>Ga0105148_100055_pt1 | contig 17717 bp, 16 predicted proteins | sample RS_199metaG_FD_91502 | JGI IMG/M metagenome (GOLD analysis project Ga0105148, IMG submission 91502) | Switchgrass associated microbial communities from Austin, Texas, USA, to study host-microbe interactions - RS_199 metaG | ecosystem: Host-associated > Plants > Roots > Rhizosphere | place: USA... | reverse complement strand
CTTCGACGTCGAAGCCAAGCGTGCCGGTGGCGCGGACGCGGATGGTGCGGGCGTCGATCTGCTCGATGCGGGCGTGATCGGGTTCCAGCGCCAGGTCGGGCAAATGAATGTCGTTGGTGGACGCGCGGCCAAGCGAGAGCTGCGGCCTGGCGAGCGTCACGGAGCGGACGATCTCGCGCCCGTCTGCGGTGAGGCTGATCTGGCGGATGACGAAGGACATGGCGCTCACCAGTAGAAGAAGACGCTGACGATATGCGCGGTGAGCGCGGCGAGCAGGGCGAAGGTGGCCGGCACATGGACGTAGAGCCAGATTTCCAGGAGCGCCCTTAACCGCAGGTGGCGGCGGAGGCGGGCGAGCATCGCTTGCTTGCGTTCGAGCAGGGCGTCGATCTTTTCGAGCGGTTCCTTGCCCGTGTCGGGATGGTCGGCGGTCCAGTAGCGCAAGCTCGCCTGTGCGGCGGCCGTGGCGCAGCGGGGGTAGCGGCCCGAGAGGCGGGCGATCAGGCTGCCGCCGAAAGGATCGTCTTCAAGCGACAGGCGGACCAGCGCAGCTTGTTCGTGCGGGAGCGGCTGGGCGGCGTCGTGCAACTGGCGGTCGATGGCGCGGATGGCTTCGAGCATCTGCACCTGCGTCATTTCCGCGCGGTTATTGCTGAGCGCGGAGGGGAGCGTCGCATAGACGATGATGCCGAACAGGCCCGACAGGATCACAAGCATCATCAGCACATAGGCCAGGGTGTGAACGTTCCACCCCAGCTGGAAGCCGGTATGCAGCGTACCGATGACGATCAGGCCGAGGCCCAGATAGACATGGGCGCTCGTCCATGCCTTTAGCGACCAGCGGCCGCGCGTCATGGCGCGCTTGCGCAGGCCCAGCATCGTCAGCCACAGGATCAGGCCGACGCCGATCGTGCCCATGGTATAGCCATACCAGCTGCCGCCATTGTGGCGCGGCGTGATGTCGATCAACAGATAGCTGGCGATGGAGACAAGGGAGATGATCGTCGCGATCTTCAGCCAGCGGAAATTGGCGTGGCGCAGGAAGCCGTCATGCAGCACCTCGCCCTTCACGCGCCGAGGCTGGGAGGAAGCGCGCGTCGCCATCAGTTCGTTTGCCCATCGAGGCGGGCGACGGTCAGAAAATCTTCCGGCGACACGCGGATGGCAGCGCCAGTCGGGCAGGCGCGGACGCAGGCGGGGCCGCCATCAATGCCCGAGCACATGTCGCACTTGATCGCCTTCTTGGGCTTTTCGACGCCCGGTTCGGCATGTTTATAGCGCCATTTCTTCGACGGCTCGCCGGGGCCGGGGCCCGCGCCGAAGAACATCCAGCTTAGCAAGCCCGGCTTTTTAGGCGGCGCGCTGTCCATCCGGATCACGCCATAGGGGCAGTTGCGCTGGCAATTGCCGCAGCCGATGCAGGTTTCGTCGATGAAGACTTCGCCGTCCGGGCCGCGATGAATGGCGTTGGGCGGGCAGTCGGCCATGCAGTGCGGATGCTCGCAATGGCGGCAGCTGGTCGGCACATGCAGATGGGCGTAGGTGCGCCCGGCTTCGCGATCGAGCCGCGACAAACCTTCATGGCTGTCGGCGCATGCCTTTTCGCAATTGTCGCAGCCGACGCACAGATGCTCGTCGATCAGCAGCACGTCGGTCGCTTCGCCGATGCCATTATCGACCAGGAATTTCGCCGTTTCCGAATACATGTCGACGACGGTCGAGAAGCTATCCTTGCGGCTTTCGATGAAGGCGTTGACGTCCTGCCGTGCGGCCATGTCGCGGCGGGCGCGTTCGAGCAGGGCGGGCTTGGCGGCCATCAGCCGGGCGAAGGCGTCACCGTTCAGCTTGATGACTTCGGATTTGACCGTGGCCTTGACCGTCGCAGTGCGCGGCCCGCCCGCGATCAGCGCCATCTCGCCCACATAGGAGCCAGCGGGAAGGTAGGAGAGAAAGACGTTCTTCCCGCCGATCTTCTTCTCCACGATCATGGAACCGACGCGGATCACATAGATGTCGTTGCCCAGGTCGCCTTCGGTCAGGATCGCCTCGCCCGCCTTGACCGTCTTGATCTCGGCGCTGTCGAGCACTTCGGCGAGATCGGCGGGCGTGAGGCCCGCACCAAACATTTGGAGCAGCTGCCGCTCGGTCGAAATTCGCGTGATCGCGCGCTTGGCGGGCGGGTTGGAGGACATGAGCTTCAGCGCCGCCGTTCGCGAAACCTCCACCATGATAGAGTCCGTCCCCGCGCGCACGGTCGAGCCGCGGCGGCGGCCGGAAATCAGGCCGACTTCGCCGAAGATCGAGCCCGCCTCGATCGGTACGGTGGTTCCGGGGGCGACCTCTACCAGCGCCTGACCCCCCGCGATCCCGAATAGCGACGAGCCGGGGTCATGCTTTTCAAAGATCACCTCACCCGCGCGATAGGCGCGGACCTCGCTGTCGAGCATGAACTCGCGCATCTGGAGCGGGGTCAGCCCTTCGAGGATCGAGACGTTCGTGCGCAGGAACTCCAGCCATTCGGTGACGCTGCGCTTTCCCGGCAGGGCGGCGAATTTGGCGGCCAGGATCGGCTCGTCAGCAGGCTTCAGGTCGCGATTGCCGTTGATATATTCGACGACGTCATAGCCCTGGTTCATGCAGTGCTTGATCAGTGGATAGCCCGCCAGCGCGCCGATGACGAAGATGCCGGGCGCGGTGCTTTCGAACACGGGCGACAGCTTCGGGAAGGCTAGCCGATCGCTGCTCGCAAATTCGACGCCGCAGCTTTCGACGAAGCTGCGCGGCGGGGCGGATCCCATCCGGGCGATGATGCGGTCGCATCGCATCTTCACCTCGCCATCGCGGCTGTCGAGCGTGATGAAGCCGGGCTCGATCTTCGCCGTGGTGGACTCGGTCATGATGTTGAGGCGGCCTGCTTCGGCGGCGGCCATCAGCGCCTTGACGTTGGCTGGCTTGGCGCTCGCAAACTCGGTTCCCCGGTTCAGGATCGTGACGACATTCCCTTGCGCCTCGTCGGCGGCAAGGCCCATGGCGTTTTCGATCCCCGCGTCCCCGGTGCCGACGACGAAGATATGTTCGTCATTATAGTCGGCCGGATCGTCCAGCTGATATTGCACATGGGGCAGGTCAGCGCCGGGCACGCGCATCAGGTTGGGATTGCCCTGCGTCCCGATCGCCATGATGACGGCGTCGGCGATGATGTCCCGCCCGTCGGTCAGCGTCAGCCGGTAGGGCGGGGCGAGGCGCTGGATTTCTTTCGTATCCGTGCTGCCGTCGCGCTTGCGCTCAACGATTTTCTGCACGCTTCCGGGAATGGGATCGCCGGTGCCGGTAATGGCCTTCACCTCGGCATTATAGGCGACGTTGATCCCCTGCGCGGCGGCCTGCTCGTTCCAGCGGCCAAGGATCGCTTCGCGCTTGCCAGCGTCGAAATCGAAATCGGAACGCAGCACGAGCTGGCTGGGCGTTGCCATCACATGCTTGCCCTTCTGATATTTGAAGATCGTGTCGGAGAGGTGATCCGTCTTTTCGATCAGAAGATGCGACAGGCCCAGCTGCGCCGCGCGCGCGGCCGCGCTCATCCCCGCCGGTCCCGACCCGACGATCGCGATACGCACGCGGTCAGTCACTTATGTCCCCCCTTTTGCGAGATCACCCGCAGCCCCGGCCATGCCCCTGCCGGTTTATGATGCGCGGATCAAGTCTTTGGGCACTCTATCAATTCCGTTGCGTCACGCTAGAGAGCAGTTGAGATTATCGGGGATGTGCAAGTGACGAAGCTGAGCGTGGGGCGCATGGCTCTTATCGGAGCGGCTGGGCTGGCGATCGTGTCGGTGGGCTATAATGTCTGGCGCGACAGGCCGCAGGAAAAGGAGATCGCCGCTTCCGCGCCCTTCGCGGCAGCCGGGCAGCAGCGCTCCGACCCGGAAAGCGTCATCCGCGAATTGCAGGATCGTGTGGGAGCGAACCCCAATGACGCCGAAGGCTGGCAGATGCTCGGCTGGGCCTATTTCGAAAGCGGCCGCCACTCTGATGCCGCACGCGCCTACCGCCGGGCGGTGAAGCTCGCGCCGGATAACGCCACCTTCTGGTCCTCGCTCGGCGAAGCAGTCGTTATGGCAAGCGAGCATGACCCGATGCCGAAGGAAGCGGCCGACGCCTTCGACAAGGCGATCAAGCTCGATCCCAAGGAACCGCGCGCCCGCTATTTCCTTGCCGTGCGCAAGGACCTCGCCAAGGATCATGAGGGCGCGATCCGCGACTGGCTGGCGCTGCTCGCCGACACGCCGCCTGGCGCCCCGTGGGAAGCGGATCTGCGTCGCACGATCGAGCAGGTGGGCAAGATCAATGGCATCGACGTCACGGAACGTCTGGCCGCGGTAAAGCCCACCGCGCCGCATCCACCGATCGGCTCGGTGGCAACGGCGGCGATTCCGGGCCCCAGCCGCGAGCAGATGCAGGCGGCCTCGCAGCTTCCCAAGGGCCAGCAGGACGCGATGATAGAGGGCATGGTGTCGGGACTGGAAGCCAAGCTGAAGGCCAATCCGGGCAATGTCGATGGCTGGATCATGCTGATGCGCAGCCGGATGACGCTGGGCGAGGCGGCCAAGGCGCAGGCGGCGTTCGAGGCTGCGCGAAAGGCTAATCCGGGCCAGGCGGGCAGGCTGAAGGATGAGGCACGGGTGCTGGGCGTGCCCGGAGCCTGAACGCCCGTATAGGTGGCGGACGAAGTGGAAGCGGAACACTCCCTCCCTTCGCCCGTTGCCTTCCTGCAATGACAGCAAACCCCGCGATTTTCGACCCACCGCCGGACTCCGTGGCTTTCTACACCGAAAGCCTCCAGCATCTGGTGGAATCCGGCATCCCGTTCATGCTCTCGGGCACCTATGCGCTGGGCTGCCATACCGGCATCGTGCGCCCCACCAAGGACCTCGACGTCTTCTGCAAGGCGGGCGACGCGCCGCGCATCCTCGCTTACTTCAAGCATCTGGGGCATGAGGTGGAGTTCGAGGATGAGCGATGGATCGGGAAGGTCTGGAAGGACAAGAACTTCTTCGACGTCATCTACAACATCTCCTCCGCCAGCCTGCCGGTGACGGAGGAATGGTTCCGCGAAGAAGACCATGCCCAGGTCTATGGCATCAATGTCCGCATCACGCCGCCGACCGAATTCATCCTGTCGAAGATCTTCATCCAGGACCGCTATCGCTATGACGGGGCGGATGTCGTTCATGTGATCCTGCGCCAGCACGAGCGGATCAAATGGCAGTGGCTATTGGACGCGATGGAGCTGCATTGGGAATTGCTGCTGATCCACCTGCTCAATTTCCGCTTCATCTATCCGACCGAGCGTCATTGCATACCACTTTGGCTGTTCGAGGAACTGCTGGGCCGTTTGCAGACGCGGTCGGAACTGCCTGTGCCCAATATCCGCGTGTGCCGGGGGCGGCTGCTGTCTCCGCGCGACTATCTGATCGACATCACCGAATGGGGCTTCGCCGATGTGGTCGGCAAGGGCCTTGAGGAGAGCCATGACCGCAACAAATGAACCCGCCCGTCATGAAGGATTGACACTCGCCGCGATCGGCGACCTGCACGTCACCGACACGTCCGAGCATCGCTACCGGGCGATGTTCGAGGAGATTTCGGAAAAGGCCGACATATTGGCGCTGTGCGGCGACCTCACCAATTTCGGCAAGACGCGGGAGGCGGAGATATTGGCCGAGGATTTGCGCGCCTGCACCATTCCCACGGTCGCGGTGCTGGGCAATCATGATTATGAATGCGGCCAGCCCGAAGAGGTCGCGCGCATCCTGCACGGCGCGGGCGTCACCGTGCTGGACGACCAGGCGGTGGAGATAAAGGGCGTCGGCTTTGCCGGGGTGAAGGGCTTTGTCGGCGGCTTTGGCCGTGGCGAATTGGGCGCGTTCGGCGAGAAGGGCATCAAGACCTTCGTCGAGGAAGCGATCAACGAAGCGCGCAAGCTGGAAAACGCGCTCCGCTCGCTGCGGACGGATCGCTGCGTCGCGGTGCTGCATTATGCGCCGGTGGTGGACACGGTGGAGGGGGAGCCGATGGAAATCTACCCCTTTCTGGGCTCATCGCGGCTGGCAGAGGCGATCGACCGTTTCGACAATGTGCGTTTCGCCGTGCACGGCCACGCCCATCGCGGCGCGTTCGAGGGCCGCACCCCGCGCGGCGTGCCGGTCTATAATTGCGCACAGTTCGTGGTGTCTGAGAAGTTCGACCGGCCCTATGCGCTGATCGCGGTTTAGAGCCGGATCAAAGCCTGTAAGGTTGGAGGGTGTGGAAAAGCGCCTCCCGCGAGTTCACGCCGATTTTTGAGTAGATAACGCGAATATGGGTACGGACTGTCTCGACCGAGATATTCCGTAATCTGGCGACCGTATCGGCATCATGACCACCAAGTAGGTCCAGCAGTGTCCCGAGCTGAGCCTTTGTCAGTTTGAAGACCCTGTCGAGATCGGCATAAGTTGATTGGAAGTCCGAGCCACTGCCAAAAAAGGACACCATGATGACGGACGATGACCCTTCTTCGAGGCGCTGGGCTCGAAATATGACTCGGCCGTCCCCATTCGAACGGGGCATGGACCAACTCGTCAATGAGGAGCCGCTGCTGGTGAGGAAATCACGCAGTTCTTGTTGATGCTCAGGGGCGACCGCGGCGAAGCTTTGGTCGAGGCTGTGAACATCGCGCTGGTCAGCCAGAATTGTCCTGTCTTTCGCGTTGACCCACAAGATCTTGAGGCCCTCCGAAAGGATCACATGAGGAAGAGGCTGGCGGTCTAACCATAATAATGCCCAATCGGCCTGGCCCTTAGGTGCGAAGAGCGACGGCGCGGGTCTCTGCTGCCCTGGGAAAGTGGAAACGGCCGAGGGAAGGTCCTCATGTTGCCCACCTGCGCGCGATAGACATTTTTGCTTCACTACCTAACACCCTCTGGCGATTTACCACTCAGGCAGAAGGCGACCGTTTCTATTTGCACCTACCTACTCATATGCCCTTAGACATAGGTTAGGCTGTAATCGATCGCCTCCGGCGCGCCCATGCCTTCTGCTTGTGCTGAGCTGGACTTTCCGCAACCATGTTGTGAGGCAAAAAGCCTACATGCCAGCATTATGGAGAGGATCATGGTTCACGAGACGCGGAGGCGCGCTTTCATCGCGGGCGTGGGTGCTTTGGCGGTGTTCCCGCGCCTGGCTGTAGCGGCCCAGCGGCCGGAGGGGCATGGGCGACACGCCATGCCGCTCATGCCCCGTCCGGTGGATGGCGACGGCCCAGGGTTCAAACCGTTGTTTGATGGCCGGACTCTTTCCGGCTGGCGTGGCGATCCCAAATACTGGCGTGTGGAAGACGGTGCCATTGTAGGCGAGGTTACGCCGGACACTCTCCTGCGCAGCAACACATTTCTGATATGGAACGGCGGTAAACCCGAAGATTTCGAGTTGAAGCTGGATTACAGGATCACGCTCGGCGGAAACAGCGGAATCAATTATCGCAGTGCGGTTGTCAAAGACGAGATCACACCCGCCAACCGTTTTGCGCTATCAGGGTTGCAGTTCGACATCGACGGGCGAAATCTTTTTACGGCCATGGTCTATGAAGAGCGCGGGCGGAGCTTTATCGCCCGCCGTGGCCAATTTGCGAGAACTACAACACCGCCTTCGCAGGTAATCGGAGCCATTGGGGAGCGAGGGCCTCTGAAGACGCTCGACTGGAATGAGGCCCACATCATCGCCAAGGGGCCAGCACTTTATCATCTGTTGAACGGCCAACTAATGGCGGCTGCAATTGATGAGGCAAAGGGGCGTCGGCGCAATGGCGAAATCGGGATGCAGGTGCATGTAGGTCCGCCGATGAAGGTGGAGTATCGAAATATCCGGTTGAAGCTGCTGTAACGCGACCGTCGGAGACAAGATGATCGCCTCCCGATAGCATGACTGCGGGATCAGGCAGGTCAGGATTGGTCGCTGGGAGCCTCGCTGCGCAGGCACCGGACAGGCCGGGGCGGGCGCGCAGTTCGACTATTGAACGGGTTAGGATACATGTATATCACCGATATAGATGATGAAAACATATGTATCTCTTGCGCGACTGTCCGCCGCATGCTTCGCCCTTTGCTGGAGTGGCACAGGCTGGGCAGCGCCTGACAGTTCGGCGTTCAAATTGAGCGGCAGTGTTCGCCTGCGTTATGAAACCATCGACGGGCAGGCACGCGCCGGCTTCGACGCCGAGGATTCGCTGACGAACGTCCGCACGCAATTGCTCGGGGAATATCAGGCGGATGGCTGGCGGCTCGCCGCGGAACTGTTCGACAGCCGCGCCTGGGGCGAAGATCCCGGTACGCCAATCTCGACCAATGAGGTCAATGCGCTGGAACTGGTGCAGGCTTATGTGGCGCACGAATGGAAGAATCCATTCGGCAAGGGTAGCAGGCTGGGCGTCACGCTCGGCCGCATGATGCTGAACCTCGGTTCGCGCCGGCTGGTGGCGGCGGATGACTATCGCAACACCACCAACGGCTACACCGGCGTCCGCACAGACCTGACCGCAGCGAAGGGTTGGAACGCGACCTTCATCTACACGCTGCCGCAGATGCGCCGACCCGACGATGCAGAGGGCGTGCGCGATCAAAAGGTACGGCTCGACAGAGAGAGCTTTGACCTCGTGCTCTGGGGCGGGCTGGTCAGCAAGGCGAAGGCGATCGGCCCCGTCATGGCGGAGGCCAGCTATTTCCACCTGGGCGAGCGCGACATGCCGGGCCGCCCCACGCGGGATCGCTCGCTTGACACGCTGGGCGGGCGGATCATGGCCGATCCCGCGCCCGGAAAATTCGATTATGAGGTCGAAGCCTTCTACCAGTGGGGTAGCGTCAGCGCGTCGCTGTCGCCGACCGCCCCACGGCAAGATGTCAGCGCCAGCTTCGTCCATGCCGATGCGGGCTACACCCTGCCCGACAAGTGGAAGACGCGCCTGTCCGTCGAATTCGACCGCGCGAGCGGCGACCGGCCCGGCGGCAGCCATGGCCGGTTCGACACGCTCTTCGGCATGCGCCGCGCGGACTTCTCGCCCGCCGGTCTCTACAACGCCATCAACCGCGCCAATATCGTGACGCCGGGCGTGCGGGTGGAGGCTATGCCGAACAAGCGGCTGGACTGGTTCCTCTCTTACCGCGCCATGTGGCTGGACTCCGCGAGGGACAGTTTCGCGACCACGGGCGTGCGCGACGCGAGCGGCCGGTCGGGGAAATTCGCCGGGCATCAGGTCGAAGGGCGGATACGCTATTGGCTGATCCCGGCGCGGCTGCGTTTCGAATATGACGGGCTGCTGCTCGCCAAGGGCCGCTTCCTGCGCGACGCGCCGAACGCCCCGCCCAAGAGGACGACGATCTACAATTCGTTCAATCTGACGGCGAGTTTCTGAGGATGGCGGTGTGGCGGCTAGTTCGTCACTCTATGATCTTATGGCACGCACTCTCTGGAGCGGACGAAGGCGTCGATCATCTATAAGGCGACCGGCAACCTCCGCGCGGTGCAGATCCTGCTTGGGCATACGAAGATTGAAAGCACCGTCAGATATCTCGGGCTCGAGATCGACGGTCTGATTGATGAGCCTCCAAATTTGAAGATTTTAAGGGTCTGGCTGCGGGATGGACTAATAACGCAGGTACAGAATGCGAGAATGCTGATCAGAATGATCCCGCGGCCATTCTTAACCGCCTTTGGCGAAATCGTCGAAAGCCCGGTCGGTCACTGATATTATGTGTCGCGCAATGAAGGGCGCACCTTCGCTGGCGCCTTGCTCGGGATGTTTCAGCGCGCACTCCCATTCAAGGACCGCCCAGCCGGGAAAGTCATATTGCGCCATCTTCGAAAAGATCTGTCCAAAATCCACCTGCCCGTCGCCCAGGGAGCGGAAACGGCCTGCGCGCCCGATCCATGATTGATATCCGCCGTAGACGCCGGTGCGGCCTGAGGGACGGAATTCGGCATCCTTGACGTGAAAGCTCTTCACGCGCGCGTGATAGATGTCGAGGAAGGCGAGATAGTCGAGCTGTTGCAGTACGAAATGGCTAGGATCATAGAGTATGTTGGCGCGCGGGTGCTGATCGACGCGATCCAGGAACATCTCGAACGTCGCGCCATCATGAAGGTCCTCGCCAGGGTGGATTTCGAAAGACACGTCCACGCCATTTTCATCGAACGTATCGAGGATCGGCCGCCAGCGTCGGGCCAGTTCGGCGAACGCCTCTTCTATCATTCCCGCCGGCCGTTGGGGCCACGGGTAGAAATAGGGCCATGCCAGAGCGCCTGAAAAAGTGGCATGGGCGGTGAGGCCTAGCCGCCGGCTGGCCTGCGCGGCCAGCTTCAACTGCTCCACCGCCCACTCCTGCCGCGCATCGGGGCGACCCCTTACCTCGGGCGCCGCGAAGCCGTCGAACAGCGCATCATAGGCGGGATGCACCGCAACCAGCTGGCCTTGCAGGTGCGTGGACAATTCAGTGACCGACAGGCCTTTGGCGCCGAGCTTCCCCACGATTTCGTCGCAATAATCCTGACTGTCGGCGGCGATCGCGAGATCGAGGAAGCGCGGATCATTGGTGGGAATCTGCAACCCCTTGTAGCCAAGGCCCGCCGCCCAATCCGCAATGGCATCGAGCGAGTTGAAAGGCGCATCGTCGCCGATGAACTGCGCCAGGAATATACCCGGCCCCTTGATCGTGCGCATATAAGTTCCTTCAGACGATGAGAGGGACCCAGCCGCTTTCGTTGCGGCTGGCGTGAACGGCGGTCTCGATCAGCGCCATGCCGCGCAGACCATCGGCGATGCCTGGCAGCAACGGCGCCGCGCCGCCGCGCAGCAGCGTGGCAAAGTCGCGATAGAGATTGGCGAAGGCTTCCAGATAACCTTCCGGATGCCCCCCCGGCGTGCGCAGGCCCGCCCTTGCATCCACGCCCAGCGACGCATCGCCCGCCTGGACCAATTCCGTACGCCCATCGCCGTGATGAACGACCAGCATGTTGGGCGCTTCCTGCCGCCAGTCCATCCCGCCTCGATCGCCATAGACTCGCAGGCGCAGGCCGTTGCGTTCCCCGATCATGATTTGCGAAGCGAGCAGCGCGCCACGCGCGCCATTTTCGAAGCGCAGCAGGAGTTGGCAATCATCGTCCAGCGCGCGGCCCGGCACGACCGATCCAAGATCGGCGAGCAGCTGGGTCACGCGAAGCCCTGTCACGAATTCCGCGAGATGGAAGGCGTGGACGCCGATATCCGCGATGCAGCCACCGGGTCCGGCGCGCTCCGGATCGAGCCGCCACGCCGCCTGCTTGCTATCGGTCGTACTGGCGAGCCAGCCTTGGGGGTATTCCACAATCACCTTGGTCAGGCGGCCGATCGCACCCCCCGCGATCCGCGCACGCGCTTCGCGCACCAGGGGATAGCCTGAATAGGTGTAGGTCAGCGCATAGGGGACGGCGGCACCAGCCACGACATCCGCCAGCTCGCGTGCTTCCTTTAGCGTCGCGGTGGCGGGCTTGTCGCTCATCACAGGAATGCCCGCCTCCAGCGCGGCGCGTGCGGCGGGCAGGTGATGATGATTGGGGGTGGCGATCGTGACGAAATCTATTCCGTCGGGCCGCGCGGCTTCCGCCTGCAGCATCGTCGCCATGTCGGGATAGGCGCGCGCCGGATCGATCCGGAACATTGCCCCCGCTTCCGCCGATCGCGCAGCGTCACTGCTGAATGCGCCGGCGACCAGTTCGATCTCTCGGTCCAGTTCAGCGGCGATCCGGTGCACACTGCCGATGAAGGAGCCGGGGCCTCCGCCGATCAGGGCGAAGCGCAGCCGCCGGCCATCTTTGTCGTTCGTCAATCTTCAGCCCTCTCTGATCCTGATGTTCCGCCACCGGCAGGCGGCTTCGCGTCCCCAGCGCGCCTCGCCAAAATGTGAATCATGGTCATGCACTTCAAATGCGATGTGACCGCGCTCACCCAACAGGGCAGCGACGGCGGCGGGGTCGTAACCGGGTGATTGCAGCGCGGCGGTATCCACTTCCGCGATGCGAAGTCCATTTACCCAGGTCGTGATCACGGGCAGCGCCCCGCCGACACAGCCGATGCGTAATTCGTTCCAATCGCCCCATCGCCAGATGGCCAGAAAATCCTCCACCTTCGCGGCGTAGGATAGGCGGGCGATCTTGTCTGGCGTCACCGGCTCCGCGCTCGTCTCCGGGTCATCAGCCCTGAGGCCGACTGGCCGGCCCTGGTTGTCCAGCACGGCGTCGACCGCGAATGGCACGGCGGAGAAGCCGGCCAAGCCGTTGCCGTAAAAGCCACCAATGCCGCCCGATGGACGATGATCCACCAGGATCTGGAAACCTTCCCAACTGTCGCGCTGGCGGCGAACCATCACGCCGGTATCGGCTGGCCAGTCAGGGCGCATCTCCAGCGCCAACTCAAAATCGCCGAACGCCTCTTCGGACAGCAGATAGCCGCCATAGCCCAGTTTCGCCTGTCGCCCCACGATCGCGCCGTCCTCGACTTCCCAGATGGCCGGGTGCGCGTCCGGGTCGGGAGGCGTTTCGACGCCATATTGCGCCATCAGGTCAGTGACCGCCGGTCCTCCAGGGTTCCAGTTGCCGTAGACACGCGGAACGGCCCGCCATCCGGCAAGCGTGCTCCCGTCGAATAATGGGCGGAACTGGCCCTTCATTTCCGCCCTTCACCATTTCCAAGGAGAAGATCAATCTCGGTTTCCAGTGCGGCCGCCATGTCAATCGAACGATCGACCAGCCAGCGCACTTGCAGGCCGTCCGACTGCGCGATCAGCATCATCGCAGCATGATCCGCATCAAGTGTCGGCGTGACGCTTCCCGCTGCCTGACGCTTGCGGATCTCATCGGCAATATAGGCCTGCAGGACGGCAAAACGCGCCCGGAAAAACTCATGCGCAGGGTGCGACGCGTCAACTGCTTCGGCCGCGAAGGCGGTATATAGCTGCACCAGGCCCGGCGTGCGTGTGTTGCGCCTGGCCCCGTCCACCAGCCATGCGAAGACGTCCGTGTCGGCGGTCAGTTCAGCCGCATTGCCCTCGTCCCACATACGCAGCACTTCCTGCAACAGCACTTCGCGCGACGAGAAATAATAGATGATGTGCGCGCTATCGATACCAATGCTGCGCCCGATCTGACTTAGCGATGCGCCGCGATAGCCCTCACGACTGATGACCTCGACAGCCGCGCGCAGGATTTCGTCCCGCCTTTCCTGTCCTTTCGCATAGGGTCCGCGTCTTTTCATTCCGTGCCCATAACAGCACCGTCACCGAAAATATAGTTGTCCTTAAATTTCAGCGATCCTATAAGTTGGAGTGGAGTGGAGCGGTGCCCGCCGCCAGGGAGGATGTTCATTGAAACGCGTCGCAATCAATCCGCTGCCGTGGGTGACTGGCCCCATGGGGCCGCACGTCACTGAGCAGAACTTGCGCGAAGCCCTGGCCGATCTGGTGCAGACCGGCTTCCGCGCTCTTCACACCGATGTGCCTGCGGGCATGACCGTATCGGACTACAGGTCGGTACTGGACGAGTTCGGCTTCACCCCCGCACCCGGCTATTTCGCCGGGGATTTTCATATTGCCGACAAGCAGGCGGCCATTGTCGAGCAGGCGAGGGCGCATGCCGGCACCTTGGCCGCGCTGGGCGTGGACAGCACGTTCGTCGCGGGCAATATCGACATGGCGCGCTTCGCCAATCCTGCCGTCGGTGAAAACGCATCGACCGAACGGACCAAGCGGATGGCAGAAACGCTCGCCCGCGTGGCTGATGCGGGCTTTGCGGAGGGGGTGCGCTTCGCCCTTCACCCGCATATCGCGATGATCGTCGAGACGGAGGAGGAAACCCGCGGCGTGCTCGACATGACCGCCGGATCCCACCTCGGTTTCGGACCTGATACCGGCCACTTGCTCTGGGCCGGAATGGTGCCGGAACGGATCATCTCCGACTATGCCGACCGGTTGGTGGCTGTGCATTTGAAGGATGTGGATCCGAACGGCTTCCGCCAGACGCTTCGCTATGAAGATGATTATATGACGGCGATCGGCACCCGGCATATCTGGACGGAGCCCGGCCGGGGCATGGTCAATTTCGATGCCGTGTTCGACGCGCTGCCTGCTGGTTTCGACGGGTGGTTCGTGGTGGAGGTCGATGTTCCGAACCTGCCCACGCCGCTGGAAAGCAGCCGCGCCTCCTATGAATTTCTCGCTTCCCATCCCTATTTCGCTGGAGCCAGGGCATGAACATGGTCAAGCCATTGGGCGTCGGCTTCGCGGGTGCGGGCCCCGTCACGCAGGCGATCCACCTGCCGACGCTCGCCCATCTTCCGGATCTGTTCGCGCCAGCCTGCGTGATGGACGTTAATGGCGATCTGGCTGCGGCAGTTGCGGCCGGTGCAGGCGCACGTTCCGTTACCTCGCTGGAAGCGATGCTCGCTGACCCGGCCGTGGATGTCGTCGCTGTCTGCAGCCCGCAGCAGTTCCACGCCGATCAGGTGATTGCGGCCCTGCGCGCAGGCAAGAAGGCCGTGCTATGCGAAAAGCCGCTGGCGAACAGCGCCGATGAAGCGCGGGCGATCGCGGAAGTATCGGCGGAAACAGGCATCCCGGTGATCCTGGGCGCCATGCATGTGTTCGATCCCGCCTGGATCGCGGTGAAGGATATGCTGGGCGACCTTTCCCCCAGGGCGCGCAGCATCCGGTCCAGCATCGTACTGCCGCTCAATGACCGGTTTGAAAATTGGGCGACACAGGTGACCGGGCGGCCCGAAATGGCCTTTTCCATGCCCGGCGAAATGACGCCGGATGTGATCCGCCAGATGTTCCACACCCTGATCCTGGGTTTGGCGGTGCATGATCTGCCGCTGGTGCGCGCCTTCCTGCCGGACTGGCGCGACCTTCAGATCTGGTCGGCGCGCCAGCTCGCCCCCTTCGGCTATCTGATCGCCGGTCAGGCGGGCGGCCGCGCGGTGCAGCTTGCCGGGACGATGCACGGCCATGGCGAAGCCTATTGGGACCTGGAAGTCGTCACCGACACGGACCTGCTCCGCATCCGCTTCACGCCATCATATGTTCATGGCGGCTCGGCAGTCGCGACGATCACCGATGCGTCAGGCACCGTCCGCCAGATCGGCCCCTTCGATCGCAACGGCTATGTCGAAGAATGGCGGGCGCTTCACGCGGCTGCGCATGGCGACCATGGCGCCGTGCCCTCGCTCGACACGGTCGCGGAGGATTTCAACTTCGTGATCGATGTCGCCAACAAAGCCAGCGCGAGCGCGATCGGAGAGCTGTCATGACCCTGCCACTGACCATCGCCGCCGAAGCGCCCGGCCTTCAGCAAAGGCTGCGCAAGACGCTGGCCACCTTGCCCCTGTCCTATCGCGCACCGGATGACCGCGCCGACGCTTCGGTCATGTTGATCGCCGGAAATGGCGACTGGGCGGCACGCGCGGCGGCGGCGATCGACGCGGGTGCGCGCGGGGTCATTATCGCCGATCCGGGAATTACCGACGCAGGCTCCATCCTGACCCTCGCCGATCGTGCGGAGCGGGCCGGAGCGGTCGTGGAACTGGCGGAACGCTATGCAGGCGATCCGACGCTGCTGCGCCACCGTGCCGACCTGATTCAGCATCTGGCGGCGACATCCACCATCCTGATGAGTCAGGTGGGCGCCTTCGCCACGCCCGCCCATGCCGCGCTGGACATGGTGCGCACGGCGCATGCGTTGGGCCAGCCGCTCACCCTCACCCATGTCTGGCAGGTATCCCATGCCGTGGTCGTGCGCGGCACGGCGGGCGAAAAGCTCTTCGAAGGCATGGCCACGAGCGGCAGCGGCGGCGCAGGCCAGCGGATCGACGCGTTGGGTTTCGGCCGCACGCTGCGCCTGTCGCTCAGGGGTGATGGATCGGCCAGCCCGTCAGACCTCAGAATTGCAAACGCGAAGGGCGAACGGAAGCTGTCGCCCGTCTTCGAAAGCGTGGATCGTGCCGCATGGTTGCGGGCACATGCGGCGGTCGACGGCGGCCAGTCGGACGGCCAGGCATTGCGGCAGTTCGCGGACGCCGTCACCATGATCCAGGCTCTCTGAATGGCGAGCAAGGCCGACGGTCGCGCGAGCGGCGCATTCATCGCGGCCTATTGGATCGCACAGTGCGGCAACTGGCTGGGCCTGATCACCCCGGTCACGCTGACCATTGCCATGCGCATCGCGCAGATCGCCGATCCTGCGCACAAGATGACCCAGCTTGGCATGATCCTCGGCATCGGCGCGCTCGCCTCGATCATCGCTACCCCTGTCTGGGGCCATATTTCCGATCGCACGACGGCGCGCATCGGTCGGCGCAAGCTATGGATGATCGTGGGCGTGGCGGGCGGCGGCGCGGGCCTGCTGTTGATGAGCGCCACGAACGACATCATCCTGTTCGGCCTGGGATGGGTCATCGCTCAGATCGGCTTCAACGCCAATCAGGCCGCGCTCAACGCCCTGTTGCCAGATCAGGTGCCCGAAGCGCAGCGAGGCCGGGTGTCGGGGCTATTGGGCCTCACCATCATCGTCGCGGTAATGACGGGCACATTCCTCACCCAATTCACGGCGGGCAGCCCCTATCTGCTGTTCATGGCGCCTTGGTTGGGCACCGTCCTCAGCCTCGCCGTCGTCCTGCCGATGTTCAAGGACGGGCCTGCCCCCGCCATGGTCAAAAGTTCGGGCGGCCTTCGGCAGTTTCTGGCCTCGTTCAGTATCAACCCCCGCGAACATCCTGATTTCTACTGGGCATGGATCAGCCGCTTCCTCGTCATCATGGGCATGTCCTATATACAGGTCTATGCCGTCTACTTCCTGTCCGATCGGCTTCATCAGCCGATGTCGGACATCCCCCGGCTGATGTTCATCAATGGCAGCATCGGCGCAGCGATCACCATCGCGGTTTCGCCCATCTCGGGATGGCTTTCCGACAGGACAGGCAGGCGCAAACCCTTCGTCATCATCGCCGCGATAATCGGCGGTGTTGGGCTGGTGACGATCGGCATGGCGCAAACCGTGCTCCAGTTCCTGATCGGATCGGCCATCGCGGGCGTCGGCATGAGCGTCTATTACGCGGTCGATCTCGCGCTGGTCGCGGCGGTGCTTCCCGATCCGAACAACAGCGCCAAGGATATGGGCATCTTCCAGATCGCCAATACCTTGCCGCAGTCTCTGGCGCCCGTCATAGCCCCAGCCTTTCTGGCGATCGGCGCCATGCAAGGCGGCAATTATCCCGCGGTGTTCATCGCTGCCTCCGCATTTGCGGTCCTCGGCGCCGGAGCGATCCTGCCGATCAGGAAAAGCTCTTAAACAGGCTTCGCGGACGTCGTCATCACTTATGCGCCCCAGGCGCTACCGATCATCTGGGGCGTCAAAATGCCGTTAGCCAGCTTCTGATCCCGCCAATCTGGTGACGATTGTCGCTTGATCGTTGGCTGAATCGGCCAGTCGAACCGTTTCGGTTCTGGTTCGGGCGCAAATCGCAAGGACATTGCTCTAGGCCAAAGGCTTCGAACGCCATTTTCTGGCGGTGCGGGGCGGCATTGGGGCAGATGATCTTCGACAGGGCTTTGGCGGGGCTGAAGGGGCTTGCGGCGGCGGCGGGACTGCTCGCGGCCTCGCTT
>Ga0105148_100054_pt1 | contig 17808 bp, 14 predicted proteins | sample RS_199metaG_FD_91502 | JGI IMG/M metagenome (GOLD analysis project Ga0105148, IMG submission 91502) | Switchgrass associated microbial communities from Austin, Texas, USA, to study host-microbe interactions - RS_199 metaG | ecosystem: Host-associated > Plants > Roots > Rhizosphere | place: USA... | reverse complement strand
GCACCGTCGGCACCCGCTGCCGCATACATTCCGCCTTGTTTTCCCGCGGATTCTGCTGGCAATTCCAGAGCGCCCGCTGCAATCCGGTCCCGGAATTATGGATATAGGCAAAGCTCATGCTTTCCATCTGATCCCCCGACAGTGGAAACCCGGTCGGAGCGATCCCGGCCCGCCATGCCATGATCCGGCATTCCGGCCGTCCCGCGCAGAAAGTCTGCGCCATCATCGGCCAGCTATCCGGAGCCGCCGCTTTGCTCAGTTCCACCAGGAAGCTTTTCGCCCCCGGCGCAATCGCGATCAGCCGCACTCCGCCCATGATCCGTCCCAGCGAATCCGTCCCGATGGCCTCCTGCGGCCTGGCCGTCAGCGCTGCCAGCGCATCGCCGCCGCCAGGCAGCAGAACACCGGCCACCTCACCAATCCCCTGCTGATGCGCCATGGAAAGTCGGGCGATCTTGGGGACCACCGGCTCGATACTCTCACGTCCCACGCGGAAGGCGGGCGGGGTTCCGCACCATCCCCGCCAGCGGAAGAAGAGGTGCGTTCCCACCGCCGCGATCTTGTCCAGGCTCCCGCTCCAATAGGGCACCACCCAGTTGGTATGATAATGGGTGGCATATCCCACCGGCTTGAACACCTTGCCCGCCAGCGCGGCCCTGGCGATCTCCCGAGCCCGGTCCCAAGCCGCCTGTCCCGGTGTCCGCGTCAGCGCACCATCGCAGATGAAGGTGAACTGACAGCCCGTCGATCGCTCCTGCCCCTGAAAGACCACGCCGCACACCGTCTTGGGAAAGGCGGGATGTCGCACCCGGTTCAGCACCACCTGCGCCACCGCCCGCTCGCCGACCGCGTCGTCGCCCGCTTCGTAGAGTTGCGCTGCGGCAAGGCAGTCCGTCGCCCGAGCCAGATCGGCCTCTGAGCCTGCAAACACGAAAGGTCGCGCTGCCGGGTTGGGCAGGCGGGAAAAAGGCACAGCTTCATTGAATGCCCGCGCCTGATCCCGGTCCAGCGAATAAAGCTCCACCGGCTCCACGACTGGCGCAACGGTTGTCGGTCGCCTCAGCCGCGCATGCTCGACCAGCGCCGTCCGCACGGCGTCGGCGGCAGGCGCGCGCCCCTCCCACCATGCCACCAGTGCAGGCACACCGGCGAACAGCAAGAACCATATCAGCCACATCGCCCGATGCGGCTGGCTGCTGATGGGAGTGTCGGTCATGCCTGCTCCGGCGCGAACCTATTCGGGCAGGAAGTCGGGGACCGACAGATAGCGTTCACCAGTGTCATAGTTGAACCCCAGAACGCGGCTACCCGCCGGAAGCTCCTTCAGTTTCTGCGCGATCGCGGCCAAGGTCGCGCCCGAAGAGATGCCCACCAGCATGCCTTCCTCCCGCGCCGCCCGGCGGGCATATTCCTTGGCATCGGCCGGATCGACCTGGATCACGCCGTCCAGCAACTGCGTGTGCAGGTTGGCTGGAATAAAGCCCGCGCCGATCCCCTGGATGGGATGCGGACCGGGCTGGCCGCCGCTGATGACCGGGGAAAGGGTGGGTTCGACGGCATAGACCTTGAGGCTGGGCCACAGCTTCTTGAGCACTTCGGCAGCGCCGGTAATGTGACCGCCCGTGCCCACGCCGGTGATCAGGACGTCGATCGGGCTGTCGGCGAAGTCCGTTGCAATCTCCTGCGCCGTCGTGCGGACATGCACATCGATATTGGCGGCATTTTCGAACTGCTGCGGCATCCATGAGCCGGGCGTCTGCTCGATCAGTTCGAGGGCCCGCTCGATGGCACCCTTCATTCCCTTCTCACGCGGCGTGAGATCGAAGCTCGCGCCGTAGGCCAACATCAGCCGCCGCCGCTCCAGCGACATGCTTTCCGGCATGACCAGGATCAGCTTATAGCCTTTGACCGCCGCCACCATGGCCAGGCCGACGCCGGTATTGCCCGATGTCGGCTCGATGATGGTGCCGCCCGGCTTCAGGTCGCCGGAGGCTTCGGCCGCCTCGATCATCGCGAGTGCGATGCGGTCCTTGATCGACCCGCCGGGATTGGAACGTTCCGACTTGATCCACACCTCCGAGCCCGCAGGCGCGTCGGCAAACAGGCGGCTCACCCGGATATGCGGCGTGTTACCGATGGTTTCGAGGATATTGGCAGCTTTCATAGGACCTTCTCCTGGCTGATGTCCGCCTCCCGTAAGTCGGGTGGGTCAAAGGTGCGTGCAAGGCGCAGTTCGGGAAAAAGCCGCGCCCATAGGATAGTGATAACGATTGCGCCGATCCCGCCGCCAATCACTGCGACGACCGGGCCCACCAGAGCGGCAAGGAACCCCGATTCCGCCTCTCCCAACTCGTTCGAGGCTGAAATGGTGAGTTGCGAAAGGCTCGACACGCGGCCGCGCATGGCATCAGGCGTATGGAGCTGGATCAGCGATTGCCGAACATACACCGACACCATGTCCGCTGCGCCCAGCAGCAGCAGCGCGGCAATGCCGATCTCGACAGCGATGTTCCGGGGCATGAACGCGGTACAGCCAAAAAGAATGGTGGCGAGGCCAAAGACCACCACTGCCGCCAGCATCTTTAGGCCCACTTCCGATTTCATCGGACGGAAGGAGAAGAAGAGTGCGACGATCCCGGCTCCGACGGCGGGTGAAGCGGCAAGATGACCAAGGCCCGTGGAGCCGATCTTCAAAATGTCGCGCGCATAAATGGGCAGCAGAGCCGTCGCGCCTGCCAACAACACCGCAAAGAGATCGAGTGTGATGGTGGATAGCACCAGGCGGTTGGTGCGCACATAGGTCAGGCCGTCGATCATCTGCCGGAGGGGATGGCGGCTGGTATCGCGTGGCGGCTGCGGGACCGGGCCGATCAGCAGCATCCCGGCCAAGGCGACAGCGAACAGCGCGGACGCCATCGCGTAAGCACCCCAGGAGGTGATTGCATAAACATAGCCGCCAAGGGCGGGGCCAATGATCATTCCCGCCTGCCACGCGACGCTGGACATGGCGATCGCATGCGGCAGTACATCGCGCGGGACGAGGTTCGGCGCGAGCGCGCTATAGGCGGGGCCGTTGAACGCGCGCGCGATGCCGACGATCGCAGCGATGCCGAAGATCAGGTGCAAACTGACCCAGCCTTCATAAGTCGCGAAGGCCAGCAGCCCAGACGCTGTCATCAGCAGCGCCAGCGTCAAACGCGTTATTGTGCGACGGTCGAAATGATCCGCGACCCAACCTGTAAGGGGGGTGAGGAAGAAGAGCGGAACGAACTGCGCCAAGCCAATGAGGCCGAGCTGTGCCGCCGCGCCCGATGTACTCATGCTTTCCCGGGCGACGTTATAGCCCTGCCACCCGAGGACAGTCATCATTCCATATTGCGCAAGGACCCCGGCGAGGCGCCCCAGAAGATACGCCCTGAAATTGCCGAAACTTAGTGGATGGCGTGGATGGGCAGGGGCCTTCATGTGATTTTATTAGCGCCTGCACCGCGATACGCAACTGCGCGAGTAGAGAATGGATGCGGTAGTTTTTTGCACCCGCAAAAGTGCCGCTTTATGTCCGCGGTCAAACCGTTAACGGTCCGGATCGAGCAGGATACCGCTCACCGATCCATTGCGCACCGAGCAGACGAAGGGTACCGAGCGTTGATCACCAAGTGGCTGGACTTCGCCTTCCACTTCCCAGCCGGTGGACATGGAACTGGCTGAAATTCTTCCCAAGATGCGGGAGCCGCGCCCGGCTTCTTCGCGGGCCTTCGCCGCGCAAGCGTTCCGCGCTCCGGTGGCAGTGCGGATGGAGCCATATACAGGTGAGGCATAGGGTTGCCGCTTGGCATCGCGCTCGGCCTGCCGGTCGCGTGCAACGTCGCTGATGATGGCGGCGTCGGCGGCGCGATGCAGATCGCGATAGTCTTGCGCGTACGCGGGCAGGACAAGCGCCGAGGCCATGGCGTAGACAGCAATCCTTGCAACAGACATCCTCTTTCTCCTCACCTCATTTGAACAGGCCGCCCAAAATGCCGCGGACGAGTCGCCCGGCTAATCCTCCGGACGAGGATCGGCGGCTCGACCCGCCGAACACGGCGCGCCCAAGTTCGTTGGCCACCTGCCGACCTACCGAGGACGCGGCCGAACGGGTAGCTGATTGGACCGCGCGGTCCAAAGCGGAGGGCCGCACCGCCTCCCTCGCAGCCGCAGCATCACGCCTGGCCTGCTCCCTCAACTCAGCTTCGCGCTGCTTCGCCTCCAGCTTTGCCTGAGTAGCGGCGGCTCTATCCGCTTCGGCCTTCGCCTTGGCGGCTTGCACTGCCGCGGCGGCGGCCTGACCTCGGGCGGCGAGGATTTCTTCGGCGGATTCGCGATCGACCGCCTCGTCATATTTTCCTGCACAAGGCGAGATCGACTGGATGATCGCGCGTTTCTTCGCATCAACCGGGCCGAGCCGGGAACGGGGCGGCGCGATCAAGGTGCGTTGAACGACGCCGGGAGACCCATCCTCCTGCAACAGCGAAACCAGCGCCTCGCCCACCTTCAGATCGGTGATCGCGGTTTCGACGTCCAGATCGGGATTCATGCGGAAGGTTTCAGCCGCCGCCTTGATCGCCCTCTGGTCACGCGGCGTGAAGGCGCGCAGCGCGTGCTGAACGCGATTGCCAAGTTGCCCAGCCACTTCCTCGGGAATATCGATCGGGTTCTGGGTGACGAAATAGACGCCGACGCCCTTGGAGCGGATCAGGCGGACGACCTGTTCAATCTTGTCCGTTAGCGCCTTGGGCGCGTCGTCAAACAGAAGGTGCGCCTCGTCGAAGAAGAAGACCAGTACCGGCTTGTCCGGATCGCCGACTTCGGGAAGGGTTTCGAACAGCTCGCTCAGCAGCCATAGCAGGAAGGTTGCGTAGAGCTTGGGGCTCTGCATCAACTTGTCGGCCGCCAGGACGTTCACATAGCCACGGCCTTGATCGTCCACCTTCAGGAAATCGTGGATGTCGAGCGCCGGCTCACCAAAGAAATGCGCGCCGCCCTGACTCTCCAACTGCAACAACTGACGCTGGATAGCGCCCACGCTTGCTTTGGTGACATTGCCGTATCGGGTCGAAAGCGCGTCAGCATTTTCCGCGCAATAGGCCAGCATCGATTGAAGATCGCTGAGGTCGAGCAGGAGCAGCCCTTCCTCATCGGCATATTTAAAGGCGATGGAAAGCACGCCTTCCTGCGTTTCATTGAGCCCCATCAGGCGAGCGAGCAGCAACGGCCCCATCTCGCTTACCGTGGTGCGGATCGGATGTCCCTGCTCGCCGTACAGGTCCCAGAAGATAGCGGGATTGTCGGCATAGCTATAATTGTCGATGCCGATCTCCCTCGCACGAGCGACCAGCTTGTCAGCATTCTTCGCAGTGGGCGATCCCGCCATCGAAATGCCCGACAGGTCACCTTTCACATCCGCGAGGAAGACTGGAACGCCGAGTGCCGAGAAGCTCTCTGCAATCCCCTGCAACGTCACGGTCTTTCCGGTGCCGGTGGCGCCAGCGATCAGGCCGTGTCGGTTGGCCCTTCGCAAATTCAGAGTCTGGGGAATGCCGCCAGCCTTGTCAGGTGCGCCAAGGCCGATGAAAATACCGTCGCTCATTCGCGTAATGCTCCCCAAAGCTGCGGGCCGCGCCCGCCGGAGTCCGTCTGCACTCTAGTGGTGAGACAGGGCTTCCGGCAAGCGCGGCCCGTAACGATCCGCTGTGTAGGCGGCTTATTTGTTGCGCAGGCGCACCGGCAAGAAGACGGCAGGCTGGCCGCGGCGCAGAACCTGCAACAGGATCGCGCTGCGCCCTTGGGAGGACACTTGCCGTACCGCCGCGTCGAGGTCTGCCTGACTGGCGACCGGGCGGTTGTTCGCGGTGATGATCACATCGCCCCGGCGCAGCCCCTTGGCGCCGGCATCGGTCGAGGAATCAACCGCAGTGATCACGATGCCGCGCGTGTCGGCAGCGATGCCCAACTGACGAACGATATTGGGGGTCAGCGGGATAGCCGAGATGCCCAGCGACTGCTGCGTCGCCTGGCCGCCGCCGGACTGATCGTCCTGCTGCTGACTGAAGTCGTCATCCTGCTGTTGCGCAAAGCTGTTCAGTTCATCCTCGGAAGGACGCTCGCCGACAATCGCCGTGACAGTCTGGCGCTGTCCATTGCGGAGCAGCACGATCGGCACGCGCGAGCCGATCGGCTGGGACGCGACGATGGATGACAGATTTTGGTCCGGCGTCACTTCCTGACCGGCCACGCTGACAATAACATCGCCTGCCTTGATCCCGGCGCGATCCGCGCCCTTGCCAGGTTCAACGCCCTGCACGAATTCGCCCCGGTTTTTAGCAAGGCCGAGGGAATCGGCAAGATCTTCGCCCAGCGGGCTGATCTGGATGCCCAGATAACCGCGCTTGACTGCCTGACCGCGGCGAAGCGTATCGACGATCGGTGCGGCCTGTTCGGACGGGATAGCGAAGCCGATGCCGACATTGCCGCCCGAGGGAGAGAGGATCTGACTGTTGATGCCGATCACATTGCCGCGCATGTCGAACATCGGGCCGCCGCTATTGCCCTGATTGATTGACGCGTCGGTCTGGATGAACTTGTCATAAGTGCCGCCGGTGCCACGATGGACGGCGGAGATAATGCCGGCTGTCACCGTGCCGGACAGGGCGAACGGATTGCCGATCGCGATTACCCAGTCGCCAACCCGCGCCTTGGTGCTGTCGCCAAACTTGACAAAGGGCAGCGCTTTCTTCGGTTCGATCTTCAGAACGGCGATGTCAGTGGCGGGATCTCTCCCGATCAGCTTCGCCGAATATTCCTCACGATTGGTGAGAGTGACCGTGATCGAATCCACCGATGCGCCCTCGGCCCCGGCCGAGACGACATGGTTGTTGGTTACGATATATCCGTCAGCCGAGATGATGAAGCCGGATCCCAGCGACTGTGCCTGGCGAGTCTGGGGCTTGGCGCCCGGGGCCTGTCCAAACAGGTCGCCGAAGGGCGTACCCGCGAACGGGTTCTGCACCTGGACGCGCTGCCGGGTTGAAATGTTGACGACGGCGGGCTGCAGCTTTTCAACCATGTCCGCAAGGCTGGCCGGCGCGCCAGCAGGAGCAGCGGCCTGCATACCTTCATTCTGCGCGACCTGCGCGCCGACATTCGGACTGGAGGTGACTGCGATGGCGGTGCCGCCGAGCAGCAGGGCGCCGGTAAGGGCATAAGCGTAACGCACTCGTGACGGTCCTCTCGTGAACTTGGCAAAGGAAAGGGCGGGACTCTGCGGGAGTCGGATGCGCCGCCCAGCCTTAACCCTCATTGAATGACGCTGGTTCCGAAATGATCTATAAGCCTGTTTACCGACGTTTGCGCCGATTACTGTCTCCCCTGGAACTGCTTCAGGAAGTCATTGTCGCGCGAAAGCAGCATCGTCGTCGCTCCTTGTCGGTCCGGAGCAAAGGTGAAGCGATACGCCTGCATGGCTCTGTAGAAATCGTAGAATTGCGGGTCCTTGCCAAAGCTCTCGGAATAGATGCGCGCGGCATTGGCATCGGCCTCCGCTCGGATGATCTGCGCCTGCTTGGCACCTTGCGCCCGGATCGTCAGCGCTTCCTGTTCACGCGCGGTGCGCATGCGGGTGAAGGCGCTTTCCAACGGAGCACCATCGGGCAGATCGGCACGCTTGATCCGCACATCGACGATCTGCGCGCCATATTGCCGGGCCACGCGATTGAGCCCGGCCTCAATATTGTCCATCACCTGCCCGCGCTCAGGCGAGAGCAAGGCTGCAAATGGCCGCTTGCCAAGTTCATTGCGAAGCGCCGATCCCAGGATGGGGCGCAGTGCATCCGACACGCGATCTTCGTTCCCCGCTGCGATATACATGCGGAGCGGATCGACGATCCGATAGCGGGCAAAGGCGTCGACCTGCAACCGTAGCTGGTCGGTGGACAGCACCTGTTGCCGCTCCATCTCGACAGAAAGGACACGCTTGTCGATCCAGACGATCTGATCGATAAATGGCCAGCGCAGGATGACGCCTGCGCCGGTCTTGCCGAAATCTTCGCTGGGGCGGTAGCGATTGACGATCTTCTTGGGATCGCCAAAGCGTACGATCACGCCCTGCTTGGTTTCAGGTACGATCGTCACGGTGCTGCCGATCAGCAGCAGCAGGGCGATCACGGAAAGCGCCAAGGCGACAGGATGACGGATGAGTGTCGGCATCACTGACTCTCCCCGGCAGTACCGGCCGCAGCGCTGGCTCCCTGAGCACGGCGCTTGAGTTCCGGCAGCGGCAGGAAAGGAGTGACATTCCCGCTCTCGATGATCGTCTTATCGACGTTGGACAGCACGCCCTCCATGGTTTCATAATACATGCGGCGGCGCGTGACGTCGGGCGCAAGCTTATATTGCTCATAGACCTTGTCGAACGCAGCGGCCTCACCCTGAGCCTTGGCCGTCACCTGCTGCGCAGCGGCGCGTGCTTCGTTGAGATAGGTTTGCGCAGTCTGCTGCGCTGCCGACACGGCCTTGAACGCGTCGTTGACTGCAGTCGGCGGATCGGCCTGCTTGATCGCTACGCCCTGTACCCGGATGCCGGACTTATAACCGTCCAAAATCTCCTGCATGCGCTGTTCGACCTGCTGCTCAATCTCGGTCCGCCCTGCGCCCAGGGCATCGTCCAGGCTGACACTGGCGACCACAGAGCGCATGGCGCTTTCCGCAACTTCGCGGACCGTAGCGTCGGGATCGGACAGTTGGAACAGGTACAATTCGGGATTGCGGATATTCCAGCGCACCGAATAGGCAAGGTCGATGATGTTCTGGTCGCCGGTCAGCACCAGATTTTCACTCTGCGCGCTCGGCGACCCAATATCGATGGCGCGGATTTCCTCGACATCGACCGTCGTCACATTCTCAAAGGGCGCAGGGAGCGTCAGGCTGATGCCGGGCGACAGGGTGCGGCTATATTTGCCGAGCAGCGTCACGACGCCGCGCTCCTGCGGACCTACGCGGTGAAAGCAGGTGAGCACCAGCCAAAGGACGACAAGAATTCCTATGGCGGCAGGCCATAGAGTCCTGCCTGCGGGCCGGGGAGGCAAGTTACCAAAACCGCCACCGCCGCCGCCTTGGCCGAAGCTTTCCCGGCTGCGGCGCAGCAGTTCCTCAATGGCGGAAGGCCCCTTGCTGCCCGGAGAGCGGCCTGGCTGCGTCCAGGGATTGCGAGGGCCACCGTCGCCGCCCTTGCCTGAACCATCATTGCCGCCGGGGCCGTCGCTCTTTCCGCCCCAGGGACCCTGGGTCATTGCGTTAGCGATGCCAGGCATCCACCCGAAAATTCTCTTCATTCCGTCTCTATAGGAAGGCTGGGACGCGAAAAACAGTGCCCTTCGCAACGATTATTGCCTAGGAGCCGCTGTCATGACCGATCTTGAGAGTTTCGCCGCCCGCCTGAAAGCGCTTACCGATGGCCGCGCCAGCACGCCGAGGGTAAAGGACGGGATCATGAGCCTTGCGCTTGATGTGAGCGGCCTCTCCGTCGAAAGGCGCGACGCCGTGGCTGCTGCAATCAGGGAGGGCGGCCTGGCGGTGCCGGGTGTACAGGATGTGCGCATCGCCATGACCGCTGAGCGTAAGGCCGTGAAGATCATCGCCGTGGCGTCGGGGAAGGGCGGCGTCGGCAAATCGACCCTGTCCGCGAACCTTGCCGTCGCGCTGAAACGCCTGGGCTTTGCAGTCGGGTTGGTTGATGCGGATATTTATGGTCCCTCGCAGGCCCGGCTGATGGCCAGCGAGGGCAAGAAGCCGCAGGCGCGCGAAAAGCAGCTTATCCCCGTGGACAGCCCGTTTGGCGTGCCGATGCTGTCGATGGCGCATCTGGTGGAGCCGGGTAAGGCGCTGGCGTGGCGCGGCCCGATGGCGGGGAACGCCCTGTCGCAGCTGATCGATGCGGATTGGGGCGATGTCGAACTGTTGGTGGTGGACATGCCGCCCGGGACGGGCGACGTTCAACTGTCCATGGTCCAGAAGCATAAGCCGGCCGGAGCGGTGATCGTCTCCACGCCGCAGGATCTGGCTTTGATCGACGCCACCCGCGCAGTAAGCCTGTTTGAACAAACACAGGTGCCGCTGATTGGCCTTGTCGAGAACATGGCCGGCTACAGCTGTCCGCATTGTGGTGAAATTTCCGATCCCTTCGGCGCGGGCGGCGCCGAGGCGGCGGGATCCGCCATGGGCATGGCTTTCCTTGGGCGCGTGCCGCTCGCCATCGACATACGCCGTCGTTCGGACGCCGGGGAACCGCCGGCCGCAGGGGATGATCCTTCGGGCAAGGCGTTCCTCGCGATCGCGGAGAAAGTGGCGGCATGGCTGCGTGATTGACGCTGGCGGACGGAACGGTTTGGCGGTCTCCCGCGTCTGCTTTCTTCCGGCAATGAAGGGAGCATGCTCATGCCGCTGACGCAGCCACAGGATATCGCCGACCTGCTTCAGGAAACGCGAACCATCGCATTGGTGGGCATTTCCGACAGGCCGAACCGGGCCAGTTACGGCGTGATGAAGTTTCTTCAGGATCACGGCTATCGGGTGCTGCCCGTCAATCCCCAGATCGCGGGCGAACATGTGCATGGCGAATTTGTCTGGGGACGCTTGGCGGATATCGGGGTGCCGATCGACATGGTCGATATCTTCCGTCGCAGCGAAGCTGCCGGTGAAGCAGTGGACGATGCCATCGCAGCGGGAGCCAAGGCTGTCTGGATGCAGCTGGGCGTTGTCAATGAAGCGGCCGCCGCCCGTGCGGAAGCGGCCGGGCTGAAGGTGGTGATGGATCGCTGCCCCGCGATCGACATTCCCCGCTTCAATATCCCGCCGATAGCCGCGCATTAGCGCTTTTCAGTCGCGACAAGCCTCTTTATCAACATGGTCATGGGGCGCGTACCGCGGAAGGCGGCAAACCGTAAGCAGCAGGGCAGGGGCGTAAATCGCCGTACCATGTTGGTTGGTGCCGGGGCATCGGCAGGTTTGCTGCTGGCATGGGGTGTATGGCCGCGTAGCTATCGCCCCAATCTCAACGCCGCGCCAGGCGAAACGGTCTTCAACGCTTTCCTGAAGATCGATAGGGCCGGGCGGATCGTTGTGATCGTGCCGCAGACCGAAACGGGACAGGGTGTAACGACGCTGCTGCCACAGATCCTCGCGGACGAATTAGGAGCTGATTGGCGAACCGTCGGCGTGCAAAGTGCCCCGATCAGCCCGCTTTATGCGAATAGCTTGCTGGCTAAGGAGTGGCTGGCCAGCGATTGGTCGCGTCTAGCGGGCGACGCTGGCGAATGGGCTATCGATCAATATGCCTCGCGCCGGCGCCTGATGCTGACCGGAGCCGGCACATCGGTACCGATGTTTCATAAGTCGTACAGGGAAGCAGGCGCGGCTGCGCGTGTCCTTCTATGCCAGGCTGCGGCTGCACGCTGGGACGTGCCGTGGGAAAGCTGCGACATCGAAAATGGCCTAATTTCCGATGGCGGCCAGCGCACTCTCAAGATTGGAGAGGTAGCGGCGGAGGCAGCTGAGTTCGATCTGCCCGACATATTGCCGTTCCGGCAGGGACAGGCGGAGAGGCTTGCCGGGCAGGACTTGCCGCGCCTCGACACCCCGTCGAAGATCGACGGCAGCCATAATTTTGCAGCTGATATTCGCTTGCCCGACATGCTTTTCGCCTCCATCCGTCAGGGGCCGATTGGTGATGCCGTGCTTAAGAGCGTGAATGAACAGGCTGCGAAGTCTGTTACTGGTTTCCTCAAGTTCGTGCGGACGGAGCGCTGGGTGGCGGCCGTCGCCACCAACTGGTGGGCCGCCAACAAGGCGCTGGACGTTAGTGATCCTGTTTTCGAACTGACGGGAGCGCCCGTCAGCAGCGCGAGCATCGACGCGGCGCTGGAGGGGGCGTTTTCAGGATCGGACGGGCAGCGCCTCTATTCGCAAGGCGATCTCAAGCCGCTGTTCGACAACGCTACCATCCTTGCCAGCGAATTCAGTGTCGCACCCGGCCTGCACCTGGCGCTTGAACCAATGTGCGCCACAGCCCGCATCGGCGATGGCGTGGCTGAAATATGGATGCCAACACAAGCGCCTGCCTTGGCTCGGACCGCCATTGCAGACGCGCTTGGCATGGCCGAGCATGACGTCACTCTTTACCCGCTGCATGCAGGAGGCTCCTTCGGCCGGAAGATGGACTTTGAAGCAGGCGTTCAGGCAGCACTGATCGCCCGTGACATGGGGCGTCCTGTGCAATTGCTCTGGTCCCGTCTGGAGGACGTCATACAGGATCGGCCGAGTGCTCCAGCGCATGCGCGGATGGCAGCAAAGCTCGGCCGGAACGGTGCTATAGAAGGCTGGCTGGCGAAGGTGGCGGCCCCTTGCGCGATGACCCAGACGTGGGACCGGATCGCACATGGCAAGTTGCCGCACGAAGCGAACCGGGATGCCGCTGGCATATCGACCCGCCTGGCAGTCGCGGGCATGGAACTCCCCTATGCGTTGCCCAATTGGGCGGTGGATCATTATCCTGCTGACACAGGCCTTCCGCTTGGTTTCGCGCGTGCTAACGCTCACCTGCATGGGGCCTTCTTTACGGAGAGCTTCATCGACGAATTGGCGCATCAGGCTGGGATGGAGGCCCTGTCCTTCCGCATCCAGATGCTGGGCGGCAATCCCCGGTTGGCGCATTGCCTGACGACTGTGGGCGCGATGGGAGGCTGGCAGGGCGGTATCGAAGGAAGCGGCCAAGGGCTGGCGATTCACGCGATGAATGGCGCTTATGCAGCAGTTATGGTCGAGGCGGCGTTGGATGGTGGAAAGCTCAGCGTCAGCCGGATTGTCGCGGCAGTGGACGGTGGGGAGCAGGTAAACCCCGACATAGCCCGACAACAGGTGGAAAGCGGCTTGATCTACGGCCTGGCGCTGGCGATGGGTGCTTCGGTCCCCTATGCGCGAGGGATGCCCAGTCGAGCAATCCTGGGGCGGATGGGCCTTCCGCGCGTCGCGGACATCGGCGAAGTCACCGTCGAACTTATCCGTAGCACAGCGCCGCCCGCCGGCCTCACCGACATCGGCGCTGCCCCGGTTGCTCCAGCGATCGCAAATGCGCTTTTCACCGTAACTGGACAGCGTTTCCGTCAGCTGCCCATCCTCCCTAGGACATGACTTCGAACATGGAAAAAATCGGCATTCTCCTCATCAATCTGGGCACACCTGATGCGCCGGATGCCGCTTCTGTTCGCCGTTATCTGGGGGAATTCCTTTCTGACCGGCGCGTTGTGGAGATCCCCCAATTTATTTGGCAGCCGATCCTGCGTGGCCCGATCCTGCTGACACGTCCGGCGAAATCGGCAAAAGCCTATCAGGAAGTCTGGTTGGAGGAAGGATCGCCGCTCGCGGTCAATACTCGCGAGACGGCGGTCAAGTTGCAGGCACTGGTCGGTCCCCACGTCGCCGTCGATTGGGCGATGCGCTATGGCAGGCCGTCCATCGCGGAAAGGCTGGGCGTGATGATCAGGGCGGGATGTGGCCGTATTCTTCTGGCGCCGCTCTACCCGCAATATTGCGCAGCGACGACGGCTACTGCGCTCGATGCCTGCTATGCCGCGCTCGCGCAGTTGCGCGCCCAACCGGCTATCCGCACCTTGCCGCCTTATTATGCGGATTCCGCCTATATCGAAGCGTTGCGCAGTTCGACCGAGAGACAGTTGGCGGAGCTGGATTTTACGCCCGACCTGCTTGTCGCGAGCTTCCATGGCATGCCGGAACGTACACGGGCGTTGGGCGATCCCTATTATGACCAGTGTGTCGCCAGTGCGAAGCTGCTTGGAGATGCTCTCGGCAGGGAGGTGCGTTTGTCGTTCCAATCGCGTTTCGGGCGGGCAAAATGGCTCGGCCCGGCGACCGACGAGGCTTTGCGAGCGTTGCCTGCGGAGGGTGCGAGGAAGGTGGCCGTTCTCACTCCCGGATTCTCTGCGGATTGCCTGGAGACGCTGGAAGAAATCGCCATGCGTGGCCGAGAGGAGTTTTTCGCTGCGGGCGGTAATAATTTCGCCCATTTAAGCTGTTTGAACGCGTCGTCGGAAGCTATGATCCTTTACCGTAATCTGGTCGGCCGCGAGTTGGCGGGATGGCTGGAGAATTGAGTTTCGTCCGATCGAACAGGAGGGGCTGATATGAACAGAGTTGCTATTGTCACGGGCGGAACAAGGGGCATTGGGGAAGCGATCAGCCTAGCTCTCAAGGAACAGGGCTTCAAAGTCGCCGCCAACTACGCAGGCAATGACGAGAAGGCGCGCGCCTTCACCGATAGAACTGGCATTCAGGCTTTCCGCTGGGATGTGGGCGATCATCAAGCCTGCCTGGACGGGTGCATCACGGTTGCCGAACAGCTGGGGCCTATAGATGTTGTCGTGAATAATGCGGGGATTACGCGTGACGGCGTTCTCGCCAAGATGAGCTTCGACGATTGGAACGAGGTAATGCGCATAAACCTCGGCGGCTGTTTCAACATGGCCAAGGCGACCTTCGGAGGAATGCGCGAACGGGGATGGGGCCGTATCGTCAATATCGGTTCGATCAACGGCCAGGCCGGTCAATATGGGCAGGTCAACTATGCTGCCGCCAAGTCGGGCATTCACGGCTTTACCAAGGCGCTCGCCCAGGAAGGGGCGAAATATGGTGTGACCGTCAATGCGATCGCCCCAGGTTATATAGACACCGACATGGTTGCGGCGGTCCCTGCCGCCGTGCTCGAAAAGATCGTCGCCAAAATACCCGTCGGCCGATTGGGTCATGCCGAAGAAATTGCGCGTGGCGTGGCGTTCCTGTGCAGCGATGATGCAGGGTTCGTTACGGGCAGCACCCTGTCCATCAACGGCGGCCAGCACATGTATTGATGAACGATGTTTCTGTGAGCGATCCTCCGGGGCCGGAGGGCGCATCGCCCTTCGGCCCGCCGGTCAAGCGGAGCGTGACGATCGCCGGGCATCAGACCGCGATCAGCCTTGAGCCGATTTTCTGGGGAGCTCTGCGGACCGAGGCCGCTCGCCTGAATCTCCCCGTGAATGCTCTTATCGCGCGCATCGATTTGGACCGAATGTCCGCGGATCCGGCACCTAATCTCGCCAGCGCCATCCGTTGCTGGCTCTTTGCTCGACAGCGCGCGACCGAGCAGTAAGAATTATTCGCAATAGCGTTGACAGTAAGAACGATTCGCAATAGCAGGCCCCCAACAACGAAGGGGGTACTCCATGTCCGTTCATGCAAAATCCGCATCTTTTCTGGCGCTGAGCTGTGTAGGCGCGTTCGTCAGCACGCCCGCAGCCGCTCTGGAAGCTGCTGTTCCCGTAGCCGCGCAAGATTCGATTGTGGTGACGGGCAGCGTCTATGCTGACGAACTGGTCAATCCTAAGAATACAGCGCCGCTGGTTGATACCCCACAGACCATCACCATCATCTCGGATCAGACGATCAAGAAGCAGAATCTGTTAACCTTGCGGGACGTGTTGTCGACTGTGCCGGGTATTACCTTCGGTGCGGGCGAAGGCGGCGGCGGCTATGGCGACAGCATCAACCTGCGTGGCTATTCCGCCAACAACGACATCACGCAGGACGGTGTCCGGGACAGCGCACAATATAGCCGCACCGACCCTTTCAACATGCAGCAGGTTGAAGTCTATAATGGCGCCAATTCGGTTTATAACGGCTCTGGGTCTGTAGGCGGTACGATCAATCTTGTTTCGAAAGCACCTCAACCTCAAAATCTTACCATAGCTGAGGCGGGTATCGGCACGGATGATTATTATCGCGCCACTCTCGACACAAACCAGCGGGTGTCTGACTTCGTTGGCGTGCGTCTCAACGCCATGTATCATCGCAACGACATGCCCGGTCGTGATGTTGAACGCTTCAAGCGGTGGGGTGTTGCGCCCTCTGTTACGCTGGGGGTCGATGGCCCAACCAGCCTGACGCTCTCCTATTTCCACCAGGAAGATCGCAACACGCCGGTTTACGGCGTCCCCTATGTGAAGAACGCGATCAATGATGGCCCGTTGCCGGGCGTCGATGACAGCGACTATTTCGGTATCGCGAACCTCGACCGTCAAAATGTCAATATCGACCGGTTTACGGCGATCTTCGCACATGAGTTCAGCGATGCGGTATCGGTTCGATCGCTGGGCCGCTGGCAGCGCGTTCATCAATATAGCGTGACCAGCGCGCCCCAAGGCACATTTTGCCTAAGCAACGGCCTTCAGCCAATCACGACCACCGCCAACGGGACGATCGGACAGGCATGTACGGGCATGGATGCAGGCACGTACCGGCCGTCGGGTCCGCGCGGCCTGGTGCGTGATCAGATCAACGATCTCCTCTACAGCCAGACTGATTTGCGGGTGGTGACGGGAGAGGCCGGAAAGCTGCTCAACACGCTAGTCGTCGGTGTTTCGGCGACGCAGGAGGATTATCAGCTGACAACGGCCAACCTGCTGCGGGATAGCCAGGGAAATGTGCTGGTTCAGCCGGATATCAGCCTGTCAAATCCCCACACCGTCTGGGCAGGCGCGACCAACTATATCGTGTCCGGCAATAGCTATGGTGATAGCCGGAATGTCGCGGTTTATGCCTTTGATACCTTGGAGCTTGGCAAGTTTGAGGTGAACGGCGGCATCCGTTACGAAAATGTTCGCAACATCTTCCGGGCCGATACTGTGGCTATCCCCGCGCTCGGCGGTGCGACAACGACCGGTCCGCGCCAGCGCAGTCAGGATGATCTCTTCTCCTATCGTATCGGCGCGGTATTCAAGCCTGCCGAACACATGAGTTTTTACGCCGCGTTCGCCAATAGCAAGACGCCTTCGTCCGCAACTGTGCGGGCCGGTTGCACCAGCGGTTCGGGTACGGCATTCTCCGATTATTGCGATGTGGCGCCGGAAACTGCGCGCAGCTATGAAATTGGTGCGAAAGCCAATCTGATGGGCGGCCAGCTTCTCGCGACCGCGGCAGTTTTCCGCAACGAGCGAACCAACTATCGCGTGCCGACCAATGACCCGTCCAACAATGCGACGATTCAGGTACTTGACGGCCATTCTCGGGTTGACGGCCTGGCACTGGGCCTGACGGGCAACATCACACCTGAATGGTTGATCTTCGCAAATTACACCTATCTGGACAGCAAGATCATCCAAGGCGCCTCTGATGGCTTGCCTGATCCGTCAAAAGGTGACGACCTCATTCAGACACCGAAGCATTCGGGTAGCATCTATACCAGCTACCGCCTGCCGTTCGGCCTCGAACTCGGCTATGGCGTTACTTACCAGGGCAGCTTCGCACTTAATCAGAGCAACCTGTTCAACCGTACCCAATACCGATCGGATGATTATTGGGTTCACCGCGCTTTCCTGTCGTGGAACTTCAACAATGGGCTGACAGCGCAGCTGAACGCCCAAAATCTGTTCGACAAGAAATATTATACAGGGATCCGTAACAACATCAGCGCCACCAACGGCATATCCACTGGCGGCTGGGCTACCCCCGGCGAAGGACGTGCCGCACGGCTTAGCCTCTTCTACAGCTTCTAAAGCAAGGTGACGGCGCTTTCTCACTGTCCCTTGGGGAAGCGCATTGAGTGGCGGGCAACCGGCGACCTCCTCGCGCCGGTTGCCCGCCCTTTTCATGGGAGCTAAAGGTGCCGCCATGCTGATCGCCCTTCCCCACCCGCCTTACGCGACGACGGTTGCCACCGTTCGCTCTCTG
>Ga0105148_100052_pt1 | contig 17846 bp, 21 predicted proteins | sample RS_199metaG_FD_91502 | JGI IMG/M metagenome (GOLD analysis project Ga0105148, IMG submission 91502) | Switchgrass associated microbial communities from Austin, Texas, USA, to study host-microbe interactions - RS_199 metaG | ecosystem: Host-associated > Plants > Roots > Rhizosphere | place: USA... | reverse complement strand
GTCACCAGCGTCTGGCCGACGAACAGCAGGATCAGGATGGATCCCACGGCGCCCACGAAAATGTCGAAGCCCGACCAGCGTCCGAACAGGCCCGGCCCGGCCCCCAACATCATCATCATGACCGTCAGCACGATCAGCATGATCCTGAGTTCGGTCGGCCCCGCCGACAGATAGGACAGTTTGAATTCGCCAAGCACGCGGGCGGACAGGAATGCGTGGATCGACAGCAACAGATAGCCCGCCAGCGCGATAAGGGCGACGTCCATGGTCACGAACGGGCTAAGGCCGATGCCTGCCAATATCAGCAGCGTCGCCAGCCCGTCGCAGCTATGGTCGATGAAGTAGCCGTAGGAGGGACGCTCGATCCGGCGGTACCGCGCCAGGCTGCCATCCATGGAGTCGCCGAACCATTGCACGACATAGCCCGCGATCGCCAGGATCAGCCAGGGATAGGCGAGATTGCTGGCTACATAGCCGATGAAGATCATGAAGGCGCCGATCATGCCCAGTATCGTCAGCTTGTCGGGCGTGACCCAGGCCGGCATGCGGGCGCACAGCCAGTTGAGCAGGCGGCGTTCCTTCGCAGCGAGCCAGTTTTGCTGGATACGGTCTAGCGGTTTGAGCTGCGGATTGTTCATTGGCCTGCTGCGGCTCCCATCATCGCGGGAGCACATAAGTCTCTCTGTCGAGTTGCGCGAAACAGTAGCTCGATCCGCGCGCTCTATCAGCATGACGGCGCTGGGAACAAGGGGGTAGCGATGCGGTTCAGGCCGCAGGGCGGCGGGCGGTGCTTTGGCGGACGATCAGTTCGACCGGGCAAAGCGCGGAATCGCCGCCCTGGGTCAGCAACTCGACCGCCTTTTCCGCCATCATAGCCCTGATAGCTCTCCACTATATTCTTGACTCAATATGGAACGCATGGATACCCATTTCTCAATAAGCCAAGAGAGGATGATCAGCTATGGCGCGCTTGGAAGGAAAAGTCGCAATCGTGACGGGTGCGGGCCGCCCCGGAAATATCGGTGCGGCGGTATGTGACGCCTTTTTGCGGGAAGGCGCACGGGCGGTAATTGCGACCGACCTTCGGGTAGACTCCACCGAGGCGCTGACCGGCGAGATGGATGGCAAGCATGGCGCGGGCCGGTTCAAGCTGGTGGCGCAGGATGCGACGCTGGAGGCGGATTGGGCGGCGCTGGCCCAAATGGTGCTCGCCGAATTCGGCGCGATCGATGTCCTGGTGAACAATGCGGGCATTTCGATCCACGGCGGCATCCAAACCACATCCCTGGAAGATTTGCGCAAGGTGATGGCGGTCAATCATGACAGCGGCTTCCTGGGCATGAAGCATTGCGCCCCCGCGCTGGCCGAAACCATCAAGCGCTTTCCTGGTGGCGGATCGGTGATCAATACCGTGTCGATGGCGTCCTACATGCCTAACGCCAACAACCTGGCCTATCAGGTGTCCAAATCGGCGCAGCGAATGCTGACGCTGTGCGGTGCGATCGAATTTGGCCCCAAGCGGATTCGCGTGAATTCGGTGCATCCCGGACAGACCACCACGCCGCTTCTGAAAGAAGCCTATGAGGAATATGCCCGTCTTGGCCTTTATGAATCGGGGGAGGCTGGCATTCAGAACCTGGTCGACATGTGCCCGCTCGGCATTGAAAGCTTCCCCGAGGATACGGCGCACGCCTTTGTCTATCTGGCATCGGACGAGTCCCGTTTCGTGACCGGGGCATCCATCTATCATGACGGAGGGCTGGGCCGCCGTTACTGACCCTAATAGGGGGGTGACAGGCGGCTGGCGGTGTGCGCCCCGGCCGCCTATCATCATGAAGCCGGCGCCAAACCACGCGCGATGAGGGTGGCGACGCGCCGCGCCTTTTCATCCGCTTCTGCATCTGAAAGCGGCTGGGCAGTCCCGGCGGAGACGGCCGTCACCATCTCCTGCGACAAGACCCAAAGGAAGATGGATGCGATTTCGTCGCAATCGACCGGGCGGATCAGGCCCCTGTCCTGAAGCCGTTCGAGATAGGACCGAAGTGGCGTTTGCTGCCGGACCCTGCGTGCTTCCTCCATTGCTTCCCTGAATTCGGGAAAGCGGAGCCCTTCGCGCATGCTGATGGCGGTGATGGCGTGGGCGGCGGGGGTGCGGGTGCTGCGCATGATCATGCGCGCCCATTCATACAGCCCCTCGGCCGGATCATCCCGGTCGAGCAGGCTGAGATCAGTGGCCATGTTGCGATCCGCTATCCGGTCCAGCACGGCACGCAGCAGGCCGGGCTTGCCGCCATATTTGGCATAGATGGTCTTTTTGGAAACTTTTGCCCGCTGCGCTATGATCTGTAGCGTGGCACGCTCATAGCCGAGCTCGATAAGGGCTTGTTCGGCCACCTCCAGCAGAGCCTCAGCGCGATTCTCAACCTCTGCCGACTTGGGCCGGCCCGCCCTGCTTCGCGTCTGCTGCTCGTGCATGGCGCATGCTTGGCGGCATCGGCGGCCGAGCGCAAGGGGCGGGGAGAAAGGATGCGGGAAAGCGTCCCGCCTTGCCCCGGTAGGCGGGACGGGACGCTCCTACGGTCGCAGGCCGCCCCCGATAACCGTGCGCGGGCCGCGTCCATGAGTGATAACCGGCTAAGCCTTTGATAGTTCCCGATCACTAGGTGAGCGCTCAGACAGGAATGGCCGTCGTATATTTGGTCATGGAGAGCGCGAAATGCGAGGCGGCATTCGCCACCGCCGGTTGTCCGAGCAAGATGTGCATCAGGAAGTGGTTGTAGTCGGCGACATCGGCGACGACGATGCGGAGCAGATAGTCCCACTCACCCGACATCGAAAAACATTCGACAATCTCCGGCCTGCTGTCCACGAAATCTTCAAAGGCCTGCCGCGCGTCGCGGGCGTGGCTGCGCATGCGGATGTTGCAAAGCACGTTCACGCCGCGGTCGATCTTTGCTGGATCGACAAGGCGTACGGAGCCGGTGAGGACACCCGCCGCCTCCAGCGCCTTGATGCGGCGCCAGCAGGACGCGGTGGACGCGCCGACCCTGTCGGCCAGTTCGGCGTGACTGACAGTCCCGTCGCTTTGCAGGACTGATAGAATTCTGCGGTCGATATCGTCGATCTGATGAGAGTTTTTCATATTTCTCGTACCCACGATCAAAGATGATCAGAGATTGCGCCTTCTCGCTGAATATTGAAACCTCTTTTCGGTGGGGTTGTGCGATAAGGTCGCAATGGCCGAGGCAGCCACTCAACGTCCGGCAGGAGCCGCAGAGGATTGGACGATTCCGCAGGATTGGGCGGCATACACGCCTGACGACCACGCCATGTGGGACAGGCTGTTCGCCCGTCAGGCGGCGATGCTGCCCGCCCGGGCCGTGGACGAATTTGTGGACGGGCTGGACGTGCTCCGCCTGTCGAAGTCGGGTATTCCAGACTTTGCGGAACTGTCGGAACGGTTGATGAAGCTGACTGGCTGGCAAGTCGTGGCGGTCCCGGGACTGGTGCCCGACCGGGTCTTCTTTGAACATCTGGCGAACCGGCGCTTTGTCGCGGGCCGCTTCATCCGGTCGCCGGAGCAGCTCGATTATCTGCAGGAGCCGGACGTCTTTCATGATGTGTTCGGCCATGTGCCGCTGCTCGCGCATCCGGTCTTCGCGGATTATATGCAGGCCTATGGAGAAGGGGGCCTGCGCGCGGATGGACTTGGCGCCATCGACCATCTGGCGCGACTTTACTGGTATACCGTCGAGTTCGGCCTGATCCGGCAGGGCGAGGATTTGAAGCTATATGGCGCGGGCATATTGTCTTCCTATGGGGAGTCGATTTTTGCGCTGGATGATCCGTCCCCCAATCGCGTCGGCTTTGATCTCAAGCGGGTGATGCGGACCAATTACCGGATCGATGATTATCAGCAGACCTATTTCGTGATCGACAGTTTCGACGATCTGCTCCGCCAGACAGTCGAGATGGATTTCGCGCCTCTATATGAAGAGTTGCAGCAGGAAAGTGACTTGGGAACTGCGGATATCATCCCGCAGGACAGGATTTTCAACCGGGGCACGCAAGCCTATTCGCAGTCCAAGATGGGAGCATGACTGGCATGACAGCCAATCCGCTGGGCCTCAACGGCTTTGAGTTTGTCGAATTCACCTCGCCTGAGCCCGACGCGATGGCGCAGCAATTCCAGCAGTTGGGCTTTGTCCCGACGCACCGCCATCCGGTGAAGAATATCACGCGATACAAGCAGGGGCGGATAAACCTGATGCTGAATCGCGACGATGCGGGAAGGGTCGCCGCATTTCGCGGGGAACATGGGCCCTCCGCCAGCGCCATGGCCTTTCGCGTCGCCGACCCGAAAGCCGCTATGCGCTGGGCGATCGATCATGGCGCCAAGCCGACCGAGGAGGACGACACGGTCATTCAGGGGATCGGCGGTTCCTATCTCTATTTCGTGCAGGATGGTGCGGACCTCTACGCCGATTGGGCGGAGTTTCCGGGCTGGCGCGAAGCAGAGGCGGAGAACAATGTCGGGCTCGACCTGCTCGATCACCTGACCCATAATGTTGAGCGCGGGCATATGCGGGTGTGGAGCGAATTCTACCGCACGCTCTTCAATTTCGAGGAACAGAAATATTTCAATATCAAGGGACAGGCTACGGGGCTTTTCAGCCAGGCAATGATTGCGCCTGACCGGGCAATCCGTATTCCGCTCAACGAAAGCCAGGATGACAATAGCCAGATCGAAGAATTCATCCGTCAATATCACGGGGAGGGAATTCAGCATTTGGCGATGACAACGGCCAATATTTACGAGACGGTAGAAAAGCTGCGTGCGCGTGGTGTGCGACTGCAGGATACGATCGATACCTATTATGAACTGGTCGACAAGCGGGTGCCGGGGCATGGCGAGGACCTGGAACGGCTGAAGAAGAACCGCATCCTGATCGACGGCGATGCGAAGGAAGAGGGCATATTGCTCCAGATCTTTACGGAGAATATGTTCGGTCCGATTTTCTTCGAGATCATCCAGCGCAAGGGCAATGAAAGCTTCGGCAACGGCAATTTCCAGGCATTGTTCGAAAGCATCGAACTGGATCAGATACGGCGCGGCGTAATCACCGTGGACCAGAAAGGCTGATATGATGGTTCGCCAAAGCAGAGGCGGCGGGCTTTGTATTGGTCGGGCTTGGCGAGTGCCGGCGATGATGCTGCCCGCAAGAGCGCCCTGATCAGTCCGCCTGCCCGGACTTCAGGAAAACCTCCAATTGGTCGGCGAAGGCGCGCTGATAAGCGGGGCGGGATTCGCCGCGCGCGATATAGGCGAGCAGCTTTGGATAGCGTTTCAGCAGGCCCGATGTGACCAGCCTGCGCAGCACGGTGACCATCAGCAGGTCGCCGACGCTGAATGCGCCGTCCAGCCAGTCGGCGTCTCCCAGATGAACGGACAGTTCGCTCAACCTGCGATCCACGCGCTCATCGAGGAGCGGCAGGCGAGCTTCATACCAGCTTTTATCCCTCTCCACCAGTTCGGGCATGACGCGTTCCAGGATTGGCGGCTCGACCGTGTTGAGCGCCGCGAACATCCAGGCGATCGCCCGGGCGCGGGCGTCGGGGTCGCCTGGAAGCAGCCCGCCATGCCGTTCGGCGATGTGCAAAATGATCGCGCCGGATTCGAAGAGGACGAGGCCGTCTTCCTCATAGGTGGGGATCTGACCGAAGGGGTGCAGCTTTTTATAGGCGGGCTCCTTCAGCGCCTCGAACGATAGCAGGCGGACCTGATAGGGCTGGCCTGCCTCTTCAAGCGCCCAGCGCACCCGCATGTCGCGCGCCAATCCCCGGCCGCGATCGGGTGACCGCTCAAACGCGCTGATCGTGATGGTCATCGTCAAGCTCCGGATCGTTTCGCCGACGGGCGCCAGCTTAACCGTTCGCACTGCGGCTGTCGAACCAATGCGGGTCAGCCGGGGTGAGTTGCTGATGATCCGGTCAAGGAATCCCGACTTTCATGCGGGGTTCTGTCCTGGCTGAAGACGGAGCGGCCAGCGCCAGCCTCTCTAGCGTCGCGTCCTGCGTCCGGCGCTGCATAACCGCGCCTCGCCGCTATAGCCGAGGACGCAGCCGGGGCGTGGCCCGATTTCTCTCTGATCGGATCACGCCCCGCTTTAATGTAAGCGGCAGGTGGGACAAGAACCCGCGCTGATCGACCAAGTTACGGATGCAGGTTTAGCAGGAACAAATCTGCTCCATGCTGCTTTTAATTTCATGAGATGGAATTGAGGCGGCTTGTTGATGTTGTCCTTCATCCCCCTGGAATATGTGCTTGATCTGGGCGGCTGGCGGTTTGCGCTGGCCCGGCATGCCGCGTCCTCTCATTTGAGAAGGAGATCATGAAAATGACGACGGGACGAGGATGGACTTTAGCGAGCGCCTGCATGCTCGCACTCACCGCATGCACGACCGCGACCCCTTATCAGCCCTTGACCCAAGGGCGATCGGTGAACGGCGGCTATTATGATGAGCAGATCGAAGCAAACCGGTTCCGGGTGACCTTCGCCGGGAACAGCATGACCTCGCGCGACACGGTGGAGCGTTACCTTCTTTATCGCGCCGCTGAACTGACGCGCCAGCGGGGTTATGATTGGTTCGTGATGGCTGACCGGGGCACGGAACGGCATAGCAGGACCTATGTGGATCGACCGTTCGGGCCCGGCGCCTATGGCTATTGGGGCCCGTCATGGCGCTATTATGGCCGTGGCTTTGGCTGGCGCAGCTGGGACCCGTTCTGGGGTGATCCCTTCTGGGACAGCAGTATCGATGTGCGCACCGTAGACCGTTATGAGGCGTCGGCGGAAATCGTCATGGGTCGTGGCCCCAAGCCCGCCAATGATGCCCGCGCCTTCAGCGCGGTCGAGGTCCTGACAAATTTAGGGCCGAATATAATGCGCCCGACATGACCGGGGCCGGATACTGACGAGGGCTGATCACTGAGCAGCCATATTGCTGATTTGAGTTTAGCCATGGGTCGGATGAAGGCCCATGGCTAAACTCTTGTCTTTTGAGTGCCGTGCGGAGGGCGCGACGAAAGCAGCCGGCCCCCGCTCTAGATGATGCGGTTGAAACAGGACTCTTCGGGGTCGTTCAATTGTGATAAAGTGCAACATCACCCGGTTCTAGTCGCAAGCATCCCGTGACTGAGAGAGACTCGACCGCTCCCGCTTGCTGACGCGGAGTTCGTCATGATTACCGATACTGAAAAGAAGGCCGGACCTGCCGAATGGGCGGAATATGTCATCCGCGCTGCTGCTGGAATAGCCAATGCCGGATCGATGTTCGGCTATGAGAAAATCGTCGCTGCCCGCATTTGGCTGGCCGAACGCCACGGGCGTCCGCTGGCGAAAGCTGCGGACCATGAGCTGGGCGATCAGCCTTGGTGGAGCCGGGGGAGGAGAGATGACCTCGCTACTGCTATCGACGAATGGGAGAATGAGGGCGGTGGCATCTCTAGGTAGGTGGAGCGAAGAGCCCGCACCGCTATATTGTTCGATAGAAAGAGAACATCTTGGTGCGGGGTCTTTGTTGGTTTTATACTGTGTCGGCCTGTCGCGCGATCGCCAGCTCAATCGCCCTGATGAATTGATCGCCATATTGCTGCGTGGACACATAATCCTGTTCATCCTCCCCCAAGACATGACCTAGACTGAATGTTTGTTTGAGGCGCATCAGAATGTCGGGCTGTTCTTCTGCGATATGACGGATCAAGGCCCGTAATATGCGTTCATGGGCCAGAACCCGGCGTTCCAGATCAGTGTTTTCAATATTCATTGCTGAGACATTCCTTTGCTCACGCTTCTGCGAAGCGCTTGGTGATGCGGCTTTCTGCTGAAGCACGTATTTCAGAGGGGTTTCTGCTGCCGCGTCTCGTCTGTCGGCCATTCCGACTTCTTCTGCCGCCGACCGAAACGCGCTGAAGCGCCTTCGCCCTCCTTGCGCATCAGACATATTCCACCTCCATATGAGGAGCGTTGCGATTTTGAAGCCGGGCGGCCTGGATCCAAGTTTCGTCCGCGAAAGAGGTGATCCCGGTGCGTCCCGCGTCAGAGGTTGCTACGGTGCTTCAAGTCATCGAAAGCCTTATTGAGCCGGCGCATTTCAGCATGGGTCAGAAGTTCGCCGCGGGCTACCTGGTCACGCGCGCTGGTGAGAAGGCCTTCAAGAGCTCGCAGACGCGTTTGAGTTCTGTTGGGCACCCTTTCCAGGCGAGACTGGGCATTGATGATCGTCGCGGCGAAATCCAGGTTATTGGCGGTTGGACATTCGTTGGTTTCTTGAACGACTTCCACTTTTCCAGCCTTAATTGTAGATCAATAGGAGGATGGTCGCCGCAATCAGGATAAGTGATGCGTTCATGATCACCGCGCGGGCTAAGGTATCATCACGGAAGAGATCGGCGCTGAACCGAAGCATTGTCGAAACTCTTGGAGTGGGGAAATTGCGCGAAGCTGAAGAATCGGAAGGACCGCCTTCGTTCTCCCGTATGCCGATAGCAGACATGGGGCCATGTTCTCCCGGCGTCGATATGAGAGCAGCGCGGGCCGTTCGTTCTCGCGCCGCACCCAGTGCGAGTCCTAGCCGCTCGACGCGATCATGCAGAACCGTTTGCTGCAATGGCAATTGGAACGGTGTGACTGGTGAGGTGGACATGTCACTCTCCTCGTCGGGCGGGAGCGCGATAGTCTCTCAGTCACGGCGGCCATGGACGGAGTCGAAGCCGGGATGCGCCACTATACCACGTCTCACATAGCGATCCTAAAGCCGTTTTCGTGAATGTACGGCCTTAGACCGCCTAATCCAGATGAGCGTAGTCGAACTGGCTCGTCGGGATGATGTCGATCTTCGAGAAGTCGATGAACCCGGCGCAACTGTCGGCCATATCCTTTGTATTGCGGGCGAATTTTTCCTCGTCCCCCACGGCGTCGAAGAAGGCGGGGGAATTGGTCATGGCTTCGGGGGAGAAGCATTCCTCGACGAAGGCGTCATAGGCGGGCGCGTTGGGCGTCAAAGCGCGGACGATGACGTTCTGGATATATTCGAAATTCGCCTGCGTATCGATCGCGACGCGGGTGTGATGGCTGTGCCAGTGCGCCACCGCGTCGTCCCAGCTCATGTCCGGGCGGAAGGAGATGAAGCTGGCTTGCGACCAGCCCCAGGTGCGCGAACCGGCCTGCGGCGCATGATCCTTGTTGGGGATGATGGTGGATTCAGCGACCAGCCATGCTTCGAAACGGGCGCTATGTTGGGCCAGAACCGCGTCGATCTGGCTGCGGAAATGGGCGTTGGCAGTGGGCAGCCAGAATTGCACCACGGCGTCCTGCTGATGTTCCTGCCATTGCTGGACGAGCGAGGCGGCCGGTTCGACCGTCGCGTCGCGCAGGTTGAGGCGGATGCCGCTGGCGCCTGCAGATTTGAGCGCGGCGGGGAGGGTGGATTTCAGGCGTTCGGCATAATCGCCGCGGCTTTCGCCTTCCGGCGCCCACAGCGCGCAGATCAGCTTTTCCATGATCGTCTCTCCAACTTTATTCCTATGTCAGTCGAAATTGGCCTGGCCGCCGTCGAGCGGAATGGTCGCGCCGGTGAGATAGGAGAGGTCCGATCCGCACAGCGCGACGATGGCGCGGCCGATATCCTCCTCCAGTCGGCCGATGCGGTCGAGCGGGATGGTGCGGAAGAACGCCTTTGCCTCCTCCGGATTATTTTCGATCCACCATTTGAGGCCGGGGGATTCCGCATGGGGCGCGATGGTGAGGACGCGGATATTCTGCCGCCCCCATTCGGCCGCGCCTGCGCGGGTAAGGACGCGGGTCGCCTGCTTGATCGCGCCATAGCAGCCATAGCCGCTCATGTCCCAGCGGATACCCGCCGAGGAGGTGAAGTTGAAGATTGTGCCGCCGCCGCGCTTTTCCATATGCGGGCGGACGAGCTTCATCAGGCGGAAAGAGGCGAGCGGGCCGGATTCGAACCCTGCAAGGAAGGCATCGTCCGTCACATCGTCCAGCAGGCCGAGCGGCACTTCCTGCGCGTTATTCACCAGGATGTCGACGCCGCCAAGATCGCGCACGGCGCTGTCCACCGCCGCCGCCAGATCCTCCGCCGCCTTTACGTTGCAGGCGACCGCGATGGCGCGCACGCCCCGTTCTTCGGCGAGGCGCGCGGTTTCCTGGACCTTTTCCAGCGTGCGGCCCGCCAGCAGCAGATCGACGCCTTCGCTGGCCAGCGCCAGGGCGATGCCCTGGCCGATGCCCTGTCCTGCCCCGGTGATCAGGGCAACTTTGCCTTTAAGAGCCGTCATCGCTCTTCCTTTCGATATTCGTAAAGTTGGGGGGCGGGATCAGACCTGTTGCGGGCGCAGGATCGCGTCGCTGCCGCCGTCGATGAAGATGATCTGGCCGAGCAGATACTGATTTTCCATGCCAAGCAGGAAGTCGATCAGTTCCGCGATTTCCTCTGGCGGCGCATAGTCCTTGACCGCGATCGGATTGCTCTGGTGGATCAGCTTCATCATTTCCGGCTGGCCGAAGAGAGGTTCGGTCATGGGCGTCTTCACGACACCCGGCCCGATGCCGTTGAGCAGAATGCCCGCGCCGCCCCATTCGGGGCTCGCGGCCGCGCGGCGGACCCAGTGCGACAGGGCGTTTTTCGACGTCGCATAGGCGTTGCCCGGTTCGGCATTCATCGCAGCCAGCGCGCCTTCCTCATCTCCCGCAAGGCAGAGTTCCACAACCTTGGGATTGTTGGGCAGCATGGCGGCGGTGGAGCAGATGGCGACCGCGCGGGGACGGGAGGACTTCGCCAGCAGCGGGCGCAATCCTTCCAGCGTGGCGACAGCGCCGAAATAGTTGATGGCGATGGTCTGGGCTTCCCGGTCCTGCGCGGAGATGCCCGCGCCGGCCAGCACGCCGTCGATTCCGTCGGGCGCGAGGCGGGTGACCTGTTCCACCATGGCCGCGCGGCCAGCCGCCGTGCCGAGGTCCGCATCAATGTCCGAATTGCGCAGATCGACCCCGATGACCTTGTTGCCGCTGCGTTCCAGCCTGTCGCGGGTAGCGGCGCCGATTCCCGATGCTGCACCGGTCACGACAATGGTTCTGCTCATGCTGACACTCTCCGTCTTTTGCTTTGTTGCGTTGTAGATGCCAGCTTTTGCTGCGCATAGCCAGTGCTTGTTCTCGGGGACGCATGAGATTATCGTTGCAGCCATGACGCAACAGGTTGCCATCGACGCAAGCGGTGCAGCGGGCGCTACGGCGGGGCCGTGGACCGTGCTGGCCGCTGCCGCGAACAGCGTGGCGCGGGTGGAGCTGCGGCGGTATGAGCTGCCGAGCCCCAATGAGATGTGGGAGCTGGACGACGCGCCGATCCTGTCCTTCGTCATGCCGCGCGCGGAAGGCACTCAGGGCGAGATCATGTTCGACCTGGGCGACCGGCGGCGGCACAAGGTCGGCCGCCTGTTGTTGCGGCCTGGCGGGATCGCGATGCATTCGCGTGGCGACGGCGGCATGCTGGATATATTGGCCTGCCGTTTCGACCCGGTGCGTTTTGCGGCCGTGACGGGCCTGGCGGAATGGGATTCGCGGCGGCTCAGCCATTGCGCGTCGATCCATTCCCCGGTGCTGATGACGCTGGCGGAGCGGCTGAAACAGGAAACGGTTGCGCCCGGCTTCGGGTCGGAGATGGCGGTCGAGGCGCTGGTGCAACTGATGATGGTGGAAGTGGCGCGGCTGTTCCGGCGATCGCGGGAACAGGAGGCGGGTCAGGGGGGCCTTGCGCCATGGCAGCTGGCGCGGATCGAGAATGCATTGCGGTCGAGCGACGGGGATTGGCCGACGACGCAGGCGCTGGCCAGCCTGTGCGGGATCAGCCGGTCGCACCTGTCGCGCAGCTTTGCGGCGACTATGGGGTTGTCGCTCTCCGATCATGCGGCGGCGATCCGGATGGAGCGGGCGCAGGACATGATCCGGGGCGGGGCGCTGCCGATGAACCGGATCGCGCAGACGCTGGGCTTTGCGACGGCGAGTGCGTTCAGCGCGGCGTTCCGGCGGGCGACTGGGCTGACGCCGAGGGCATTTCGGCAGGGGTTTCACTAAGGCGACGGTTGTGCGCGCGGCTTTCGCATAACTCCGTTCATGTCGAGCGAAGTCGCGACATGGCGCGCGCGCGCTTCTCGACTGCGCTCGAAGCGAACGGATCTACTTATTGGCGTCCAGGAATTCGATCAGCACTTGCGCCAGCGCGGCGCCCTGGTCTTCCTGCACGAAATGGCCGCCATTGGGGATGCGCCTGTGGGGCTGGCCCTTTGCGCCGGGGATGCGGCGTTGGAAGACGTCTTCCCAGGCGATGGTGGCGGGGTCCTGATCGCTGAAGGCGGTCAGGAAGGGCTTGTCCCAGCTTTCCAGGAAGCGCCAGGCGGCGCGGTTTGCCTCCAGCCCTTCTGCGCCCTCGGCGATGGGGATGCCGCAGGTGATCTGGAGCATGCCCTTCTTATAGGCGGCGTCGGGGAAAGGCGCGGCATAGGCGGCGAGTATGTCCGCCGGAACATCGGTGGCGCAGGCCCGGCTGATGAGCAGGTCGAGCGGCAGGTCTTCGGTGGTGCGGCAGGTTTCGACCCAAGCGGCGATCTGCTCGCCGGGCCAATCGGGAACGCCGAGCGGCGGCGGATCGCAATTTTGGAGGAGCGTGTTGGTGGCGAGGACGGCGCTGAAGCGGTCCGGGCATTCCGACAGGACGCGGAGGCCGATGGGCCCGCCCCAATCCTGACAGACGAGGGTGACGCCGCGAAGGTCGAGCGCCTCGACAAAGGCGCGCATCCACTGGACGAAGCGGTCGAAGCCATAGTCGGCGCGGCTGGCGGGCTTGTCGGACTTGCCGAAGCCGATCATGTCGGGCGCGATGACGCGATAACCTGCCGCCGCGACCGGGCAGATCATGTGGCGGTAGATATAGCTCCAGGTCGGGTTGCCGTGCAGCATGAGGACGATGGGGGCGTCACGATCCCCCTCGTCGATATAGTGCATGCGCAACGGGCCGAGGCGGCTGTCCTCCACATCCACATAATGGGGCGCGAAATCATAGCCCGGCAACCCGTCGAAGCACGCTTCGGGGGTACGCAGGATGCCGGGCCGGATTTCCATCCCTAGAGGATGTAGCGTTCGCGATAGGCGACGAATTCGCGCTTGATCGCTTCTTCATCGAGGCCGAAGCGTTCGAGCGAATAGTCGTGCATCGGGCGCTGTTCACGCTTGTTGCCCGCGAGGAATTCGGCCAGCACCTCTTCAAGCTGCGCATCGACGGGGATGCCCATGCGGGTGAGCACGCGTTCGGCCTGCGCCATCGGTTCCTTGCCGACTTCGCGATAGTCGATGTCGATGAAGCGGTCCTCGCCGATCCGCTCGCGCGCGGCTTCGAACATGCGCATCCATTCGACCAGGCGCGGGAACCAGAACTCACCCACTTCCTGATCGGTGAGCGTGGCGCTGAGCTTGTAGAGCGCGGCCTGCATGGAGACGTAGGAGGGAACGGTCTGCAGAGGGTCACGGTGCGTCATGATGAGCAGCGCGTCCGGAAATGCCTTCGCCGCGACTTCCGCATAGGGAAGGTTGGACGGGCTCTTCAATATCCACTTGCGGCCTTTGCGCGAGGGATCCTGCCACTGGAGATATTTGAGGATGGTCTTGAGGTCCTCATGCCCCTTTGACTGATCGTAGCTGTTAAGCCAGCGGCTGAAGCTGGGCACATAATTCATGCCCTCTATCATGGTGCTGACGAACATCTGGCCCAGGACCAGGATTTCCTCGTCCGGCGCGTCCGGTTCGAGCGGATGGATGGACGCGAGTTCGGGCGAAAGCTGGAGCCAGCCGTCGATCATCGCCTGCGCATAGGCGCGGCGCTCGACCGGATTGCCGCGTTCTTCGCCGGGGAAGGGGGCGAAATTCTGCGCCTCGTACCAGCGCAGGCCGGTCATGCCCGGCGCGCTGGCGAGCAGGCGCTGGAAGATGGTGCTGCCGGTGCGCGGCAGGCCCAGGATGATGCCCGCAACGTCGACCTTTTCATCGAGGATTTCGGGGTGGCGCTTGATGTCCTCCACCATGCGCAGGCGGCTGACCAGACCCTTTACAATCACCTCGACCGTGCCTTCCCGGCCGACGGGCGTCAGGCGGCCTTCGCGGTTCGATGCTTCGATGAAATGATCCATCGGCTCCAGGAACCAGAGGTCGCCAAAGTCGGTGAGCCCGGCCCTTTCACGCGCCTGTTGCAACAGCGCCTCGCGATCGAGGGGCTGTGTTTGGGTTTGATCGGGCTGGGTCGCCATAGTCGTCACTCTTGTTGAAGCTTGAATAATGTGTCGGGGTCAGCCGGCGGTCTGGCCGCCATCCACGGTGAAGGAGGCGCCCGTGATGCGACGGGCTTCGGAAGATGCGAGGAACGTCACAGCATCGGCAATGTCGTCGGGGGTAGCCATGGCCCCGCTGTCGAGCCAGGATGCGGAACGCATGACCATCTGCCAGTCGATATTTTCCGGCGGCGACTGGTGCAGCATGGGCGTATCGACACCGCCCGGACACACCGCGTTGACGCGCACGCCTTCCTTTGAAAATTCGAGCGCGAGCGCCTTGGTAAGGCCGACGACCCCATGTTTGGAGGCGGTATAGACCGAATTATAGGGAACGCCGACAAGGCCAGCGGCCGAGGCCATGTTGACGATATTGCCGCGACGTTCGATCAGGTGCGGCATGGCTGCGCGGCACATATGATAGACGCCGGTGAGGTTCACGGAAATCACCCTGTCCCAGCGCGTGCGATCAACATCCGCGAACCGGCCGAAGTCGAGCACGCCCGCGATGTTGCACAATATGTCGATACCGCCATGCTGGCTGACCGCATGATCGATGATGGCTTGGCAGGACACTTCATCCGCGACGTCGAGCGCCAGTGCAGCGACATCCGGGCCGATGCCGTGCGCAGCATCTTCGACGCCAGCAGCATTGCGGTCGCCGATGACGAGCTTTGCGCCCTCCGCCGCGAATCTTTTCGCCACGGCCAGGCCGATCCCCGACGCGGCACCGGTTACAATCGCGATCTTGCCTTCGACCCGCATGCGCGCTCTCCCCAGAAACCTCTATTGTTGTTGGTGAGTGTTTGCGCCAGAATGCTACGCATTTCAAGGATAGATCGCGCAAAAACTTGACAAGCGCGAACCGGATCGGCCTGTTCTGGTTCGGACAATAGGAGGAGGACGTCTGATGCTGTCGCTTCAGGAAATATCGGACCGGCTGGAGATTCAGGACCTTCTGTCCCGCTACAGCTATGCGATCGACGAGCGGAACTGGGACGCTCTGGACGATGTGTTCATGCCCGATGCGGTGATCGATTATAGCGAGACTGGTGGGGCGAAGGGCAGCGTGGCGCAGATCAAGGCATGGCTGCCCGTCGCGATGGAGCGTTTCCCGTTGTTCCAGCACATGGTCGCGACCACCAAGCTGGAACTGGACGGCGACAAGGCGCGCAGCCGCACGGTGTTGTTCAACCCGATGGTTTACAAGGGCGAGGACGGCAAGGAGCAGGTGTTCTTCATTGGCCTCTGGTATCGCGACAAGCTGGTCCGCACGGAAAAGGGCTGGCGGATCGCCGAACGCTATGAAGAAATGGGCTATGCGCATAATGTCCCCGACATGCCGCCGATCCCGCCGGTCGGGGGTGTCTGAGCGCCCGGAGCGGCTGTAGCTTCACGCGAAATCCAGGCATCGATCGGGCCAGGGCGCACACTGCCTTATGCCGGATCCGCCCCTATCTGAACGGGCCGATATGTCCTATAGCCGGGTGCGAACCGCGCGCGTCCGGCGGCGGTTCGGGGTGGAATGCAAAGAGGGAAGAGCGACGCCAGCCGATGCACAGCAGCGAGGCAGAGAAGATCGACGTGTCGGGGAGACGGCGGGCGGGCAGGCCCAGTGCGCGGGAAGCGGAGCTGAAGCATGAGGCCATGCTGGAGGCGGCGCTGGAGGAATTTTCCCGCCATGGATTTCACGGGGCGTCCGTCCGCGCCATCGCCGAACGGGCGGGCGTGTCGACGCGCACGCTGTATAATCGCTATCCCGACAAGGTCGCGCTGTTCGATGCCTGCCTGGAAATGTCCGCTATCAAGCATCATTTCCCTGCCGGCGCGACAGGCACATTGCGCGAGCAACTGATCAGCTATGCCGTGCATATGAGCGGGCGGCTGAACAATGATCGCCAGGTCAGGCTGGCCCGCGTCATCTTTCGCGAATGCACCAGCTTCCCGCAGCTGGAGAAGGTGTCGCGGCGGCAGTTCGAACGATTTCAGCTGGAGCCCGTGCAGGTAATATTGGCAGCGCACGGCTTCAGCCCGGAGCAGGCGCACGAACTGGCGAGCTTCTATGTCACGATGTTGTTCCGGCGGTGGCAGAACCGGGTCATTTATGATGAGCGGCCAATGACGCCGGCCCAGATCAAGGCGAATGCCGAAACGGTGACCAGCCTGTTCCTGAACGGCGCGCGGGCCATGTTGGACGAGGAACAGGGCGGCTGAACCACCGCCCCTGCCGTCAGGGGCGGCTGGTGCCGGGCGGGATCGTCATGTCGGTCATACGGTGGCGATGGGGGTGACTGGCGAGCCGACGCTGCCGGGCAGGCGTAGCGGCGGCGCGGTGAGCAGGAAGGCGTGGCGTTGCCGTTCGTGCAGCCAATCCGCCAACTCTTCCAGATACCAAAGCTCGCCAAGGAAGATGCCCTGACGGAACAGGCAGAGGTCATGGATTGGCAGGCGGATCGGCGGCGGCTCGGGAGAGAGGAGGGCCCCAAGCGCTTCGATCGCGACATTGTCGGAGCAGATCGCGACGATGCCGCTGTCGGTGATCCATTGCAGCAGGCTGTCGTCGCCGCCGTCGAGCGCACAGCCCGCCAGCGCTAGCGGCGTATCGTCGCCGCGCGCCTCACGGTCGAGGACGAGTCGGTCGAAACCGGTGTAAAGCAGCAGGAAGTCGCCCGGGCGTACCTCCACCCGCTGCGCATCCATGGCGCGCAGCAGATCGTCGCGGGTAACGGCGCGGCTTTCGATGCCGTAGGCGGCTTTCAGATTGACCATCACGCCGCGTCCCTGCACGCCCGCCGTCGCGAGCGTTTCAATGCCGAGGGCGTGGGCGCAGGTCGTGCCTGCCTGGCCAAGGGGGCCGCTCACGTCCTCGCCTGCGCGGAAGCCGTTATAATAGACGAGTTCGGCCACGCCGTCGCCATCCGCGTCGAAGGCCCTGCCACGGTGCGACAGCGCGTCCCACTGCGTCGAATGCTGGGTGTAGAGCAGCACGCGGTCGTCGCAGGTCGCTTCCTTGCCATCGGGGTCGAGGCGGTTGAACATGCCGCCTTCTTCGTCGCAGGCGGCGCTGAGCTGCGGCGGCTGGCGGAAAGGCGCGAAGGGGATGGTGGGGACGTTGAGCGGGAGGCTGAGCGAGAAAGCGACGCCCTCCCGCACTTCAGCCATTGCGGCGCGGCGGCGCTCGGGCGTCAGCAGGTTCATGCGGCCGATCTGGTCGTCCTCGCCAAAATCGCCCCAGTTGGAGCCTTCGGGCCTGTTCACCCAGCGCGGCATGGCTTTCCTTTCCTCTCCGGTTCTTATCGCATCGAGCGTGGCCGTTCAGGTGCGGGGCGGCAAGGGGATATCGTCCGTTGCAAGCTGGCCGGGGTAAAGCTGCGCCAGGACGCGGCATAGTCCGTCGCGCCAGCCGACCTGGCATGGGCCGGTGATTGCGAGGCGCCGGCTGTTATCGACGCCGGAG
>Ga0105148_100051_pt1 | contig 17870 bp, 18 predicted proteins | sample RS_199metaG_FD_91502 | JGI IMG/M metagenome (GOLD analysis project Ga0105148, IMG submission 91502) | Switchgrass associated microbial communities from Austin, Texas, USA, to study host-microbe interactions - RS_199 metaG | ecosystem: Host-associated > Plants > Roots > Rhizosphere | place: USA... | reverse complement strand
TGTCCGGTAATCTCCTCGGTCACCGGATGCTCGACCTGAAGCCGGGTGTTCATCTCCATGAACCAGATGCGGTCGGCCTTCAGGCCCTCGCTGCCGTCGGCGATGAACTCGATCGTGCCCGCGCCGACATAATTGACCGCTTTGGCCGCATTGACCGCCGCCTGGCACACTGCGGCGCGCGTTTCCGGGTCCATGCCGGGCGCCGGCGCTTCCTCGATCACCTTCTGGTGACGACGCTGGAGCGAGCAGTCGCGTTCGAACAGATGGACGACATTGCCATGGCTGTCGCCGAACACCTGCACCTCGATATGGCGCGGGTTCGTCACCCATTTCTCCAGCAGCACGACATCATTGCCGAAGCTGGAAATCGCCTCGCGCTGGCAGGACAGGAGCGAGTCGGCGAAATCGGCCTCGTTGTCCACCTTGCGCATGCCCTTGCCGCCGCCCCCCGCGACCGCCTTGATAAGGACGGGATAGCCGATCCGGTCAGCCTCTGCCTTCAACCGCTCCAGGCTCTGGTCATCGCCCAGATAGCCGGGCGTGGTGGGTACGCCCGCATCCTGCATCAGCTTCTTGGCCGCATCCTTGAGGCCCATCGCGGTGATGCTCGCAGGATTAGGGCCGACCCAAATCAGGCCAGCATCCTGCACAGCCTGGGCGAACTCAGCATTTTCGGAGAGGAAACCATAGCCGGGGTGAATCGCCTCTGCGCCAGTCGCCTTGGCAGCGGCGATGATCTTTTCGCCCACCAGATAGCTCTCGCGCACCGGCGAAGGACCGATATGCACCGCCTCGTCGGCTGAACGGACATGGAGCGCATCGGCATCCGCGTCCGAATAGACCGCGACGGTGCGGATGCCCAGCCTACGTGCGGTCTTGATGATCCGACAGGCGATTTCGCCGCGGTTGGCGATCAGGACGGATGTAAGCATGCGCGCCTCTCCTCTTTTGCCTTACAGCCGCTCGATGACGAGGGCGATGCCCTGACCACCGCCGATGCACATGGTGGCGAGGCCGTAGCGGCCGCCCGATCGCTCCAGTTCGTGCAGCAGCTTCACCGTGATGATCGCACCTGTGGCCCCGACCGGATGGCCGAGCGAGATGCCCGAACCGTTGATGTTGGTCTTGGCCGGATCGAAGCCCAGCTCCTTCGCCACGGCGCAAGCCTGCGCCGCAAAGGCCTCATTGGATTCGATCACATCGATTTGATCAATGGTCAGACCCGCGCGCTCGAGCGCGATTGGCACCGCCTTGATCGGGCCAAGGCCCATGACCGAAGGCTCCACCCCGGCATGACCCCAGCCGAGGATGCGAGCGCGCGGCGTGAGGCCCTTCATCTTCGCCGCAGAGGCAGTGGCGAGCACGAGCGCGGCCGCGCCGTCGTTGATGCCCGACGCATTGCCTGCCGTGACCGACCCGTCCTTCTTGAACACGGGCTTGAGTACGCCCAGCGATTCCGCTGTCGTCTCGACCTTCACATGTTCATCCGTGTCGAAGGCGACTACACCCTTGCGGGTCTTGAGCTCGACCGGGACGATTTGTTCCTTGAAGCGGCCTTCTGCAATGGCGGCGGCCGCCCGGCGGTGGCTTTCGACAGCGGCGGCGTCCTGATCCGCGCGGCTGATGTCGTGCTGCGCCGCGATATTCTCCGCCGTCACGCCCATATGGATATTCTCGAACGGATCGGTCAGCGCGCCGGTCAGACCATCGAGCAACTCGATCGTCCCCATCTTTTGGCCGAAGCGCGTCGTCGTCGCATAATGGGGCGCCTTCGACATGCTTTCCGCGCCGCCCGCGACCGCGACGTCGCATTCGCCAAGCGTCAGCATCTGCGCCGCCGACACGATCGCCTGGATGCCCGATCCGCACAGGCGGTTAAGCGTTAGCGCCGGTGTCGCGACCGGAATGCCCGCCTTCACTGCCGCGACCCGGGCGAGATAGGCGTCCTGCGGCTGGGTCGGCATCACCTGTCCCATGACGACATGGCCGACATCGTCAGGCGAAACGCCCGCGCGTTTCAGGGCCTCAACGATGACGATGCGACCGAGTTCGGCTGGCGCCACGTCCTTGAGCGAACCACCAAAAGTGCCGATGGCGGTGCGCACGCCGGAGACCAAGACAACTGCTTCATTCATATCTGCATTCCTCTAGGCGGGCCGCCGCCGCATAAGATCGGCCACGAAAATCACATACGGAACACGCCGAACTGGGGACGGTCGGCGATGGGTGCGTTCAATGTTGCGGCGAAGGCGAGGCCCAACACGTCGCGAGTCTGCGCCGGGTCGATGATGCCATCGTCCCACAGTCGCGCCGTGGCGTAATAGGGATTGCCTTCATGTTCATATTTCTGACGGATCGGTTCCTTGAAGGCTTCAGCCTCCTCCTGCGTCCACTTGGAGGCATTACGATGGACGGTCGCCAGTACCGATGCTGCTTGCTCGCCGCCCATGACGGAGATGCGCGCATTGGGCCAGGTGAATAGGAAGCGCGGCTGATAGGCTCTACCGCACATGCCATAATTACCGGCGCCAAAACTGCCGCCGATCAGAACGGTGATCTTCGGCACCTGAGCCGTTGCCACCGCCGTCACCAGCTTCGCCCCGTTTTTGGCGATGCCTTCCGCTTCATATTTACCGCCGACCATGAAGCCGGAAATATTTTGGAGGAAGAGCAAAGGAATGCGCCGCTGACAGGCGAGTTCGATGAAATGCGCGCCCTTGACCGCGCTCTCGCTGAAAAGAACGCCGTTATTGGCGAGGATCGCGACCGGCATACCCCATATATGGGCAAAGCCGCAGACAAGAGTGGTGCCATAGAGCGCCTTGAACTCGTGGAATTCGCTGCCATCGACGATCCGCGCGATCACCTCGCGCACGTCATAAGGAGCACGAACATCCTGCGGAATGATGCCACTAAGCTCTTTAGGATCATATTTTGGCGGCTTGGGATCACGCAAATTGATGTCGGGCGTGAAGTCTGGCTGCAGCGTCGAAACGATGTCGCGCACGATTGACAGCGCATGCTCATCATTCTCCGCGACATGATCGACCACGCCGGACTTGCGGCCATGCAGGTCACCGCCGCCCAGATCCTCGGCCGAGATGACCTCACCCGTCGCGGCCTGCACCAGCGGAGGCCCTGCAAGGAAGATCGTACCCTGATTGCGCACAATCACGGTCTCATCCGACATGGCCGGCACATAGGCGCCACCGGCGGTGCACGATCCCATGACACAGGCGATCTGCGGAATACCGCGCGCTGACAGGTTGGCCTGATTGTAAAAGATGCGGCCGAAATGCTCTTTGTCGGGGAACACTTCCGCCTGGTTGGGCAGGTTCGCACCACCCGAGTCCACCAGATAGATGGAGGGTAGCCGGTTCTCCAATGCGATTTCCTGCGCGCGCAGGTGTTTCTTGACTGAGATCGGGAAATAGGTGCCGCCCTTGACAGTCGCGTCATTGCAGGAAACGAGAACCTGCCGCCCCGCAACGCGGCCTATCCCCGCGATGATGCCGGCGCCGGGCACTTCATCATGATAAAGGCCGTTGGCCGCGAGTTGCCCCAGTTCGAGGAAGGGCGAACCTGGATCGAGCAGCCGCTCGACACGCTCGCGCGGCAGCAGTTTCCCGCGCGCGATGTGCTTCGCGCGCGCGCTTTCCGAACCGCCCTGTGCGGCCATCGCGACCTTTTCATGCAGTTCCTGCGCCAGCGCTTCATTGTGCGCGGCATTGGCGCGGAAAGTTTCACTATCGATCGAAATCTTAGTGTCAAGAATGGGCGCGCTCATATCCTGCCTTCTACATTTGTCGGTTGGGTCGCGCCCCGGTCGTGGCGGGCCGGGGCGACGAGCTCAAGCGCCGATCAGTTCGCGACCGATCAGCATGCGACGGATTTCATTGGTGCCCGCGCCAATATCCAACAGCTTGGCATCACGCATATAGCGCTCGACCGGCCAGTCCTTGGTATAGCCCGCACCGCCCAGCGCCTGCACTGCCTCAAGGGCGGTCTTCATCGCATTTTCCGACGCGAGCAGGATCGCGCCGGCGGCGTCGAAGCGGGTCGTTTTGCCTGCGTCGCACGCCTTCGCCACCGCATAGACATAGGCGCGAGCCGAATTCAGCGCGACATACATGTCCGCGACCTTTGCCTGCATCAGCTGGAACGCGCCGATCGGCTTGCCGAACTGCTTGCGCTCGCGGACATAGGGGATCACGACGTCGAGGCATGCCTGCATGATTCCGAGCTGGATGCCTGACAACACCGTGCGCTCATAGTCCAGGCCGCTCATCAGCACGCCAACGCCGCCGTTCAGCGGGCCCATGATATTCTCTTCAGGCACTTCGCAATCGTCGAACACCAACTCGGCGGTGGGTGAGCCGCGCATCCCCATCTTGGCTATCTTCTGGCCGATGGAAAAGCCTTTGAAGTCCTTTTCGATGATGAAGGTGGTGATCCCTTTCGATCCTTCACCGGTCTTGGCATAGACGACCAAAGTGTCGGCATAGGCCGCATTGGTGATCCAGAATTTCGTGCCATTGAGGATGTAGCGATCACCCTTCTTCTCGGCCTTGAGCTTCATGCCCACAACGTCCGAACCCGCGCCAGCTTCCGACATGGCGAGGCTGCCAACATGCTCGCCTGAGATCAGCTTGGGAAGATACTTTGCCTTCTGCTCCGCATTGCCCCAGCGGCGCAGCTGGTTGACGCAGAGGTTCGAATGGGCGCCGTAGCTGAGGCCGATCGAGGCGGACGCACGCGCGACTTCCTCCTGCGCGACGACATGCTCAAGATAGCCCAGCCCAAGGCCGCCATCCTCTTCCGGGACGGTGATGCCGTGCAGACCCAGTTCGCCCATGGGCTCCCACAGTTCTCGCGGGAACCAGTCCTTTTCGTCGATCTCTGCGGCCAGCGGCGCGATCTTGTCGGTGGAGAAACGCGCGGCGCTTTCCCGGATCATGTCGGCATTATCACCAAGCGCGAAATCGAAATCACTCATTGCAGCACTCCCGGCGCATCCTTGCGGTTGCGCGCGTCTTAGCGGAACACCAGACCATAGAAAAATTGAACTTAGCCTAACGACATCATAAATAGTATCTATGAACGTAACAGCCCGTCAGCGGAGTCGTTAGATGCTCGACCGCTATCTTCTGCGCTACTTCCTTGCCGTGGTTGACCAAGGCAATTTCTCCCGCGCGGCAGCCCATTGCAATGTGTCACAGCCCACATTGTCGGTCGGGATCGCCAAGCTGGAGCGGACACTGGGCATGGCGTTGTTCGTGCGATCCAACCAACGGGTCGAGCTGACCAGCGGGGGCACACGCTTCCTCGCCCATGCCCGCCGGATCGAGCGCGAATTCAACCTGGCGATGCAGTCGATGGGCATGGCCGACAGCTTACCATTGCTACGGCTTGGCGTCTTGTCGAGCGTGCCTGGCCCGATCATCGCCGCGTCAGTGGCGCGCGCGCGTCCCCAACGCCAGTGTCGTTTCGAGCTGCTCTTCGGCAGCGAGCGTGAACTGACGGGCCATCTGAGCAAGGGCCGGGTCGATATTGCATTAACGCTTGTAGGTCGCGGCATGGATCGCTTCCCCGAACGGACCATCCGCACCGAGGGCTATTCGATCGCCATGGCTGCCGATCACCCGCTCGCCGGCGCCGACGAGATAAAGGCGGAGCAGATGGGCGCTGAGACCATGATCGTGCGCCGCCACTGCGAGGCTCTGTCGGACACCAGCCGCTTCTTCATAGAACGCGGCGTGCGACCGCATTTCGCGATGCGATCCACCAACGACGACACGGTGCTGCAGATGATAGGGGCCGGGCTGGGCGTCACGGTCATGCCGACCTGCTACAGGGCGCCGGGCGTGGTGCGCCCCCGGCTCGTCGGGTTCAACCTCCAGCGGACGCTCGGCTGGGCGGCGAGCGAGGAGGACGCCTCGCTGCTGCAGGATCCGCCCCCCGTGATCGCGGAGATCGAGGCTGAACTGAGGGCACTGCCTTAGAATTTTGGAAGATCGCGCGATAGCCACACCTACTTGACGACTGATCGTTCGCAAGGAGACCGTCGCCCTGATCAGCGTATCCCGACTTCCTTGAGTGGCACGCCTGCATCCGCCGCCTGATCCAAGTCCAGCGCCGCACCCGAGAGCACATGGGCCCGGCCTTGCACATAATCCTTGACTGCATTGACGCAGTCGAGCGCGATGACCTTGCCGCCCTTCAAATAGATCACTGAAAAACTTCGGTCTTTCGGATTGCCACGCAAAACTGCTTGATCGAAACCGACGGACAAGCCAACGGTCTGTAGCTTGAGGTCATATTGGTTGGACCAGAACCACGGGACCGCATTATAGGGCTCTTCCTTGCCCATGATGTGCGCTACGGCGGTTTTCGCCTGATCGTTGGCATTTTGCACTGATTCGACGCGCATATGCGCTCCTCCGGCAAATCGGTTGGCGTGCGCGGCGCAATCGCCCACGGCATAGATGTCTGGCAGAGAGGTACGACAATATTCGTCCACGTCTACGCCATTCCCGCCCGCTGCACCCGCCGCGATGAGCGGTCCCGTTTCAGGAGTTATGCCGATGCCGACGATCACGATGTCCGTTTCGATCCGCTCCCCATCGGCCATCAACACGGCGCAAGCCCTACCGTCCACAACTTCGATACAGTCCATCCTGGCGCCGGTACGAAGATCGACCCCGTGGGCGCGGTGCTCTTCCTCATAAAAGCGCGAGAGTTCCTCGCCTGCCACTCGCGCAAGGACGCGGTCCAGCGCTTCAAGCAAAACCACCTTCTTCCCAAATTTTGTCAGCACGGCCGCGGCTTCAAGTCCGATATAGCCGCCACCCACGATCGTAACATGCTGGATGGTGTCGAGCTGAGCCATCATCGCGTCCACATCATCACGACGGCGCACCGCATGGACGTTGGGAGCATCCGCCCCGTTGCAGGTCAGCATTCGGGGAGAGCCGCCGGTGCACCAGATGAGCTTGTCGTAGGAGATTAACTGACCATCGGCGGTAACAGTCTTCGCCGCAGCATCGACGTTGGTCACCCGTTTGCCGAGCAGCAAATCGATCTTGCGCTCTTGCCAGAAATCAGCCGGCCGGATCAAAATGCGCTCGAACGTCTTTTCCCCGGCGAAATATTCCTTGGACAGCGGCGGACGCTCATAGGGCGGGTCCTTCTCGTCGCCGATCATGGCGACGCTGCCCTCAAACCCCGCCTGCCGTAACGAGATGGCGGCCTGAGCTCCTGCATGGCCCGCACCCACAACCAGAACGTCGTAAAAGCTCATCCTTCTGAAGTCCTCGTTCACTGTGAATGTCGTAATCAATCAAGGCGCGCCTTATCGACCAGTTTCTGCTATCGTCAAGTCACCCGCCGATTAGCGGTTGATCTACTCGGCTATCGAGCAGATGGTAACTGTCGACATTTCTTCAATATTCTCTGCGATGCTTACCGTGGCTTGTCGGTAAATACAGATCAAACCGCACCATCTGCTCGTATTTCAGCCAATACAGGCCGCTCATCTGCCGTCTCCTCGCGGAGCTTGGCCACGCGGTGCGACGAGGTGCTCGTAATAAGTCCGCTCGAACGTCTGGATCGTCACTTCCTGCGCTGGATTGGGGCGGATGGCCTTCATCCGGCTCGACTTCACGCCCTGCTGGATCGCTTTGATGTTGTCGAAATCCTGCTCGAGGAAATAGCAGACCCCCTTGAAGCTCTCCATTGTGGGATAGAATTCGGGCTCGACGGTCGAGGGCGCGTCGGGCGCGCTGCGTTCCAGCCACCAAATGTCAAAGATCGCCGAATCCGGGTCGTCGCCATTGGGACGCGCGCGATAGCCCTGCCAGCCGTCGATCGTCGGCAGCACGATCATGTTGGGAAACACGTTCCACGCGGTGCCTGCGCGCTGTAGGTCTTCAGGGGCAACCTCCACCGGGTAGCGGGCCCCGTCCTCAGCCATCGCCTCGCTGTGGAACCGCACGAAGGCTTGGTTGACCTCGTCGAACGTTGCGGTTTCCGGCAAGTCCGTGAGCAGCCGCTCGGCCGCCTTGAGCCCATGCCGTCCCCACAGCGCTCCCAGCGTGCGGTTCATCTCCTCGACATAGGCATAGCGCGCCAGGCGATAATCGACCGGTGGCGCAGACGGGTCGGGCTCAGGAGGACGGACGAAGTGGAAGGCGAAAAGCGAATGCTTGCCGTGCGCTTGCGAGAAAGGCTTGCGACTCCCGAACTTCAGGGCTTGGGGATGGGTGGTGGCGGTGTGATAGCTTTCGAGGAATGCCTCCAGCACCACTTTCCAGTTGCACTCTAGGATGACGGTCTTGTGCCAAGCCAGGCGGGTATTCTTATAGTCGAACTTGGCGAAGACATCTGGCAGCGGATGGAGGTATTCTTCGAGCGACTCTATCTCCGGATCGAGCGTGACGAAGACCCAGCCTTCCCAAAGCCCGACGCGGACCTCGCCGAGGTTCACATCGACCCCGCAGATTCCGCCTGTCGCGTCCCAGTCTTCCTTGTGGAAGACGAGACGGTTCTCCCCGGTGCTGTCCCAGGTCCAGCCGTGAAACCGGCAAACAATGCTGTCGCCGGTCTCACCGGCCCCCTCTTTCAGGCGGCGACCGCGGTGCGGACAGACATTGTGGAAGGCACGGATTACGCCATCCTTACTGCGTACCACGAGGATCGATTCGTCGGCAATGTCGAACACATAATACTGACCGGGCTTGGCCACGAGTTCCTCGCGACAGGCCATCAGCCAGGTGTGCGGCCAGAGCATTTGCTTTTCGCGGGCGACGAATTCAGGCTTGTAGTAGCCATCCACGGGCACGTAGTCCGGTCGTATCGTAGAGAGCAGCTCAGCAAAATCGACCATCATTATCCTCCCCAGCGGCGGCGCTTCGGCACCCGGCTCGCTTGTATCCTGAAATTCCTATAGAGGTTTTCTTGTTGGAGCACAATCGACGGAATGGCGTCGTCGATTGGTTTTTTGGCTATTCAGATGCCGGAATGGCCGCTAACTTGGTCCCCGGCGGCAGCGAAGGAAAGTGGACATCCTCGGTCGCCCCAGCAAGCCGCGAGGGCGCTGCTGGACGGGTCGCCGGTGTTCTTTTCGCCAGTCCTCCACCATCCGCTGCGCAAGTGGGTGGGAGCATGGGTTGTCGTTGGCGCGGGCGGTTCGCAGACTCGCCAAGAGTGACTTTGGACGAAGGTGTTGCGGCGCTTAGCACGCGATCGCAGGCGTTTCAGGCCCGGCGACGCTGGTAGCGCGTGTGCAGAAGGAGTTGACGACGATGGAAATGCTCGACCGGCTTTTCGCGATCGAAGAGATCAAGCAGCTACGCGCGCGCTACTGCAGGGGTATCGACACCAAGGACTGGGATTTGCTGGCCAGCACGCTGGCTTCTGACGTCGAGCTGGACCTTCCCTCGCTGCGCGCAGGCGGAAGGGAGGTGCGCGGGACCGAGGCATTCCTCTCCCTCGTCAAGGAGTGGTTCGGCTCAGCTCCGTCGCTCCACGCCAATCATTTACCGGAAATCGCGCTGCTGGCGCCCGACCGAGCCACGGGGATCTGGGCGCAGGAGCACTATCTCGGCCCGCTCTACGAAGCCGGCGTCCATCATGGCCACGGCTACGGCTACAGCCACGACGAATACGCGCGGATCGAGGGCGAATGGAAAGTTGCGAAAGTGCGGCTGGAGCCGCTGTTCACCATCGAGTGATTCGGCACCTCAGCGCCGGAAATCGACCCAGTCCGCTACTTCGGGGACCTTAAGTCCGGGGTTCAACACCATGCGCCCGCCGTCGACGAACAGCTGCTGCCCCGTGACGTAACTGGAATCCCGGCTGGCCAGAAAAGTGGCTACGGCTGCCAACTCGTCGACTTGACCGTTTCGGCCGAGCGGGGTCGTGCTGACCAGTTGCTCGCGCAGCCCAGGGGTGGTCGAGGTGCTCGACAGCATCAGCTCGGTTTCGAACGCGCCGGGCGCGATCGCATTGACCCGTATTCCATACTGCGCAAGGTCCAGCGCCGAGCTTCGCGTCAGCATGGCGAGCCCCGCCTTGGTAACATGGTAGGTCGTCCCGCCGGGACGGCACACTGCGGCGCCGGTCGAGGTGATGTTGATGATCGAGCCGCCCCGCCGCTCGCGCACCATGATCCGCCCGACGAGCTGGGTAAGCAGGAACGGAGCGGTCAGGTTAAGCTTGTGGATACGCTCATATTCTTCGATCGGCAGGTCCAGGACATTAGCGCGATGCAGGTCTCCCGCGTTGTTGACCAGTATGTCGATGCGGCCGAGCAGGCTGTCGGCCTCGGCGGCCAGCGCTTCTATCTCTTCCTTCCGGGTAAGATCGCAGGCGACGAAGTGCGCATTGGACCCGAGCGCATCGGCGCATTTGCGGCCTTCCTCGATGGAACGCCCGGCGAGCACGACTGCGGCTCCCTCGGAAACAAAGCCTTGCGCAATGGCAAGACCGATGCCCCTCGTCGCGCCGGTTACAATTGCGCCCATGCCTTCCAGTCGCATGCCAGTCCTTCCCAATTCGGATTGCGCGGGGGTCAGGTGCGCGGCGGCAGCGGAACCCGCTCAATTGGGCTACCTTCGTGGATTTCCTGCATTTCCACGATGTTGCCGTCCGGATCGTAGGCGTAGACAGAGGTCGCCTTGGCCTTGGGCAGGTGCTGCGGCTCGGATACGAACTCGATACCGGCCGCTTTCAGGCGCTCATACTCCGAACGGATGTCGGTCACGTCGAAGCAGATATGGCGGATGCCGGCGTCGCAGGCTGGAGCCTTGGCGATGTCCTTGGGTACCGGGTAGGTGTACTGGAAGAATTCGATCTGACAGTTACCAGCGCGCAACGAAGCGGCGCGGCCCTTGGCGCCTTTCATGCCCACAATGGTTTCGAACGGCTCGTTGTTCTCCTCGAGCACCGAGACGTGCCGCGCCGAGAGGCCGAGCAGGTCGCGGTAGAATCCGAGCAGCCGATCAAGATCGGTGGTCGCGAGCGAGATGTGGTGAATTCCATTGATCATGGCCGTATCTCCCGGTGCCTCAGCGCGTGATTTCGTCGATCGCTACAAGCTGATCGGCGGTGAATTGCCAGTCGGCGGCCGCGACGTTCTGCTCGAGCTGCTCGGGCCGGGTCGCGCCGGCGATCACGCTGGCCACGTTGGGGCGGCTTGCGGTCCAGCTCATCGCTAGTTCCAAAAGCGAGTGTCCGCTTCCCTTGGCGAGCTCGTCGAGCTTGCGAACCTTGGCGATGTTTCCTTCGGTCAGCAGGCGATTGCCGAGATTGAGGAAGTTCTGCTGCAGGCGCCCTTCAGGCATGGCGTCGATGTATTTTCCCGTGAGCAAGCCGGAGGCGAGCGGGAAATACGGAATCAGCGCCATGTTGTAGGCCTGTAGCGCTGGAAGCAGTTCCTTTTCAGCGCCACGATTAAGCAGGTTATATTCGTCCTGTGCGGCGATGAAGCCGGGAACCCCGAGCTTGTCGGCGACCCATTTGGATTCGACGATCCGCCACGGCGCGAGGTTCGAGCAGGCAATGTAGCGCGCCTTGCCGGCGCGGACGATGTCCTCGAGCACGCGCAGCGTCTCGTCCATCGGCGTGCGCGCGTCTGGCCAGTGGATCATGTAGATGTCGATCCAGTCGGTCTTGAGCCGACGCAGGCTGCCCTCGATAGCGTTGAGCACGAACGAGCGCGAGTTGTCGGGAGTGCGGTCGGTGCCGACCAGCGGAACACCGAACTTGGTGGTGAGAACGATGCGCTCGCGCTGTCCGGCGATCAGGTCGCCGAGGACCTCTTCGGAATTGCCCGGCGTGGACCCATAGAAGTCCGCGGTGTCGAACAGAGTGATGCCGAGATCCAGCGCCTTGTGGACCACCGGGCGCGAGGTCTCCTTGTCGATGGTCCAACCGAAGTTGTTGCACCCCAGTCCGATCTTGGAAACCTTCAGACCGGATCGGCCGACGTTACGAAATTCCACGTGTTCATCTCCTGGAGGGGTACGCCATCGGGTTAAGGAGGACGCCTCTTTGGTCATAGAAAGGCTCAACGGCGCGCGTCAGGCCGCTGATTTGCGTGGCTGGCATTTCGCTCATGCCACTCCGATAGATTTCCTATTGAGGCACCTGCATCCTGTCCCATTCAAGAACCACGCCATTGAGGCACAGCACCGCGCCACCCGCGGCGGTGATCTGGCTGTCCGGGGCGAGCCGGAACGGCGGGATGCGCTGGAACCATCTTTCGAGCGCGATCGCGATGTCGCGCCGCGCCAGCTGCGCGCCGGCGCAGCGATGGATTCCGAAGCCGAAGGCGAGATGCGGGTTCGGATTGCGCGACGCATCGAGCTGATCGGAGTGCGCAAACGCCTCGGGGTCGCGCGAGGCGCAGGCGAGCGAGACCGCCAGCCGGTCGCCGGCCTTGATCGTCACGCCGCCGAGCTCGGTATCGACCAGAGCGGTGCGCTGCACAGTGACCGGAGAGAACAACCGCATCATCTCCTCGACGTGGCGCGGCAGCTCGGCCGGGTTCGCCCGCAAATGTGCCTGCAGTTCCTGATTCTCGGCAAGCAGACGGAAGGTGAAGCCGAGCGAGCTGACCACAGTGTCGAGGCCCGCGGAAAACAGCAGGAAGACCACGCCCATGAACTCGCCGCGTGACAGCGGCCGACCATCCGGCTCGGAAGTCAGCAGATAGTGGGCGACGCTGTCGGGCGAGGCCAATTGCGGGTTCTCATAGATTTCGGCGAAAAAGTCGGTGATCGCCTTGACACCGGCGAAGCGCTGGTCGGGCGTTTCCGCGTGGATGAAATCCTGGTTCCACTTGAGGAACTCGGCCAGGCGTTCGCGCGGGAACCCCATCAAGTCCACGAAAATTCCCGTTGGAAACAGGTCGGCGAACTCGGCGATCAGATCGCAGCGACCCCGATCAGCAAACCCGTCGATCAGCTCGTCGCACCACGCCTCGATCTTGGGCGCGAGCTCGAACATTTTCTTGGGCGTGAACAGCGGATTGATCAAGGTGCGGTAGCGGGCGTGAGCGGGCGGATCGGAAGCGAGCGGCCCCAAGTGGAAGTCGTCGCTGATGAGTTTGAGAAACTCGCCCTGGACTTCGCTCGAATAGACCTCAGGATTGCCGAGCACCTCCCGAGCTTCCCGCGACCGGGTCACGACCCAGGCGCCCCCCTTGTCCAGCATGTGGCGCACCGGTGACCAGAACACTGCCGGGCCATCGAGGAGCCTGGCGATTGCCTCTTGTGGCCGGTCGCCCAGTCCGCTGCGGAAATCATATGGCTTCACCAGGTGCGCAGGGACATGCGCCGGAACAGCTTGATCAGCCAGTGTCTGGGCCTCGGTCATCGCTTTAGCTCGCTCTCGATGGGGATGGGGGGAGGAATGAGGATAGGGACCGGGGCAGAGTTGCCACTTTGCTTGTCTGGCGATGCGTTCCGGGGGCATGCCCGCTGATGAACATTCTGACGACTTGGGCAACACGATCGCTTTCCTTGGCGATCCCTGCGTTCAGCGGCAATGCCAGCTCCCGGCCTTGACCGATCAGAAGCGAAAAGTGGTGCGCAGTCATCAGCGGGTCGGGCACATCGAGGATCCCGAGCTCATCCATGGCCGCAAGATATCGCGCCAATGACGCGGCGATCGTCTCCTGGCGCAGCAACTCCTTCACCTCGTCGCAGAAATCGGGGAAGCGCTTCCGTTCTGCCAGCACCGAGTGCCATAGCGCGCCTGCCGATCCGGTCAGGTAGCTGGTCGCAATCTCGTTGGCCGCGTCGTGCAGGACCACCTCGGGCGGGCGCAGCACGTCGAACTCGCGCGAGGGCGTGCGGACCCGGCCGAGCGCCTCGCGGATGGCGACCTTGAACAATTGCTCCTTCGATCCGAACAGTCGGTAGATCGTCGCTTTGGTCGCGCCCGCCGCCCGCGCGATCGCGCCAACGTTGGCCAGCTCGAAGCCGTGGCTCTCGAACTCGATCACCGCGGCAGAGACGATCGCCAGGTACAGCGCTTCGGATTCGCCGGCCGTGGGGCGGCCGCGGGGGCGGCGTCGCGCAGGCGCATCCGCCGGATTGGCGCGCCGATTCATGTGCTCGTGCCCATTGTAGGGGGCAGGAGGACGCCAAGCCTCCACCGGTACCACGTCACGCGACTTTGCGACCGAACTGGAGCTGAGCGCGGATGTCCTTGACCCGCACCGGCCCGAGCTCGAGACTCGGGGGCTCACCGCCGCGGCCGGCCATCGGGGTGATGTCGACGCCCTGCTTCGCGGCTAGCGCGCGCAGCGCGCCCACAGTGGCCTCCTCACGCTTGTAGCCTTTCTCGAACGGGTTCCAGCTGTACTGGCGCATCGCGTTGAGGTGGGTAATGAGGTTGATCTCGTTGTCGGGCAGGTCGCCAACTTCCTTCCACAGCTGCTCGGGTGCGTAGGGCCACAGGCAGTCGGCGTGGGGATAGTCGCACTCGTAGGTGATGCTCTCGATCCCGATGTCGTGGCGCAGCTTGATGCCGGTCCGATCGGTGATGAAGCAGCTGTAGACATGCTCCTTGAAAACCTCGCTCGGCAGCTTGCCGCCAAAGTCCTGACGGGTCCATCCGCCGTGCTGCTGGCTAACCATGTCGATGCGCTCGAGCATGTAGGGAATCCATCCGATCGAGCCCTCGGAAAGGGCGAAGCGGATGCCCGGATACTTGCGCAGGATGTGCGAGTAGGTGAGGTCGGTGGCGGTATTGAGCAGGCTGACCTGCATGTTCGCGATATAGGCGTCCACCGGCGTGTCTTCAGAGGGCGCGGCGGCGCTGGCATCGGAAATGTGCAGGCAGATCACCACGTTGTTTTCCGCACACGCCCTCCAGATCGGGTCCCAGACTTCCGAATGGAGCGAAGGATTGCCCGTCAACGACGGGTTGGGCGGGAAGCTGACCGCGTGGCAACCCTTCGCCACGCAACGACGGATCTCATTGGCCGCCTCCTGAGGATCCCAGGTAGGCACGATGCACATCGGGATAAAGCGATTGGGGTAAGCGCCGCACCACACGTCGATGTGCCAGTCATTCCACGCGCGGACGATGGCGGTGGCGAGGCCCTTGTCCGCGATCGGCTCAAGGTTCTGCGCGGCCATGCCCACGAACGAGGGGAAGTTCATCGACCCATAGATACCGTTGACATTCATGTCCTCGACGCGGGCGTGGACGTCATAGCAACCCTTGCGCAGTTGATCGAGCGCCGTCGGCTCCATGCCGAGTTCTTCCCTGCGGCGTCCGACAACCGCGTTGAGGCCAAAGTTGCGGATGATGCGACCGTCGACTGACCAAGCGTCGCAACCATCGACCTTCACCATTTTGGGGAAGACGTCCTTATACTTGGCGGGGGTCACTTCGTCGAACATCGTCGGGGGCTCGACGAAGTGATCATCGACGCTGACAAGAATCATGTCTTCCATACGCACCGGACATCTCTCCTTCTATTCGCCCGCCAATTGGAAGCGGGTCCGGATCAGCAGACTTCGCCCCTTTTCAGGCGGTCCGCGACCAACTTGATTTAATGTATCTCTTATTCCGCGACCGCGGCCGCAGGTCAAGCTTAATGCGACCACAAGTCAAATAATTCGACTATTCCTGCATATCAATTGCGATGGGCGCATCGCGGCTGCCAGGAAATCCTTCCGGCTGCGGGCGCTGGCGTCGACGGTGTGGTCAGGATCCCAGCATGCATACGCCGCCGTCCAGCGAGAGCACCTGGCCGGTCATGTAGCTTGCTCCGTCGCCTGCTAGCAGCGCCATCGTCGGACCCAGCGAGTCCGCACCACGCAGGCCACCGGGCAGGCGTTGCGCCTGACCGATGCTCTTCTCGAAACTCTCGCGCTCGGATTCGGGGAGCGCAGCCCGCACGCGGTCGACGATCGGGGTATAGATCATCGGCGCGATCGCGTTCACCCGGATGTTGTACTTGGCCCAGTCCATCGCGACGGCCCTGGTCCATGCGGCGACCGCGCCCTTGGTCGCGCAATAGTGCGCGCGCATGACTTGGCCGCGAATCCCGGAAATAGAGGCGAAGTTGATGATCGAGCCGCCCTTGTCCTTCATGTAGGGGAATGCGGCCTGGTTGACGAACATCGTCCCCAACACGTTGATCTCAAAGATCCGGCGCATGTCTTCTTCGCTGATGTCCTCGGCCAATTTGCGGGCAGTGGTGCCCGCCGGCACGCACACCGCATCGAGACCGCCCATAAACTGCACGGCTTGTGCGAAACAGGTATCGACTGCCTGCTTGTTGGTGATGTCGCAGGTCATCGCGCGGAAGCGCTCGGGCGGACGCGAACCATCCTTGGGCCCGGGCTGAATATCGAGCGACACGACCTTCGCGCCCTCCGCGAGGAACGCATCGACCGCGGCTTCCCCGGCGCCGCTCGCGCCGCCTGCAACCAAGGTGAATTTTCCGTCGAGCATCCCCATTTTCGTCTCCCTTATAAATTCATGCTGTGTCGGCTCACACGCCCTCTGGCGTCCAAATCTCCGCAAGGGTCTTGCGCTCCCACTCGACGTCGTCGAGCGCGGCCCGCTGGGCGATCAGGTCGAACGCATCCCCGGTCCCGTCGAGGCGCAGCGGGAGATTTCCCGCCTCAATCGCATCGGCCAGCCGCTCCGCCACGAATTGGGCGCTGAACGGGGACTTACGCGCTTTCGCTAGCCTCGCCTTCACATGATCAACCAGGTCCTGGTATGCAGGTTCGATGATTTCCCTGCGGTTGGTGCCGAAGCTGCTTTCCACTGCGCCGAGAGCGACGATGCAGACCTTGATCCCGAATGGCGCAAGCTCGAGCCGCAGAGCTTCGGAATAGGCATCGAATGCGGCCTTGGTCGCGGCGTAATGGCCAAGCAGCGCCGTCGAGCGGCGGGCGACGGCAGACGAGATCTGCACGATGTCCCCGCTTCCGCGCTCGCGCATTCCGGGGACGACCGCGCGGATCATGCGTAGCATCCCGAACACGTTGGTTTCGAAAATGCGTTGCGTCTCTTCCTCCGGCGGCGATTCGACCGAGCTCCAGATGGTGACGCCGGCGTTGTTGATCAGGACATCGATATCTCCAGCGGCGGCGACTGCGCGTTGAACCGAGTCACGGCTCGTCACGTCCAGCGCGAGTCGTTCCGCGACATCCAGGTCCCCCAGCGTATCGGGGTCTCGCGCGGTGGCGATGACGCGATGACCGCGGCCCGAGAGCTCGCCTGCCAGCGCCCGGCCGATGCCGCTTGAACAGCCGGTGATGAGAACGCGTTTCATCCTTTGCACTCCAAAAGTTGCACGATCTTCCGTGCCGTCGCCCCGTTCAATTGAGGTAGCGTTGCGCTATAGAGGTATATCAATCCGGAAGCTACCGCCATGCACTTCTAAGCGGTTGCCGGCAATGGGCTACGCGCAAGCGCGCGGACATATTCCATGAAGGCGAGAACCGGCAACGCGTCGAACCGACGAGCGAAGCCGCCGACGAGCCGAGCGAGCGGCAAACTGAGCAGACTATAGAATATTCCGAGCCCGAGCCTGGCGATGAGCCCGGGCGCGATGTCGCTGACGCCGAACTCCGGCTTCACATGGGTTGTCACCAGGCTGAGGATTTGCCGGTCAGCGACGCTCAACAAGAAGCCAACGCAGATCGTCGTCAGCGCGAAGATGCTATCCGGTGAGGCTTGGCGGCGAGAGGCGGTCATCCGGGTGCTCCGGCGGCCTCGATCGCCGCGATGGCGGCTTCGAACTGTTCGCTGCGGGCGCGCGCCCGAGCGCCTGACAGGGGATGGGTCGGGATCAGGAAGCGCCCCTCGCGCAGGCCATCGAGCGCGATTCGCGC
>Ga0105148_100050_pt1 | contig 18144 bp, 16 predicted proteins | sample RS_199metaG_FD_91502 | JGI IMG/M metagenome (GOLD analysis project Ga0105148, IMG submission 91502) | Switchgrass associated microbial communities from Austin, Texas, USA, to study host-microbe interactions - RS_199 metaG | ecosystem: Host-associated > Plants > Roots > Rhizosphere | place: USA... | reverse complement strand
GCCGCACGCACAATCTGGGGGATCGACGGCGGCAAGTTCGGATCAGTGAACCGGCCTACCGAGATAGACGGCGACGACATATTCGTGAACGTCTCCTACAAGACGAAGCTGGGCACGCTGACCGGTTTTGCCTATCTGATCGATGAGGACGAGCCAGTCGCTGCACTGTTGCGCAACAGCAGTCAGACCTATGGCGCTCGCTTCGCCGGAGCCGTTCCGCTCGCCAAGAAGGTGAAGCTGAGCTACCTCGCCAGCTATGCGCGACAGAGCGATTATGAGAAGAACGCGGTGGACTACAAGGCCGACTATGTCGCGGCGGAACTGGGGCTTGAACTGGCATCTTTCAAGCTGACGGCCGGTTATGAACTATTGGGTTCGGACAGCAACGCGACTGGCATTGCGGGCGGTTTCGCCTTCCAGACGCCTTTCGCCACGCTGCACAAGTTCAACGGTTGGGCGGACAAGTTCCTGACGACTCCGGCGACGGGCATTCAGGACTATTATGGCGGCATCGCCTACACGGTGCCGAAGATCGGCAAGATGGGGCCGATGGTCGCATCCTTCATATATCACCGTTTCAGCAGTGATCGCCTCTCGATCCACTATGGGGACGAATATAATGCCCAGGTGACGTTGAAGATCGACAAGCATCTGAGCGCTCTCGTCAAATATGCGGATTATGAGCGGAAGGGTATCGCGAGCTTCACGGGCGACGCCGATACGAAGAAGTTCTGGGCGCAGATCGACTACGCGCTCTGATCCTTTGCACTGACCTATGCCGCCGCGATGGCTTCGTGCCGTCGCGGCGGCTTTCGTTGCATCAGGAGAAGTTGGAACATCTGCCCTGCGTCATTGATTTCCTCAAAAGGATTTGGATAGAGGAAGGCGATCATGGGCAAGGGCATTTTGCTGTGGCTGATCGGCATACCGATTCCGGTGATCATCATTCTGTGGCTGCTGTTTCGATGATGGCCGATTGACGGGGCCTATTCTTCACCGCTAAGGCCGCCGCAGTCGGGGAGTAGCGCAGCCTGGTAGCGCATCTGCTTTGGGAGCAGAGGGTCGCAGGTTCGAATCCTGTCTCCCCGACCACTTCATCTTATCTGATGTTCCGACCGCCTAGCTCAGAAAATCACCCTTTGTGGGACGGGTTTATGGGGCATGGCCGCAGGGCCGCCGCGCCCCTCGGCTCCGTGTTCGATATACGTCTGCCCTGACGGGGACGATCTTACCAATCGATGGGGTAGGGCGTCGTTATAGTTTCGGACGCCGGTCATCCCGCTTGCCTGGAGGTGAGAGCGTCCCGCGAAAAGGTCAGCGGCACATATAGAAAAAGGGCGGACCGTTAGACGGCCCGCCCTTTCGAAAATCTCGCTGACGCGCAGATTATTCGGCGTTCGCAGCGTTCGAAGCAGCGTTCGCGGCGTTGTCAGCAGCGTTAGCAGCATTCGCGGCGTTGTCGGCAGCGTTAGCAGCGTTCTCGACAACGTTTTCGACAACAGCGTTCGAAGCGTTCGCGGTCTCGTTGGCCGGCTTCTCACCGCAAGCGGCGAGGGCCATCAGGCCGGCCGAAGCGAAAACAACAGCGATCTTCTTCATTGTGTACGGCTCCCATAGCATATTGCCGCGTCTGACATGTTCGTAACATGACCGACGCGAGCGACCCGCATTAACGTGTGCGCTGCACAAATCAATGCTTTTCTGTGTCGGTGAAGCGACGGAATCACGCGACAGGTTGTTGTCTACAATAAAAGTTCACTTAATGCCCAAGGATTCTTGCGTGTTGGCGGTTTCGAAAAGTGCAACTGCCCATGCGCTGACATTCTGTTGAAGCTGACCCCGATCCACCTTGTCCAATGTGTCGTCCGCCGTGTGATGAATGTCGAAATACCGCGTGCCATCCTGTTGAAGATCGATGACCGGGATCCCGGCCTTGACCAGAGGCTCGATGTCCGAACCGCCGCCGGCTGCGGCAAGGCTTTGGGCGATGCCGAGAGGGGCCAGTGCGGCAGAAATGCGGCTGGCGAGCCCCTCATGGCCCGCGGGCAATTTGTAATCAACCCGCCAGACTCGGTCGGCTCCAAAATCGGATTCCATCACCAAAGCATGCGGTTCAGCCGCGTGAGCCGCGAAATAGGCTCGACCGCCGTCTCCGCCCACTTCCTCTGCGCCCGCCATCAGAATGCGGATCGTGCGGCGAAGCGGGCCGGCTTTGGCCGCGTGAAGCGCCGCCGCCGCAACGATACCGCAGCCCGATGCGTCGTCGATCGCACCCGTGCCCTGATCCCAACTGTCAAGGTGACAAGCTGCGATGACTATGCCCGCTCTGGGATCATTGCCGGGGAGTTCGGCGATCACGTTCCCGGACGGTTGATCCTTCAGTACCCTGGACGTGAGCGTCAGATGAAGGCGCACAGATTGCCCTCTGGCGAGGATGCGGATCAGTTGATCTGCATCGGGGATACTGAGCGCGGCAGCAGGAATGGGCTTCACGCCATCTGCCCACATCTGAATGCCGCTATGCGCCTGACGGTGGTGGTCCGTGCCGATCGAGCGAATGAGAATGGCGGCGGCACCCTTTCTGGATGCGATGCTGGGGCCCTGCCGCCGCGTCGCGCCGAAATATCCGTATGAACTGCCATCCTGAGTCGCCGTCATAGAGTGGCTGACGAAGGCGATCTTGCCCTTCAGACTGCCGTCGGGAGCGGCCTCCAGCGCGGCGAGGGTTGGGAAATAGACAAGCTCAGCTTCAATACCCCTATCCGGAGTGGATGCGCTGTTACCCAAGGCCGCAAGCACCAGCCGCTGTGGAAATGGCGCTGTGACATGTGCCTCGTCCTTTCCACGCAGCCACACCGACATTCGGTACGGTTCGGCCCGAACATTGGCGAAGCCGAGCCGCTTCAGCTTCGCGACGGCCCATTCACGTGCCCGCGCTTCCTGCGGTGTGCCCGCAGGCCGGGGACCAACCTCAGTGGTCAGGCCCTCGACGAAATCCCATGCGACGCTGTCTTGTAGCGCGGCTTCCCGAATCGCCTCGCTGCGCGATGGCGCGGCCGCGGCGGGGAGAGGGGTGAAGATGCTGCCGAGAAGAAGCGCAGCAACGGTGCCCGATCGGATTTTCTGCATGGATGAAGGCTTAGCCAGCCATCCCCCATTTGCCAATGGCTCCGGGCTCCGCTAACTCCGCCGGGATTTTCACGTTTAGCCCTTCGGAGCAGCTTCAAGTCATGTCCGCCTCTTCGCAATACGCCTTCGTCATGAAGAACATGACCAAGAGCTTTCCCGGTGCCCAGAAGCCGGTGCTGAGCAACATCAATCTGCAATTTTATCGTGGCGCCAAGATCGGCATCGTCGGTCCCAACGGCGCGGGTAAATCCACGCTGATGAAGATCATGGGCGGCATCGACAAGGATTTCACCGGAGAAGCCTGGCCGGGCGAGAATATCACGGTCGGCTATTTGCCGCAGGAGCCGCAACTCGACATTAGCAAGAACGTGCTGGAGAACGTCAAGGACGGCGCGCGCGAGATTGCGGACAAGATGGACCGCTTCAACGAGATCAGCATGATCATGGCGGATCCGCCGGAAGATGCCGATTTCGACGCGCTCATGGAAGAGATGGGCACGTTGCAGGAGCAAATCGATGCGGTAGATGGCTGGACGCTCGACAACCAGCTCGAAATCGCGATGGAAGCGCTGCGCTGCCCGCCGTCGGACTGGTCAGTGGAAAGCCTGTCGGGCGGTGAAAAGCGTCGCATCGCCCTCACCCGCCTGCTGATCCAGAAGCCGGACATTCTGCTGCTCGACGAACCGACCAACCATCTGGATGCCGAGAGCGTCGAATGGCTGGAAAACCACCTGAAGGAATATGCGGGTGCGGTGCTGATGATCACGCACGATCGCTACTTCCTCGACAATGTCGTGGGTTGGATCCTGGAACTCGATCGCGGCAAATATTTCCCTTATGAGGGCAATTATTCCACTTACCTGGAAAAGAAGGCCCAGCGTCTGGAGCAGGAATCCCGTGAGGAGTCCGGCCGTCAGAAGGCGATCAAGGACGAGCTGGAGTGGATCCGCGCAGGCGTCAAAGGCCGCCAGACCAAGTCAAAGGCGCGTATCAAGAAGTTCGAAGAACTGGTCGCCGCGCAGGAAAACCGCACGCCTGGCAAGGCGCAGATCGTCATCCAGGTGCCCGAGCGCCTGGGCGGCAAGGTGATCGAGGCGAAGAACATCAGCAAGGCCTATGGCGACAAGCTGCTGTTCGAGAATCTCTCCTTCATGCTGCCGCCCGGCGGCATTGTTGGTGTGATTGGGCCCAACGGTGCGGGTAAATCAACGCTGTTCAAGATCATCACGGGACAGGAAAAGCCTGATTCGGGTGACATCGAGATCGGTTCGACTGTACGCCTCGGCTATGTGGACCAAAGTCGCGATCATCTCGATCCATCGAAGAATGTCTGGGAAGAAGTGTCCGATGGACTCGATTATGTGAAGGTCAACGGCCACGATATGTCGACACGCGCATATGTCGGCGCCTTCAACTTCAAGGGGCAGGATCAGCAGAAGAATGTCGGCAAGCTGTCGGGCGGTGAGCGCAATCGCGTCCACATCGCCAAGATGCTGAAGAAGGGCGGCAACGTCCTGCTGCTCGACGAACCGACCAACGACCTTGACGTCGAAACGCTGGCGGCGCTGGAAGAAGCTATCGAGAATTTTGCTGGCTGCGCCGTGGTTATCAGTCACGACCGTTTCTTCCTCGATCGTCTGGCGACGCACATCCTCGCCTTCGAGGGCGACAGCCATGTCGAATGGTTCGAGGGCAATTTCGAGATGTATGAGGAAGACAAGCGCCGCCGCCTGGGCGACGCCGCGGATCGTCCCACCCGATTGGCTTACAAGAAGCTCACGCGCTGACGTTCAACTGCAGTGAGCGGTTGCACAGATTGCAACAGGGGCTGCGCCTTTCGCACTTGCGAGATGGCATGGTGCACTGCACATAGAGAGGGCCTTTCAGGCATCCTCTCCTAAAACTTTCAGGCCGGCCCTTTGGGTCGGCCATTTTTTTTTGCGTTGAAGCACAGGCCCGGTATCCGTTCGGCGGAGCTGAACCCTATGACGAGGTGTCAGCAGGTCGAGCGTTTCTGAAAAGATGTGAGGCCTTCGGCGGGTGCGTCACTGACATCGATTCGGACGACCTGTGCAGCGGGAGGACCTTGATGGGCGAGGACTATGAATTGCTCGACAGCTTCCTCACTCCCTTCCACAACCGCTTCGACGCTGCCATCCATCCGGTTGCGCACCCAACCGGTAAGGCGAAGGGTGCGAGCTGTGTCGGTCGTCCAATTGCGGTAAAATACGCCCTGGACGCGGCCCATGATCATTAGATGTCGGGCAACGATGCCCATCAATGCACCCGCTTGATCCAGGTCTGGCCGTCGCGAATCTCGACCTTGAAGTTCTTGATCGATCCGACAAGGTCAGAAAGTCGCTTGAACCCATAATTGCGCGTGTCGAAGCTGGAACGATTGCCTGCGAGCTGGCCGACTTCGCTCAGCCGTGCATAGCCCTGCTCGTCGCGTTTCACGGCATTATAGGCGTCAATCAACAGCTTCAGCAGCTCGGGTGAAACTTCCGTACCCTCGCCATTTTCGTTCCAGTCGTCATCTGTCGCGGGTTCGGAAGGCTGTTCACGAAGCAAGGCTGCGACATCGATGAAGCGGGTGCAGGCGCTGCGGAAGGCGTCTGAAGTCTTGTCTGATCCGAAGCCATAGACAGGGATGCCTTGCTGACGGATGCGCGTGACGAGGGGAGTAAAGTCGCTGTCGCTCGACATGAGGCCGAAGCCCGTGACGCGCCCGCCCGCCATCAGGTCCATGGCGTCGATGGTCATCTTCATGTCTGTCGCATTTTTCCCTTTGGTAAGGTCGAACTGCTGTTGCGTTTCGATGGCCTGGGTCACTGCCTGTCGTGCCCAGCCCTTGAGAGCGGGCTTGCTCCAATTGCCGTAGGCGCGGCGAATATTGACCGTGCCCAGCTCGGCAAGCACGGTCAACACCGGGTCAAAATGATCCGCAGAGGCATTGTCGGCGTCGATCAACAGGGCGACATTGCCGCCACTGGGGATCGGCGATGACATCAGGCCGATTCCAGCGCTGCCGGATGAAATTGTCCGCTGGTTTCATCCAGCAGATGAAGCTGGCCGTCGGAGATTGCGAAAAATGCTCCGACAAGCCTCAAGTCTCCGCGCTTCTCCTTGGCGCGGACGCAGGGGAAGGTACGCAGATTGGCAAGGCTGACCTTCACGCCTTCCTGTTCCATGGCGCGATGAGCGTCGCGTCCACGATCTTCGCCGAACTGGGCGATGACTGTTTCCCGCGCATCGTCCAGCATGTCGATCCAGTTGTGGATGAAGCCGCCTTCACCCGGAGGCGCGTCCTTCAACTCCTGGCTAAGGGCCGCCTTGCAGCCGCCGCACTTGCCGTGGCCCATCACCACGATTTCGCCGACCTTCAGCACCTGAACAGCGAATTCAAGGGCAGCCGACACGCCATGATGGCCGGGGGTTGTCTCGAACGGCGGCACCAGCGCCGCCACATTGCGGACCACGAATATCTGACCCGGGCTCGTATCAAAAATCTGCGCGGGATCGACCCGGCTGTCGGAGCAGGCGATGACCATTACGCGCGGGCTTTGGCCTTCGCTCAGTTCATCCCATCGTTCGCGTTGCTCTGTCCAACCGGTGTTGCGGAAACGGCGATAGCCTTCGAGCATGTCAGAAAAGTCGGTCATGCTGGATTCTCTGCCTAACAATCTGGGGACTGGCAAGTCTGTGCTTGGGTCGCTATTTGGGGCGCATGACCGACAGCTCCGCGATCCCCGTGCCAACCCCGCCGCAACGCGCCCGCAAGCCCGATTGGATCCGGGTCAAGGCGCCGACCAGCCCTGGTTACAATGAAACACGCAAACTGATGCGCGAGAAGGGGCTGGCGACTGTCTGCGAAGAAGCAGCCTGCCCCAATATCGGCGAATGCTGGACCAAGAAGCACGCGACGGTAATGATCCTGGGCGATGTTTGCACAAGGGCCTGCGCCTTCTGCAACGTCAAGACCGGCATGCCGCGCAAGGTTGACCCGAATGAGCCGCAGAATTTGGCCGATGCCTGTGCGGAGATGGGGTTGGAGCATATCGTCATCACTTCGGTCGATCGAGATGATCTGCCGGATGGCGGCGCTTCGCAGTTCGTGAAAGTGATCGAGGCGCTGCGCCGCACGACTCCTGATACGACGATCGAAATTCTGACCCCGGACTTCCGGAACAAGCATGAGCGGGCAGTAGAGATGATCGTGGCTGCGCGGCCAGATGTCTATAATCATAATCTGGAGACGGTGCCCCGGCTCTATCCGACGATCCGCCCGGGCGCGCGTTATTACGCGTCGCTGCGTCTTTTGGAGTCGGTCAAGAAGCTCGATCCCTCGATCTTCACCAAGTCGGGCATCATGCTGGGGCTGGGCGAAGAGCGGCTGGAAGTTCACCAGGTCATGGACGATATGCGCTCCGCCGACATCGATTTCCTCACAATGGGGCAGTATCTGCAGCCCACCCCAAAACACGCCAAGGTCATGGAGTTCGTGACGCCCGCGGCATTCAACGCATATGCAGCGATCGCGCGGGCAAAGGGATTCTTGCAAGTGGCGTCGAGCCCGCTGACCCGGTCCAGCTATCATGCGGGCAAGGACTTCGCGGAAATGCGTGCGGCCCGCGAGGCGCAGTTGGCCAAGGCAGCGCGCTGAAGCAATGCCCAAGCATCACGAAACAAGGCCGCTTCCCTACACGCCGGACCAGATGTTCAATTTGGTCTCCAATGTAGCGGCTTATCCCGAATTCCTCCCTTGGGTCAGCGCTATCCGGGTCCGATCAGATAGCGATTCCGAAATGGTCGCGGACATGATCGTGGGCTTCAAGGGGATCAAGGAAAGCTTCACCAGCCGGGTGCACAAACATCGCCCCGATTTTGTGCGGGTGGATTATCTGGAAGGCCCGTTGAAGCATCTCCACAACCAGTGGCGCTTTCGTGACGATGGCAAGGGCGGGGTTTGGGTCGATTTCGAGGTCGAGTTCGAATTCAAGCATCGGCTGTTCGAAATGCTCGCCGGGCAAATGTTCGACAAGGCGCTGCGCAAGATGATCGGCGCGTTCGAAGAGCGGGCTGCGGAGCTTTACGGCGACTCGGGCAACAATAGTTCGAGCGCGCAGAGCGCCGCCTGAAGCCTGACGCCGCCACGGCCGCTATCTTCGAAATGATGCATGTCAGCGACGACCTTGTCGGGGTTGCCGCCACGTTCTGCACGAGCGAACACCACGGTGCCCACCGGTTTTTGCTCTGAACCGCCGCCCGGGCCTGCAATCCCGGTGATGGCCACGGCGACATTGGCGTGGCTTTTCGTGAGCGCACCCTGCGCCATCGCCCAAGCGGTTGCGATCGAGACGGCGCCGAAGGTCTCCAGAACATCCTGAGAAACCTTGAGCAACTCATTCTTCATGTCATTGGAATAAGTAACGAACCCTGCTTCAAACACCTCGGACGAGCCCGCAATTTCGGTGAGGGCTGCAGATACTAGACCACCAGTGCAGCTTTCCGCCACGGCGATTGTCCGGCCGGCGCGACGGTTGGCGATGATTACACGTTCGGCCAGTTCGACCAAGGGCGCGGGAAGAATGCTGTCGGGCATGATGTTAGAATAGCGCGGGGAGTGAGATAGTTGCAACCGCCTGCGCGGCAATACCTTCGCGGCGCCCAGCGAACCCCAGCCGCTCGGTCGTGGTAGCCTTCACGCTCACACGGTTCAGCGGAATGGCGAGGATTTCGCTGATCCTCGCGCGCATCGCGTCCCGGTGCGGGCCAATTTTGGGCGCGTCGCAGATGATGGTGATGTCGACATGATCGATGCGCCCCCCGCGCTCCGCGACGCGCGCGCCCGCATATTCCAGGAAGCGCGAAGATGCGGCGCCTCTCCATTGCGGATCGGACGGTGGAAAGTGGCTGCCAATGTCTCCTTCCGCCAATGTTCCGAGCAGCGCATCGACGATGGCATGGATTGCGACGTCAGCGTCGCTATGGCCTGCGAGCCCTCGGTCATGCTCGATCTGGACGCCTCCCAACCAAAGCTCCTCACCAGCGGCAAGGCGGTGGACGTCATAACCCATGCCGACGCGGATTGTCCGCTGGCTCGCGATCCATGTTTCGGCCCGGCTGAAGTCCTGCGGGTAGGTCAATTTTTCCAGCCTTTCATCTCCCGCGACCAGAGTGACGTCATGGCCTCTCTGGCGGAGCATCTGCGCATCGTCGGTTGCCTCGCGTTCACTGTCCCATTCGCGGTGCGCGGCGAGAATGGCGTCGAAGTGAAACGCCTGCGGGGTTTGGACTCGGAAGAGCCCGGAGCGGTCGACTACCTCCCCGATATTATCCTCAATGCCGCGGATGAGGGTATCGGCGACCGGCAGCACAGGCACGGCTCCGGGCGCGGTATCAAGTGCGGCCAAGAGGCGATCAATGACTTCGCCGGGCAGAAAGGGGCGAGCGGCATCGTGGATAAGCACCCGGTCGGCGCCTCCGGCCGCCGCAATCGCCTCCAGGCCGGCGCGAACCGATCCGCGGCGACTGTCTGCGCCCTGGACGATGGCAGCCACCTTGCTTTCCGAGATCAGCGAAGAGACCGCCTCTTCCTGTCCTGCGCCGATAACGAGCGCAATGGCATCGATCGCCGAATGAGCACCAAGTGCATCGACGGCGTGGGTAAGAACGGCTTTGCCGCCGATCTGGCGGAATTGCTTGGGTAGGTCTCCACCCGCGCGGCTACCTTGGCCAGCGGCGACGACCAGCGCGACCACCCTGTATTTGCTCCCTGTCATGCCGCGCCTGTAGCCGAGGGTGGTGCGCTCCGCCAGAGCCGCCTTGCTTGCCGTGGGGCCGCTTTTCCGCTAAGGGCTGCCTGTTTTTTAGGCAAAGTTGGTGATGCGCGCTCTTTCCCCCATTTCTGTCGGTCCCGTGACGATCGACATGCCCGTAATCCTGGCGCCGATGACCGGCGTTACGGACATGCCGTTTCGTACTTTGGTGCGCCGCTACGGTTCGGGCTTGAACGTAACCGAGATGATCGCAACCGCAGCGATGATCCGGGAGACGCGGCAATCGCTGCAAAAGGCTGCCTGGCATCCCGTGGAAGAGCCGGTCTCGATGCAACTCGCCGGTTGTTCCCCGGTCGAGATGGCGGAAGCGGCCAAGCTGAACGCCGATCGCGGCGCAGCGATCATCGACATCAATATGGGCTGTCCGGTAAAGAAGGTAGTGAATGGCGATGCGGGCAGTGCGCTGATGCGCGATTTGCCGCTCGCTGCCGCGTTGATCGAAGCAACGGTCAAGGCGGTGGACGTGCCTGTCACTGTCAAGATGCGGATGGGTTGGGACCATGCCAGCCTCAACGCCCCCGAATTGGCGCGGATCGCGGAGGATCTCGGGGCGAAGATGATCACCGTTCACGGCCGGACGCGGTGTCAGATGTATAAGGGCAGCGCGGATTGGGCTTTCGTGCGGAGTGTCAAGGATGCCGTATCACTGCCTGTGATCGTCAATGGCGATATATGTTCCATCGAGGATGCTGAAACAGCGCTCGACCAGAGTGGAGCGGATGGCGTGATGATCGGGCGGGGCGCCTATGGGCGTCCATGGCTGATCGGGCAGGTGATGCACTGGTTTCAGACGGGTCAGCGGCTAGCCGATCCATCACTTGAAGAACAATATCGCCTTATTACAGAACATTATCGTGCGATGCTTGATCATTATGATGGCTTGACGGGTGTCAATATGGCGCGGAAGCATATTGGTTGGTACACGAAGGGCCTTCCCGGATCGGCGGAGTTCCGAAACGCGGTCAATCAGGAACCGGACGGCGCAGTGGTGCTCGATATGCTTGCGCGCTTCTATGAACCGCTGATTGCACAGGAAGGGTCAATCGAGACGCGCAAGGCGGCATGACCATGCCAATGACGACCGTCCCGCCGCCACGCATGCAGCAGGATGGACCTTCGCTATCCGAACTGATGACCGCGTTGCCTGTGGCGACGTTGTTAGTGGCGCCGGACAACAGGATCGTGGACGCCAATGTCCGGGCCGAAACATTGCTTAACATGGCTCGCTCGGCGATCGTGGGTAGCGATGTTTCGCGCACGATCCGCATGGCGGAAATGGGCGCGCGCTTTGATATCTGGCACAGCAACAAGCCGATCGCGGCGTATGATGTGAAGGTTCATGTGGGACGGACCGCCGAGATGGAAGTGGACCTGATGATCGCGCCGATCATCGATCATGAAGGATGGCGCGTTGTTTCCATCCATTCGCAGAGCCAAGCGCGGAAGATTGGTCATCGCGGCACGGCGGGGGGCGCGCGGTCAGCCATCGGCGCGGCCGCCATCTTAGCGCATGAAATAAAGAATCCGCTTTCGGGGATACGTGGCGCAGCGCAATTGCTCGAGTCAGGCAACGGCGGCCGGGACTCAGCCTTGACGCAGTTGATCTGTAATGAGGTGGACCGGATCGCCGCGCTGATTGACCGAATGCAGGATTTCACGACCGACCGCACATTGGAATGTCACCCAGGCAACATCTACCCGCTCATCGATCGCGCCGCCAACATCGCCGCTGCAGGGTTTGCCAAGAATATCAGGATCATTAAGCGTTATGATCCATCCCTGCCGTTCGCGATCATCAATGACGATGCGTTGGTGCAGGTGATGATCAACCTGTTGAAGAATGCCGCGGAGGCGCTCGATCATAGTGAGAAGCCCCGTATCCGTGTCGAAACCGCCTTCCGTCATGGCGTGTCCGTGGTGGTCGGGGATGGCAAAGGCAGCGCGGTGCTGCCGATCGAGATATTGGTCATCGACAACGGTCCAGGCGTGCCGGACCATATTCTGGATCACCTCTTCAACCCCTTCATCACCGGCAAACGGGATGGTCAGGGGTTGGGCCTGGCCCTTGTGGATAAGCTCGTTCGGGACATGAACGGCTTCGTCCAATATTCACGCGATCAGGAAGCAGGAGAGTCAACTTTCCGCATCCTCTTGCCCATGGGAATGCACTGATGTCGATCACCGGCTCGATCCTCGTCGTCGATGATGATCCGGCAATCTGCGTCGTCGTCGGTGAGGCGCTGCGGCGGCAGGGGCACAAGGTCAAGACTGCGGCGTCGGTTCGGGAACGCAGCGCGTTGATCGACAGCTTTTCCCCCGACGTGCTGATCACCGACGTCATGCTGCCCGATGGTGATGGGCTGGACGACGTGGCGGAGATATTGGAGCGCAAGCCTGGCTTGAGCGTCATTGTCCTATCGGCGCAAAACACGTTGAATACGGCCATCCGGGCGACGGAGAAGGGGGCTTTTGAATACCTTCCAAAGCCCTTCGACCTCAATGAACTTGCGCGAGCGGTGGGGGACGCGCTGGGTACTGGCAAGGCTAGCGCCAGCGAAGAAGCGGAAGGCGCGCTGCCGCACGATGGCTTGCCGCTGGTCGGCCGCTCTCCAGCGATGCAAGAGGTCTATCGGACCATTGCGCGCGTGCTGTCCAATGATCTGTCGATCCTGGTGCTCGGTGAGTCCGGCACCGGCAAGGAACTGGTTGCCGAGGCTATTCACAGCCTGGGTCAGCGCCGGACGAAGCCGTTCGTCGCGATCAACATGGCTGCGATCCCGCGCGAACTGATCGAGGCCGAATTATTCGGGTATGAAAAAGGCGCGTTCACGGGGGCGAACGTCCGGACCGCGGGAAAGTTCGAGCAGGCGCAGGGCGGAACGCTCTTCCTCGATGAAATTGGCGACATGCCCATGGAAGCGCAAACGCGGTTGCTGCGCGTCTTGCAGTCGGGGGAGGTGACGACGGTCGGCGGATCGAAACCCGTGCGCGTGAACGTCCGCATCATCGCTGCGACGAACAAGGATTTACCGCGGTTGATCGAGGAAAATCGATTTCGGCAAGATCTTTATTACCGGCTTAATGTCGTGCCTATCTCGCTGCCAGCACTGCGGGAACGGCGTGAGGACGTGATCCTGCTGGCGAAGCATTTCCTGGATCGTGCGGCGCAGGAAGGACTTCCCCGAAAGGCGTTGTCTGATGATGCGGCTCAGCTGCTGATGGCCTATCACTGGCCAGGCAATGTCCGCGAACTGCAAAATCTCATGCAGCGGCTGGCGGTGCTGAGCCGTGAAAATGTGATCGCGGCCGACGTACTGCGCAACAGCCTGCCGTTCGAAATGGTCCCTGCTGACTATGCAGCGCCAGTAGATCAATTGGGTCAGGCCGTGCGCGAATGGGCCAAGCGGCAACTGGGCTTGGGGCTGGGACCGTCCAACAAGAACTTGCATGATGATCTGCTCGCACTCGTCGAGCCGATCTTGTTTCAGGAAACGCTCGCAAGCGTAGACGGTAATCAGATTCGTGCCGCGGGACTCCTTGGGATTAACCGGAACACGCTCAGGAAAAAGCTCACCGACTATGGGCTGGACCCCCTCCAATCGCGGGGCGCGGACTGATCCTGGGACGAGCCGATTGAAGTGTCCGCCCAAGGGACAAATCAATTAAATTACTGTGTTTGAACAAGCACGGGGTTGTTGTAAGAAAGCCACTATGCAAGGTGCCGTGACTCTCTCCACGCGAGGCCGGGCTTGGAAGAGATATTTTCCGCCCTTCCTACGTCGTCACCTGGCTCCGCTGGTCGAGGCGATCACGCTCCTCCTTTTTCTCGGGACCGCTGGCCTAACCTATTTCCTTCTCTCGGGTCAGGGGCAATCCTATACGCTGCTTACGCCGCCCATTGTGGCGTTGCTGCTGGTCGGCAATCTTGTGCCGGCAATCGCACTACTGGTCCTGTTGGGGAGGCGGGTGGCCAAACGTCGTGCGGCGCAGTCTGCAATCGGCAGTGACGGTCAGCTTCACGTCCGATTAGTCGCCATCTTCTCCATCGTCGCCAGCGTGCCGATGCTGCTGGTAGTGATCTTTGCATCACTCCTGTTCCAATATGGCGTGCAGTTCTGGTTTTCCGACAGCGCCCGCGGAATGTTGCAGAATGCGAGCGACTTGGCGCGCGGCTATTACGAGCAGAATTTGCGCGAGGTGGGTGACGAAACTGTCACTATGGCGAGTGACCTTCGCGACTATCTGACGCAATCCAAGGTTTCCAGTCCCCGCTTCGCTGAAGGCTATATCTACCAAGTTGTGACGCGAAAGCTGAACCGGTCGGCGATTATCGAAGTAGGAAAGGATGGTGTCGCGCGTACCGCCGCCACTGTCGACCCCGACAGCCGGCCCGCTTCCGAAATGCTATCTGCAGAGGTCGTCAAAAGATTGGAAGCAGGCGAAAATGTCGTCGTTGCTGCCAAGCCGAACCAGATCGAGGCGGTGACGCTGCTCTATCCCGGCGCGAAAATCTACCTCTATGCAACGCGCGATTCGGGTTCCACGGCGTTCAGCAATGTCGAGCGTGCGCAGAAGGTGCTGTCCGACTATGATATTTTTGCTGCCCAATCCCGCGCACTGCAACTGCGCTTCAACATGGCGTTGTTCGTGGGATCGCTGCTGCTTGTTGGGATTGCAGTGTATATCGCGCTCACTGTCGCAGATTGGATGGTCCGCCCGGTGAATGAGCTGGTGACAGCGGCGCGGCGTATTACGGCGGGAGACTTGTCGGCACGCGTCACCACCCCCCAGGCGCGCGACGAAATCGGCACTTTGGCTTCAGCCTTCAATCGGATGACGCAGCGTCTTGAGGCGCAGACCGGGGCGCTCGTGGCGGCGAATAGCCAGTTGGACGAGCGGCGTGCCTTCATCGAGGCGATCCTCTCGGGCGTGTCGGCCGGGGTGCTGTCGGTCGATCGTGACGGGATCATCCTGCTGCTGAACAGCTCGGCGGCGGCCATTCTTGTGAGGGAAGGGGACGATCCGGTCGGGCGGCCGTTGACGTCGGTATCGCCCGAACTCGCCGCGCTGATCGCTTCGGAGGGGGGGGCGGGCATTGTCCAGACGCGCGCGCATGGCGAAGTGCGAACGCTTGCTGTCAAAGTTTCAGAGGACGCGTCGCGCCACATCCTGACCTTCGACGACATCACGCAACAGCTATCGGACCAGCGCCGTGCAGCATGGTCCGACGTGGCACGCCGCATCGCTCATGAAATCAAGAACCCGCTGACGCCCATCCAACTTGCCGCCGAACGGCTGCAGCGCCGCTACGCAGACGAGGTTACGAGTGACAAGGCGACCTTCACCCGGCTCACTGGCACAATCGTCCGTCAAGTCGGCGATTTGCGGCGCATCGTCGATGAATTCTCGTCCTTCGCACGCATGCCAAAACCCGTTTTCCGGCGCGAGGCGGTCGCGGATATCGCTCGTCATGCGCTATTCCTTCACGAGGTTGCGCATCCGGATGTCCGGTTTGAATTTCACAACGCTTCACCCAATATGGAACTTGTCTGCGACCGGCGGCAACTGGGGCAGGCGCTGACCAACATTGTCAAGAATGCGGTGGAAGCGATCGAGCCCAAACCCGACCCGGCTCCAGGCGAAGTGCGCGGCCATGTCTGCATGACGCTTGGTCAGGATGATGGAAATCTGCTGATCGAAGTCAGGGACGACGGCATCGGACTTCCGCCGGAGCGGGAGCGGGTGTTGGAGCCCTACATGACTACGCGCAGCAAAGGTACGGGTCTCGGCCTCGCGATCGTCAAGAAGATCGTTGAGGAACATGTGGGCGAGATCCGCCTTAGCGATGTGGATGGCGGAGGGACATGCGTGACGTTGCGCTTCCCGTTCGCCGCGTTGGACAAATTGGAAGAGGGGCAGGTTATCGCTCTGCCTAAAGGAAAAGTGACGGCCAATGGCGCTTGATATTCTGGTAGTCGATGATGAAGAGGACATTCGCGACCTGGTTGCGGGCGTGCTTGAGGATGAAGGCTTTTCCACCCGCACCGCCGCCAATAGCGACGGCGCGATCGAGGCACTGGATGCGCGGCGGCCGTCCCTGGTTTTGCTCGACGTTTGGTTACAGGGATCAAAGCTCGATGGGCTGGAACTGCTCGACGAGATTAAACGCCGCGATCCTACCATTCCTGTGCTGATGATTTCGGGACACGGAAACATCGACACGGCTGTCGCGGCGATCCGGAAAGGCGCGGCGGACTTCATTGAAAAGCCATTCGAAGCCGATCGACTTCTGCATCTGGTCTCCCGCGCTACTGAAACCGAAAGGCTGCGGCGCGAAAACCAGGTTTTACGCGCTCGCTTCGGTCAGGATGACGAACTGACAGGCACGTCGGCCGCAATCAACTCCGTGCGTGCGACGATCAAGAAAGTAGCCGGTACCGGCAGCCGGGTGCTGATCTCCGGCCCTGCGGGGGTCGGCAAGGAGGTCGCGGCGCGGATGCTCCATAGCTGGAGCGGCAGGGCCGATGCGCCCTTCATCATCGTCGCTGCGGCGCGGATGGACCCTGATCGGGTCGAAGAGGAACTGTTCGGCGTCGAGGATCCGAGCGGCCTCGTGCGTCCCGGCTATCTGGAGCAGGCCCATGGCGGCACGCTCTATCTGGACGAGATTGCCGACATGCCGCTCACCACGCAGGGCAAGATTTTGCGGGTGCTGACGGACCAGAGTTTCACGCGAGTAGGTGGGCAGCGGCAGGTGAAGGTGGATGTGCGCGTGATCTCGTCCACTGCCCGCGATCTTGGCGTGGAGATCGAAGAGCGCCGGTTCCGCGAGGACCTCTTCTATCGCCTCAACGTCGTGCCACTTGTCATTCCCGCACTATCGGAACGGCGTGACGACATTCCGCCGCTGGTGGAACATTATCTCGCGCGCTTTGCAGCCGATCGCCGGGTGCCTTCGCCGGAAATCGCAAGCGACGCCATGGCCGCGCTCCAGGCCAATGAATGGCCAGGAAATGTTCGCCAGTTGCGCAACGTCATCGAACGCACGATGATCCTTGCGCCAGGCGAGCGGATAGGTCGGATTGAACTGGACATGCTGCCTACCGAGTTGACCAGCAATGGCGCGGGCGAGGGTATGGGTCAGTCCGCGATCATGGGAGCGCCGCTGCGCGAAGCCCGTGAGAGTTTTGAGCGCGAATATCTGCGTATTCAAATCCGGCGGTTTTCGGGCAATATCTCCCGTACCGCGACCTTCATTGGCATGGAGCGATCAGCGCTGCATCGCAAGCTGAAGCTTCTCGGGATCACGGATGGTAAAGACAACTGACGAAATCGGGTGAACCGTGACGCATCTGGGGCATGGACGGCTCTTCGCAATTGCGGTAGTTTCCCAATCGCTTCCGGCAGGCGGGAGCAGGCAAGACACCCTGCCCAGGGGTGCGAGAGCGGGTAACGTCCCGCCAATAAGGTGAAGACCGTGGCAGAAAAACTCAACAATCTTCAGGACATCTTCCTGAACAACCTGCGCAAGAGCAAAACCCCAGTGACCATGTTCCTGGTCAAGGGCGTGAAGCTGCAAGGCATCATCACCTGGTTCGACAACTTTTCCGTCTTGTTGCGGCGCGATGGCCAATCGCAGCTGGTTTACAAACATGCGATTTCGACCGTCATGCCCGCGCAGTCGATGGACCTTACCGACCTGCGCAAAGCGAGCGATGGCAATGCAAAGCCCCGGCTGCTGCAGGAAATCTTCCTCAGCGCCGTCCGAAAGTCCGGAAGCCCCGTCACCATGTTCCTCGTCAATGGCGTGATGTTGCAGGGGGAGATCGCTGCCTTCGATCTGTTCTGCATGCTGCTGGAACGCGACGGCATGGTTCAACTGGTTTACAAGCACGCCATTTCCACGGTTCAGCCTCTCCACGCACTTGACCTCAGCGGTGAAGGCGAGGGCGAGGATTGATCAATTTATGTTCGTCCGGCCCGTCTTCTGATGAAGCGGGCCGGCACCTGATGCGTTAGGCGATCATGGCGGTCTTCAATCGTGATTCTGCCGATGAAGTGTCGCGCGGCGCGCGCGCTGTCGTCGTGCGTGCCGAGATTCACGGAGCGGAGCGGCGCGACAGCGAGGCCCGACTCGAAGAGGCGAAAGGTCTTGCGCTCGCGATCGGCATCGACG
>Ga0105148_100049_pt1 | contig 18406 bp, 18 predicted proteins | sample RS_199metaG_FD_91502 | JGI IMG/M metagenome (GOLD analysis project Ga0105148, IMG submission 91502) | Switchgrass associated microbial communities from Austin, Texas, USA, to study host-microbe interactions - RS_199 metaG | ecosystem: Host-associated > Plants > Roots > Rhizosphere | place: USA... | reverse complement strand
GCTTTACACCGAGAATGTCGGCGGTTCGAGCCCGTCATCGGCCACCACCGCCCTTCTTGCGATGCCATGCCGCCGCTGCTAATCGAGCGCATGATGATCCAGCCGCCTGAAATCCTTCGAGTCACCAAGCCCCGCGTCGCCTGCGACGGATCGGGCGACATTCCCGCCGCCCTCGGCCACCCGCGCGTGTTCCTGGAGATCGATGAGCATGGTTATGTCGATTGCGGTTATTGCGACCGGCGCTTCGTGCTGATCGGGGGGCCGGCCGACACCCCGGAGGTCGCCGGTTTACCGGACATTTCGTCGGGGGCGAGCCTCTAAGCTGGCGCGGCCCCTTCCGATTTTGATTGGGCTTGGGAAATGCCGCCCCTATATCGGACGGCATGACCGATATTGCTTCCCAGTTCACCGATGCACGCGGCCTTCTGTACCGGCCGGGCCTGCTTGATCCCGATGGCGCACGTCGCCTGACCGCCGACGCGCTCAAAAATTGCGATGACGGCGAACTCTACCTGCAATATCGGGCCAGCGAGAGCTTCGGTTTCGACGATGGGCGGCTGAAGACCGCCGACTATTCGACCGATGCGGGCTTTGGCCTGCGCGGTGTGTCGGGCGAGATGACGGGCTTCGCCCATGCCAATGACATCAGCGAAGCGGCCATCCGGCGAGCGGCGGAGACGCTGGCGCTACTTGATCCGGCGAAAGGCCAGCCTGCCCCACCGCCGCAGCATACCAATCGCCACCTTTATACAGACGCCAATCCGCTGGAGATCGTTCCCTTCGCCGAGAAGGTAACGCTCTGCGCCGCGATCGACGCCGCGGCGCGAGCGCGTGACCCGCGCGTGGCGCAGGTGTCGGTCAGCCTGGCGGGCAGCTGGTCGGTGGTGGAGATCGTGCGGGCCGATGGCTTTGCCGCGACGGACATAAGGCCGCTGGTAAGGCTAAACGTCTCGGTCATCCTGGAAGAAAATGGCCGCCGCGAAACCGGCGTATTCGGCATCGGCGGACGTTATCTTTATGATCAGGTGATGGCCCCCGCCATCTGGAACCGGGCGATCGACGAGGCGCTCGCTCAGGCGCGCGTCAATCTGCGCTCGGTCGCGGCGCCTGCGGGTGAAATGACCGTATTGCTGGGGCCGGGCTGGCCCGGCGTACTAGTCCATGAGGCGATCGGACACGGTTTGGAAGGCGATTTCAACCGCAAGGGCACCAGCGCCTTTTCCGGGCGCGTCGGCGAGCGAGTTGCCGCGCCGGGCGTGACGGTGGTGGATGACGGATCGATCCTGAACCGCCGCGGGTCACTGTCCATCGATGATGAAGGCACGCCGACAAAGGAGAATGTGTTGATCGAGGACGGCATCCTCAAAGGCTATATGCAGGACCGCCTGAATGCCCGGCTCATGGGCGTGGAGCCGACCGGCAACGGCCGCCGGGAAAGCTATGCGCACGCGCCCATGCCGCGCATGACGAACACGTTCATCAAGGGGGGGCAGGACAATCCCGAAGAGCTGCTGTCCCGTATGAAGTCCGGCATCTTCGCCAAGAGCTTTGGCGGAGGTCAGGTCGATATCGTGTCGGGCAAGTTCGTCTTTTCCTGCACCGAAGCCTATAAGGTTGAGAATGGAAAGCTGGGCGAGCCGATCAAAGGCGCGACCCTGATCGGCGACGGTCCCACGGCGCTTACGAAAGTTGTCGGCATCGGCAATGACTGGGCATTGGACGAGGGCATCGGCATGTGCGGCAAGGGCGGACAGAGCGTGCCAGCTGGCGTCGGACAGCCCACATTGCTTATCGAGGGCCTAACCGTCGGGGGTACGGCGACCTGAGCCTCCGCCGCCACGGGCCGAGGAACCAGAGTTCGGCAGCATCTTTATTTCCATATGAACATGCTGACGGACAGCCATGATGCCGTGACCGCCGACTGGGCTGCGGCCCTTCTGGATTTTTGGTTCAACAAGGTCGGCGAGGAGGGCTGGTGGGCGCATGATCCCAAGCTGGACCAACAATGCGCCGCCCGCTTCAAAAGCCTATGGCAAGATAAGCAGGCGCTGCCGGCAGAAGCCTTTCTGGAGCGGGCAGATGACGCTCTCGCGGCGGTGCTGCTGTTCGACCAGCTGCCGCGCAACATGTTTCGGGGCACGGCCAGAGCCTTCGCCACGGATGAACTCGCCAGGGCAGTGGCGCGCGGTGCCATCGCCCATGGTTACGATATCCAGATTGGCGGAGCCGGCCGCCGCTTCTTTTACATGCCGTTCCAGCACAGCGAGGACCTTGACGATCAGAAGTTGTCGCTAAACCTGTTCGAAGCGGCGGGGGATAGCCGCTCGCTCCAATTCGCTCGCGAACATCATGCATTGATCAAGCGGTTTGGCCGTTTCCCGCACCGGAATGCCGTGATGGGGCGAAATACCCTGCCAGAGGAAGAAGAGGCCGCTCGGCAGGCTGAGAATTGGTAAGTTTACTGCCCATTTTATAGGCACAGCCGTCGCGCTGCCCATCTTTTAAGCGGGTGACGCCAGCTCGCGCTCGGCAAAACCCGAAATTGCGCCCTTCTGACAAGTTGGCACGGCTCTTGCGGGAATGTCGCCGCACACCATTAACAGGGGGCGACATGAAACTTGTCATGGCTATCATCAAGCCGTTCAAGCTTGACGATGTCCGCGAGGCACTCTCCTCGCTCGGCATCGCTGGCATGACGGTGTCCGAGGTGAAGGGCTTCGGCCGCCAGAAGGGGCAAACCGAAATCTATCGGGGCGCCGAATATTCCACAAACATGGTTCCGAAAATCAAGATCGAGGTGGTCTGCGATGACGACCTCGCGCCGCGGGTGGTGGAAGCCACGCAGCAGGCTGCCAACTCCGGCGCAATCGGTGACGGCAAGATCTTCGTCCTCGATGTCGGCCAGGCCGTGCGCATCCGCACCGGCGAAACCGGCGAAACCGCGCTGTAAGAAGGGGGGAATAATGACCTTTTCCAAGAAGTTTTGCGGCGTGATGGGGGCGGTTGGCCTGTCCCTGCTCGCCGCCGCGCCGGCGCTTGCCGCCGGGCCGATCAAGGCGCCAGACGCCGCCGCCATGGCCACCATGGTCAACAAGGGCGACGTCGCCTGGATGCTGATCTCGTCGGCGCTGGTGCTGATGATGTCGATCCCGGGGCTTGCGCTGTTCTACGGCGGTCTGGTCCGCACCAAGAATATGCTGAGCATCCTGATGCAGGTGTTCACCATCGTTTCCGTCGCCGGTCTGGTCTGGTGCTGCTGGGGCTACTCCATCGCTTTCACCAGCGGCGGCACCAATCCCTTCTTCGGCGGCCTTTCCAAGGCTTTCCTGATGGGCGTGGACGGCACGACCTGGGCAGCGACGTTCAGCAACAACGTCTATCTGCCGGAGTTCGTCTTCGTCGTCTTCCAGATGACCTTTGCCATGATCACCCCGGCGCTGATCGTCGGCGCCTTCGCGGAGCGCGTGAAGTTCTCCTCGCTGATCGTGTTCGTGGTGGCCTGGCTGACGGTGATCTACTTCCCGATGGCCCACATGGTCTGGTACTGGGCTGGCCCCGACTTCCTGGTTGATGCTCCGACCGACTACGGCCTGCTGTGGGGCTGGGGCGCGCTCGACTTCGCGGGCGGCACCGTGGTCCACATCAACGCCGGTATCGCTGGCCTCGTCGGCGCGATCATGATCGGCAAGCGCGTCGGTTTCCCCAAGGAACCCATGCCGCCGCACTCGCTGACCATGACCATGATCGGCGCGAGCCTGCTGTGGGTCGGCTGGTTCGGCTTCAACGCCGGCTCCAACCTGGAAGCCAATGCCGTCACCGGCGTCGCCTTCATCAACACCATGGTCGCCACCTGCGCGGCGGCGGTGAGCTGGTCGCTGGTCGAGCAGGTCCACCATGGCAAGGCTTCGCTGCTGGGCGCGGTCACGGGTGCCGTCGCCGGCCTCGTCGCCATCACCCCGGCGGCTGGTTTCGCCGCCCCGATGACCTCGATCGCTCTCGGCTTCATTGTCTCGCCGATCTGCTACATCTTCGTGGCGTTCGTGAAGGGCAAGGTCGGCTATGACGACAGCCTGGACGTGTTCGGCGTGCACTGCATCGGCGGCATCGTCGGCGCCATCGCCACGGGCATCGTCGCGGCTCCGTCGCTCGGCGGCCAGGGCGTGTTCGACTACACGGTGTTCCCGGCGGGCTTCCATCCGGAGGCCTACAGCATCGCCGGACAGGTCTGGATCCAGATCAAGGCGGTGGTGTTCACCCTGCTCTTCTCGGGCATCGGCAGCGCGATCCTCTACTTCATCATCGACAAGACCATGGGCCTGCGCCCGAACGTCGAAGCCGAGATGGAAGGTCTGGATCTCTCGAGCCACGGCGAACGCGCCTACAACTACTGAATTCGGCAGGGCGGGCCGCAAAGAACGGCCCGCCCGCCTCACCTTGTTCCTCCTGCGAACACACCTGGGACCGGTACGAAAGTATCGGTCCTTTTTTTGTCAGCCTGTGCGACGCGTCCAAAGCTGCGGAGGGCGCGGTGCCGCCGCAGGCCAGCGCCTCGCACGGCCCGGCACCTGCAAGCCTGCGCGAACAACCCAGCCCAGCTTCTCCCGCTTGGGCGTGACGACGCGGTGGTCCCAGGCATGTTCACCCCGGCGAGCGACTTCGCGAGCTATGCCGCCATAGATGCCTGCCGCCGCCAGCACCGCCCAGGCCGCGCGCGGCGGCAATGCGCCAGTGCCATGGCGGGCGCTGTCCTCATAAGCGGCAGCCATGTCGGCGAGGCGGCGGGCCAGGATGACCAGCCGTGGCCGCACCCACGGCTTCATATGCTCGCCAGGTGGGATATCCATTTCGACGAGCCATTCCTCTGGCAGATAACAGCGGTCGGCTGCTTCATCTTCGCTGATGTCGCGGGCGATGTTGGCCAGCTGAAAGGCGAGCCCCAAGTCGCATGCGCGGTCGAGGGTCGCTTCGTCGTCTGGATCGACGCCCATCAGGACAGCCATCATGCAGCCGACCGCTCCGGCCACATGGTAGCAATAGCGTAGCATGTCCGCTTCGCTGCGAGGGCGCCAGTCGCGCGCATCAAGGGCGAATCCTTCGAGCAAATCATGGGCATAGCGGTACGGGATGCGGCATTCGCGCATGACGAGGCCGAAGCCGTCGAAAGCCGGATCACCGGTGGGCTCACCCCGCAACGCCGCGTCGGTCAATAGGCGCATCGCCGAAAGCCGTGCCTGGCCGTCAGTGACGCCCTGCATCGTGCCGCCATGATCCTGGCCATCGGCGATGTCATCGCATTTGCGGCACCAAGCGTAGAGCAGCCAGGCGCGTTCCCGCGTTTGAAGGTCGAAAAGCCTGGAAGCCATGGCAAAGGATTTGGAACCCCGCGCGATGCTTTCGTGGGCGTGGGCTACCAATGTTGAACGATCAGGATGGGTCACGCTTGGGACATGCCCTCCCCAAGCCGATGCCGCAAGCGGTGCGGCGATTACAGGCGGTCCGCCTTCATGGCGAAGATCGGCTCATGCGGCTGATAGGCTGCCATCTGGTCGAGCAACAGCTCGATCGCATCTGCGTGCAGGAGGATGTTGGCATGCTGTGGTCGGATGAAGCCAGCGCCGATCATATGCTGGTTGAAGGCAATAAGCTGGTCGTAAAAGCCCGCGACGTTCAGCAGGCCCACGGGCTTGGAGTGATAGCCAAGCTGCGCCCAGCTGATCGCCTCCCACAACTCATCCATCGTACCGACACCGCCGGGCAGCGTCATGAAGCCGTCGGACAGGTCGGTGAACAACGCCTTGCGCTGGTGCATGGTCTGGACCACGTGAAGTTCGGTACAGCCGCGATGCGCGACTTCCGCGCTGACCAGTGCCTCCGGGATGACGCCGACCACTTCGCCACCGGCTTCCAGCGCCGCATCGGCGACCGCGCCCATCAGGCCGAGCCGCCCGCCGCCATAAACTATGCCGATGCCGCGCAGCGCCAGGCTGCGGCCGACATGCCGCGCCGCTTCGACATAGACGGGGTCCGCAGGCAAGGCAGAGCCGCAATAGACGGCGAGGCGCTTCACACGAGGTCTTCCAGCATCAGCGCGGCGGTGGCCTTTGCGCTGCCGACGACGCCAGGAATGCCGGCGCCCGGATGGGTACCCGCCCCTACGAGGTAGAGGTTGGGGATCACATCGTCGCGATTATGGGCGCGGAACCATGCGCTTTGCGTCAGCAGTGGCTCCAGGCTGAAGGCGCTGCCGAGATGGGCGGAAAGGTCATGCTGAAAATCGGGCGGCGCATAATGGAACTGCGTCACGATGCGCGAACGGATGTCCGGAATCAGCCGGTGCTGAATCTCGTCCAGGATGCGTTCGGCATAGACGGGGCCGAACTGTTTCCAGTCGATCGGCAACTTGCCCATGTGGGGCACGGGCGCGAGGGCGTAGAAGGTGGAATGGCCGTCCGGCGCCATCGACGGATCGGTGACGGTCGGATGGTGCAGGTAAAGGGAGAAGTCCTGGGGCAGCACGCCATAATCATAGATATCGGTCAGCAAGCCGCCATAGCGGGGGCCGAACAGGATCATATGATGCGGTATGCCGGGCCAGCTGCCCTTGATGCCGAAATGCAGCACGAAGAGGCTGGGCGACCAGCGTTTGCGGGCGAGCTTCTCCGCCTGCTTCTGCCCGCGCGGATGATGGCCGATCAGGTCGCGATAGCTGTGCATAAGATCGGCATTGGTCGCGATCGCATCGGCCTCCCCGCGCCAGCCCGAAGCTGTCGAGACGGCGACGGCGCGGTCACCATGGGTTTCGATCCGCACCACCGGATCGGCAAGCCGCAAGGTCCCGCCGAGCCGCTCGAAATGCGTCGCCATGCCCTGCACGAGACGGTTGGTTCCGCCCTTCGCGAACCAGACGCCGCCATCCTTTTCCAGCTTGTGGATGAGGGCATAGATGGCGCTGGTCTGCATCGGGTTGCCGCCCACAAGCAGAGTGTGGAAGGACAAAGCCTGTCGCAGCCGCTCATCCTTCACATAGGAGGAGACGACCGAATAGACCGAACGCCACGCCTGATGCTTGGCAAGGGCGGGAGCGGCCCGAACCATGGAGGCGAAATCGAGGAAGGCCACGGCGCCGAGCTTGCGGTAGCCCTCTTCATAAACGCCCTCCGAATAATCGAGGAACCGCTGGTAGCCCGCAACATCCTGCGGGTTGAGCTTGGCGATCTGCGCACGGAGAGCGTCTTCATCGTTGGAGTAGTCGAAATTGGTGCCGTCGCGCCAGTTGAGGCGGTAGAAGGGACTGACCGGCACAAGGCTGACATCTTCCGCCATGTCATGGCCGGACAAGCGCCACAGTTCGGCAAGGCAGTCCGGGTCGGTGACGACGGTTGGACCGGCATCGAAGACAAAGCCGTCCTTTTCCCACATATAAGCACGGCCGCCGGGGCGGTCACGCGCTTCGACCAGGGTTGTCTCAACGCCGGCCGACTGAAGGCGGATGGCAAGGGCAAGGCCGCCGAAGCCCGCCCCTATGACGATCGCTTTACGGTTCATCAGGCGGAGGGGCTCAACAGTGCGCGCATGGCGCTCCTTATGGGCACGGGGGGACGACCGCACAAGATGCGGATGCGGTCCGCCGCTGTTGATTGGCCTGCGTAGAAGCGGCCGATGAGGTTCGGGCCGAGGCGGTAGAAGCGGTCGAAGATGCGCCAGCGCTGATCCGGCTGGGCGGCGCGGAAGAGCATCTTACCGAGCATCCTGTAATAGCCGCCGGCGCGCCAATGCGCTGCCGCGCGGGCGCGGGTGGCGGTGGCGAGGCTGTCGAGCGGCTGATCCGTCAGCCAGAGAGCGGCGGCGACGGCGTCGGGCAGCGAATAGCCGGTCATTGGGTGGAACAATGCGGCGCCGACACCTGCGCGGGCGACCCGGTCTTCTTCCGGCCAGAAGCGGGCGAAATCACCGCCATGGACGACGGGCAGAACGCCGCTTTCCTGATGAACGACCTCCTCGACCCGCCATCCCTGCCCGGCTGCATAATGGGCAATGCCCTCAGCCAGCGCGGGGACGTCGAGGCCTCGGCTGTTGCTGTAATAGGTGTCCTCGACGAAGACGGTGTGATCATCGAAGGGGAGTAGATAGATGAAGCGGTAGCCGTCGATCTGATCGACTCTGGCGTCCATGATGACGGGGCGGTCCAGTCCATGAGGACGCTCCAGGCGAAGGGCCTGTCCGACGAACTTCTGCCATCCGCATTCGAGCGTCGACAGGTCGCCGCCGCCGCGGGCGTCTATGACGGCGCGGGCGCGGATTAGCGTCCCGCTGGATAGGGTGACTTGAGTGGGGCTGGCTTCGGTGATTTCAGCGTTGAGGAGGACGCGATCGCCGAGGGTCGCGCGGGCATGCGCGTCGAGCTGGGCCGACGCGATGCTGTTATAAGGCGGCTTCAGGGTGCGGCGGTAGGTGGGGAAGCGGACTTCGTAACCCTGGAGCCAACGATAGGTGACGAGCGGATCGATCAGCCAACGGTCGGCGGGTTTGATGTCGCTGTCGAAGAAGGACCATAGATGATTGCCGCCAAGAACCCCGCCCTGCTCGATCAGCAGCAGGTTGATATCAGGGCGGAGCCGGGCAAAGGCGAGCGCGATCAGGCTGCCGGCCAGGCCGCCGCCGAGTATCGCGAGGTCGCAGTCGAAGCTCTGAGCCATCCCCTCTGTTAGGCAGACGGAGGGCCGGCGGGAAGCGATTTAATGAATGAAATGGCGAGTTAAACAGATTTGACGAGAAAAGCCGAATAGGGTAGTGGGGTATCCTATGCATGTAGTCGAAAATCGGGACAAGCTGCTCGCGCGGGTGCGGCGGATCGCGGGACAGATCGGCGCGATCGAGCGGCAACTGGCCGGCGACGCGGGCTGTTCGGAGACATTGCAGCTGGTCGCGTCCGTGCGCGGCGCGGTCGGCAGCCTGATGGAAGAACTGATCGAACAGCATATGCGCGACCATGTGGCCCGCCCCGGCCTGACCGACAAGGAACGCGAAGCGGCAGCGGAAGAGATGCTGGCGCTGATCCGCCGGTACGGGAAATGAGCATGCACGACCATCATCATGCGCTACCCCAGATCGATCCAGACGCGGACGAAGAGCAGCATTATTTCGACCATATCTACCTGAGCGCCGGGCATGACCAGAATGCCAAGCGCACGCTCTGGGTCGTGTGGCTGACCGCTGCGACGATGGTGGTGGAGATCGCGTTCGGCTGGATCACCGGATCGATGGCGCTGCTGGCCGACGGGTTCCACATGGCGACCCATGCTGGCGCGCTGGCGGTGGCGGCGGCCGCCTATAGCTATGCCCGGCGGCACGCGCGCAACCCGCGCTTCACCTTTGGCACGGGTAAGGTGGGCGACTTGTCGGGCTTTGCCTCCGCCCTGCTGCTTGGCGTAACCGCCCTGTTCATCCTGGTCGAATCCATCCTCCGCTTTTTCGAGCCGGTGTCGGTGAAGTTCGGCGAGGCGACGCTGGTCGCGGTCGTCGGCCTTGCCATCAACCTGATCAGCGCGGTGCTGCTGGGCCATGATCATAGCCATGACCATCACGGGCACGGGCATGGGCATGGGCACGACCATCATCATGACCATGAGCATGAGCAGGATCACGCGCATGACCACGGCCACAAACAGGGACATGCCGACAATAATCTGCGCGCGGCCTATGTGCATGTGCTGACCGACGCATTGACGTCAGTGCTGGCGATCGCGGCGCTGCTCGCAGGGCGCTATATGGGATGGTGGTGGCTCGATCCGGCAGTCGGGATATTGGGGTCGGTGGTGATAGCACGCTGGGCCTGGGGGCTGATGCAGGACACGGCGTCCATCCTGCTCGACACGGCCGAACCGGCGCTGATGAAGCGGATCAAGGGGCTGGTGGAGGCGGAGGGCGGCACGATCCGCGACCTGCACGTCTGGCGGATCGGCCCGCATGCGCATGCGGCGATTATCAGCCTGGGTGCGGGCGGGGACGTTGCAAGGGTGCGCCAGCGAGTCCGCGCGCTACCCAGGATGGAGCATGTGACGGTGGAGTGCGGTTGACCGCCCTAAAAGGCTGATAGACGGCGCTTTCCTGAACGCGAGCCAATAGGAGCGTTCATGAAGCGCTCATCGCGCGCTGCTCATATCGATCTCATAAGGATCAGTGGAGGCACGCCATGTTGAGCAAATTCATCCTATCCCTTTCAGTCGCCAGCGCGGCACTTGCCGGCGTCACCGCCGCGCCTGCCTCTGCGCAGAGCAACTATCGCTACACGGAGCGCTATGAGGGCGACGACGGCAGCTATTATCGCAGCGAAAGCTATGAGCGCGAGGATCGCGGATATGACCGCGGTTATCGGTATCGCGATTATGACCGGCGGCCGGTGGAATATCGCGAATATCGCGAAGAACATTATCGCGATGCACCCCGCCCCTATCGCGCGCGCGCCTATCGGGACCGCTGCACTTCCGGCACCACCGGCGCTGTCGTCGGCGGCGTGCTGGGCGGGCTGCTGGGCCGCGAGATCGGGCGCGGTGGACGCTGGAACCGGCCGAGCACGACCGGCCTGATCCTGGGCGCAGGCGCAGGTGCGCTGGCTGGGCGTGAGATTGAGCGTGGGGATTGCCGGTAAGACTTGGCGGTTTTTTGGTGATGTGGAGCGGCGCCTGGCGGGAGCTGGGCGCCGTTTCCTCTGGTTGGGGTAACGTGCGGGGAATATGGGTGGGAAGCGGACTGTCGGCTAATCCAATGATTTAGGTTGGCGGAGCAGGAGATCGTCCAGCGTAGGAAGGCCCAAAACCCGCTTTCTAATATCGGTGCGCATATCCATCCAAGCAGTAATCAACGCCAGATGAGAATCAACATCTGCATTTGATTGGAGGAATTTGAATACAATCTCTTGAATCCCTGATAGTTCGCCAATCTCAATTTCACGATCTTTTCGTTCTATCGTCACCCATTCTTCAAATATGCTTTCGTTACCATTCTTGAAACTGACCACCATGTCGTGAATTTGGTCTGAGGTGTGAGATCTCGGATGCGTCAGTCTCATTTAAGTCACCAATCATGCAGCGTTGATGGGGTGGTTGATACTGCGGCATTATTAGATAACGGTTATCGCACCAGAATAGGTCAGCTTTCGGGCAACTCGCACGCCACATTCAGCGACGGCAAATGGTCGTTTTCAGCCATTCTTCCTCTCCCCTCGAGGGGCGGGAATATCCATCGTTGGTCGTTTGTAACGGTCAGAGCGCCTGCCCTGCCGCCCAGCCGCTGGCCCAGGCCCATTGGAAATTATAGCCGCCCAGCCAGCCTGTGACATCGACCGCTTCGCCGATGGCGTAGAGGCCGGGGACGCGGCGGGCTTCCATTGTTTGGGAGGAGAGTTCGGCGGTGGAGATGCCGCCGATGGTGACTTCGGCCTTGGCAAAGCCTTCCGTGCCATTGGGGGTGAAGGACCAGGCGGCGAGGCGGCGCGCCGCTTCTTCCAGCTTTCGGTCGAGGATATTGCCGAGGTCGCCGGAGAGCGCGAGGCGTTCGGCAAGGGCGTCGGCGAGGCGATCGGGGAGATGGGTGCGGAGCACCGCCGCTATGGAGGCGCGCGGCTTGGCGCGTTTGGCTTCCGTCAGCCAGTTGCTCGCGGCGTCGGGCAGGAAGTCGAGGCTGATGCTGCCGCCATGACGCCAATAGGAGGAGATTTGCAGGATCGCCGGGCCGGAGAGGCCGCGATGGGTGAGGAGTGCGGCTTCGCGGAAGGCTGTCTTGCCGTGGCGCGCGATAACGGGCGTGGAGACGCCGGACAGGGAGCGGAAGAGCAGGTCTTCGCCGCCCAGCGTCAGCGGGACCAGCGCCGGGCGGGGCTCGACGATCTTGAGGCCGAACTGGCGGGCCAGGTCATAGGCGAAGCCGGTGGCGCCGATCTTCGGGATGGCGGGGCCGCCGGTGGCGATCACCAGCACAGGGGCGCTCGCGATCCTGTCGCCATGCGTGACGGTGAAGCGGCCGTCGGCATGGGTGACGGCGGAGATACTGTGACTGAGGCGGATGGTGACACCGCCCGCTTCGCACTCGGCGAGCAGCATGGCGACGATCTGACGCGCCGACTGATCGCAGAAGAGCTGGCCCAGAGTCTTTTCATGCCAGGCGATGCCGTGACGCTCGACAAGGGCGAGGAAATCCTGCGGCGTGTAGCGGCCCAGCGCCGATTTGGCGAAATGGGGATTGGCCGACAGGTAGCGGTCCGGCGCGGTATGGATGTTGGTGAAGTTGCAGCGGCCACCGCCGGAGATCAGGATTTTCTTTCCTGCCTCATCAGCATGGTCGATGACCAGGATGCGCTTCCCGCGCTGGCCAGCGGTCGCTGCGCACATAAGCCCAGCGCCGCCAGCGCCCAGGACGATGGCGTCATAAAGATCGGATGGTGCGGGCATCAGCCTGCGGAAAGCGCGTCCATGATCTGGCGAACCGGGGTGAGGTCATAGCCAGCCGCCTCCGCCTTTTCAGCGAGCATGGCGGGATGGTCGCCTGCGCGGGCGCGGGTGAGCGCCCAAAGGAGCGTGCTGCGCGTGCCGGAGCGGCAATAGGCGAGGACCTTGCCCTCCCCCGCCTGGCCGAGCGCGGCGGCCATGCCATCGAGCTGCCAGGGGGCAAAGCCGCCATGGGCTACCGGGACGGCGGCGTAAGCGATACCGGCAGCCTTGGCGGCGGCTTCGATCTGCGCGCCGTTCGTCTGGCCGGGTTCCTCGTCATCGGGACGGTTGTTGATGATGACGGTCACGCCCAGCGCCTTGGCTTCCTCGACCTGATCGACGCTGATCTGGGGGGAGACGTAGAGGGTTGGGGTGAGTTGGCGGAACATGGGCGGGACTCCTTCTTGGGGGATGCCATGCGCCTGGAGACGAGGCGTTTCAAGCCCCCTCCTCTGCCCGTCAGACAAAGGGCCGGATGGCGGCTAGGAAGGCGTCGCCATAAGCGTCGAGCTTACGCTGGCCGATGCCGCTGATGTGGCCGAGTTCGGCAAGGCTTGTCGGACGCTGTTCCGCCATTTCGCGCAGCGTGGAATCGTGGAAGATCACATAGGGCGGCACGCCCTGCTCCTGCGCCAGTTCGCGGCGGCAGGCCCGCAGGGCGTCGAACAGCGGATCGCCGACGGGATTTTCGGCACTGCCGTTCCGGGCATTGCGACGGCGGCGCTCGCGACGTGGAGGGAGAACGAGGCTGACTTCTTCCTCCCCGCGCAGGATCGGGCGGGCATTGGGGCCGAGTTCCAGGCCGCCATGTTCGTTAGTTTGCAAAGCATCTTTGACGAGAAGAGCTCTGGAGACGGGGCGCAGCAGCGTGGTTTCTTCTCCAGCAACGATGCCATAGACGGAGATCTTGTCATGGCCGCGCTCGCGGATGCGGTCCGTGACCGCGCCTGTCAGGACCTGCTCGATATGGCCCGCGCCGAAGCTTTGCCCAGTGCGATAGACCGCGGACAGGAACTTGCGGGCGGTCTCGGTCGCATCGATACTGGCAGGCGGGTTGAGACAGTTGTCGCAATTGCCGCAGGTCGCCGGGGGATCCTCGCCGAAGTGGCGGAGCAGGATGGCGCGGCGGCATGTCCCCGTTTCGACAAGGCCGCCTAGCGCGGTGATGCGAGTGCGCTCGCCTTGTTGGCGGGCCGGGTCCAGTTCGGCAATGCGCTGGCGGGCGCGGGCGAAATCGTCGGCGCCCCAGAAGAGATGGGCCTCGGCCGGTTCGCCGTCGCGCCCTGCGCGGCCGGATTCCTGATAATAGCCCTCGATTGACTTGGGCAGCGCGGCATGGGCGACGAAGCGGACATCGGGCTTGTCAATGCCCATGCCGAAGGCGATGGTGGCGATCATCACCATATCCTCGCTGGCGATGAACGCGGCCTGATTGGCGGCGCGGACGGCGGGGTCAAGCCCGGCATGATAGGCGCGGGTCGGGCGGCCGGTGCGGGTGAGGGTTTCGGCGAGCTTCTCGGTCGCGGCGCGGGTGGGCGCATAGACGATGCCCGGGCCTTCGCGCGCGGCGATCAGGTCGGAGAGCTGGCGCGGCAGACCGTCGCGGGGGTGGACGGCATAACGGATATTGGGCCGGTCGAAGCCGGCGATGATCAGCCCCTCACGCGGAATGCCGAGCTGGACAAGGATGTCGTCGCGCGTGTGGTGATCGGCGGTGGCGGTGAGCGCGAGGCGCGGGACGCCGGGAAATTCGTCCAGCAACGGGCGGAGCAGGCGATAGTCCGGGCGGAAATCATGACCCCATTCGGAAACGCAATGGGCCTCGTCTATGGCGAAGAGGGCGATTTTCGTCGTGCGCAGGAGGTTGCGGAAGCCCTCGCCGCTGGCGCGTTCAGGTGCGACGTACAGCAGGTCGAGGTCGCCGTTGCGCAACCGGTCCTGCGTTTCGCGCCAGTCGCTATCGACGCTGGTGAGGCTGGCGGCGCGGATGCCGACGGCCTGCGCCGCGCGGAGCTGGTCGTGCATGAGCGCGATGAGCGGCGAGATGACGACGCAGCAGCCTTCAAGCGCAACCGCGGGGAGCTGGTAGCAGAGCGACTTGCCAGCGCCGGTCGGCATGATGGCAAGGGTCGGCTGACCCGCCATGATGCGGCCGACCACCTGTTCCTGCACGCCCCGGAAACCGGGGAAGCCGAAGATGTCGTGAAGAAGGGCCGGAATGTCTGGACGCATGTCAATCCAGCGGGTCGAGCAGGCAACCCCAGCCCTTGCGGTAGCGGGCGGTGCGGGAGGCGAGGAACGGGACGCTGGCTTCGACGCTGCGCGATTCGGCGTGGTCCGAGAGGGTAACCAGCGCCATGCCGGGTTCCTTGTCGCTCTTGCAGCTGTCCATCGAACGACCCTCCACATAGCGGCAGGAGCAGGTGACGCGTGCCCCGAAACCCGCGCCCACGGCCGCGCGGGCGCGCAGGGCCGCCCAGTTCCAGGCGAGTAGCAGGACCAGCAGGGCCGCCACGGCTGCGAGCGCATAAATCCATTTCGGGCGGCCGGACATGCTCCCCTTTCCAATGAGCCGTGCTAAGGCCGCGGCTTATGAAGCTCGAGCGGAAAAGCGTAAAGAAGATTGGCGCGGCGGCGGCCATTTTGTCGTTGATGACGGCCGGGGCGCTCGCTGTTCGCGCGGCTGATCCCGAGCCGCGCTATCATGTCGCGGCAGACGCGGGCGTCAATGACGAGGATTTGCGCGCTGCGATCGATCCGCTGTTCGAGGGCGACACGGATGTGGGCGATACCCGGGCGCTGATTGTCATGCGGCGGGGCGAGATCGTCGCGGAACGCTATGCGCCGGGATTCGGGCCGGAGACGAAGCTGCTCGGCTGGTCGATCGGCAAGAGCGTGACGGCGGTGCTGGTGGGGCTGATGGTCGCTGACGGGCGGCTGGCGCTTGATTCGCCGGTGCCGGTGGCCACCTGGAGCCAGCCGGGCGATCCGCGCGGCCGAATCACGCTGCGGCAATTGCTCGCCATGACGTCAGGGCTGGACCATGTCGAGGATGAGGAGCCACTGGCGCAGGCCGATACCGTGCGAATGCTGTTCACCGACGGCGCACAGGATATGAGCGCCTTCGCCGAGGCGAAGCCGCTCGCCCATGCGCCGGGATCGCATTTTTCCTATTCGACAGGCAGCACGCTGATCCTGACGGATCTGATGGCGCGGATGCTGACGAACAGCGCCGACCCCGATGTGCGGCGGCGGGCGATGCAGACCTTCATCGACGGGCGGCTGAAAGTCCCGGCGGGGCTGAAGAGCCTGACGGCGGAATATGACGCGGCGGGCACGATGATCGGAGGCAGCTTCCTGCATATGACGGCGCGGGATTATGCACGCTTTGGCGAACTGCTGCGCAATCATGGACGCGGGCCGAACGGACATCAGATCGTGCCGGAGAAGTGGATCGACTTCATGCGCACACCTTCCCGGCGGAACCCAGCCTATGGCGCGCATCTGTGGCTGAACCGGGATAGCGAGGAGAGCCCCCTGATGCCCGGCGATGCGCCGCAGAGCCTGTTCGGCTGCGTCGGGCATGGCGGGCAATATATTCTGGTGTCGCCCGGACAGGGGCTGACCGTGGTTCGAATTGGCATGTCGCCGGACAAGGAGCAGCGCGCGGCCTTGAAGCGTGGGCTTGCGAAGTTGATGCGGCTGTTTCCGGCTTAGGTCTCTGCGGGGAATGCCGAGTCCCTACAGCAAAAATTGTCCCTCTATTACCGTGCGGCATTCGCCGGTGAGGATCACGCGATCGCCTTCCAGATGGCAGCCAAGGCGGCCGCCGCGCGCGGAAGCCTGCACGGCGCTGAGCTTCGTCTTGCCGAGACGCTGCGCCCAGAAGGGGGTGAGCAGGCAATGGGCCGAGCCAGTGACGGGGTCTTCATCCACGCCGCCGCCAGGCACGAAGACGCGGCTGATGATGTCGCTATCCTCGCCCGGGGCGGTGGCGATCAGCATGACGTCGCCGAGCGCCTTGAGCGCCGCAAAGTCGGGTTGAAGCGCGCGCACGGCGGCCGCGTCGGCGAAGAGGAAGAGGCTGTAGCCGCCTTCCCTCCAGTGGGATTCGACAGGCGCACCACCCAGCCCTGCGGCTAGGTCCGGCAGCGGGCGCGGCTCCATGTCCCAGGCAGGGAGAGAAAGGGCATAGCCGTCGCGGTCGCGGGTAACCGTAAGGACACCGGCCTGGCGGGTGCGGAAGCGCACGGCGGTCCGGCCGCCCATCAACACATGGCCGCTCGCCAGGGTAGCATGGCCGCAGAGCTTGACCTCCACGGCCGGGGTGAACCAGCGCAGGGCATAGTCCGCATCCGGATCATCAGGCGTCGGCACGGTGAAGGCGGTTTCGGAGAGGTTGTTTTCCGCCGCGATCGCCTGAAGCGTGGCGTCATCGAGCCAGCGCCCAAGCGGCATCACGGCGGCGGGATTGCCGGTAAAGGGGGCATCGGCGAAGGCGTCGACCTGGGTGAAAGGGAGGCTGGTCATGAGGCGTTCCTAATTGGGTGGCGTCATGATGGCGTTTCAATGTGCAACTGGACAGGGCCGATGACGCGGGACTGGTCTTGAACAGGCTCCTGGCCAAACCTCCGCCATTCCGGCGCAAGCTGGATCTCTCTTGGAGGCGCGACTGAGCCGGAGATCCCAACTTCCGATGGGATGACAAATGAATCGCTGGCGATGGCTATAAACGAAATGGGCCAGCCACATGACATGGCTGGCCCGTGTTCGCGGCTTAAGGGGACGTTTTGACCGTCAGTCCATGCTCAGCTGGTGACGCTCCCCAGGCTTACGCTCTGCCGCTCGCCCTCCCGCGGGCGATCGATGGCATGGATGTTAACGTAGATTGAGCGAGTCGTCTCGCTCCATTTGCGCTTTCAACGGGCAATCGGCTCGTTTCAGCCTGTTAATCGCCGCCACATTGCGCGCGGTGAAGCAATTTCTGGTCGGCGAGGACCAACGCCATCATCGCTTCGACAACGGGCACGCCACGGATGCCGACACATGGGTCGTGGCGGCCCTTGGTAATGATGTCGGAGGCATCGCCCTCGCGCGTGATCGTCTCCACCGGGATCAGGATCGAACTGGTCGGTTTGAAGGCGACGCGCAGCTTGACAGGTTGGCCGGTGGAGATGCCGCCCGCGATGCCGCCTGCATGGTTGGCGAGGAAGACGGGATTACCATCATTGCCGGGCCGCATGGGATCGGCATTATCCTCGCCGCGCAGGCGGGCTGCTGCGAAGCCGTCGCCGATTTCCACGCCCTTGACCGCATTTATGCTCATCATCGCGGCGGCAAGTTCGCTGTCGAGCTTGGCGTAGAGCGGCGCGCCCCAACCTGCGGGCACGCCGCTGGCGACGCATTCCACGACCGCGCCAAGGGATGAGCCATCCTTGCGCGCGCTGTCCACCAGCTCTTCCCAGCGCTTCGCGGCTTCCGGATCGGGGCAGAAGAAGGGGTTGTTGTCGATTTCGCTCGCGTCGAAACGGGCATAGTCGATCGCGTCGCCGCCAATCTCGCTGACATAGGCGAAGATATCGACTTCGGGAATGACGAGCCGCGCGACGGCGCCCGCAGCAACGCGGCTGGCGGTTTCGCGCGCGGAGGATCGGCCGCCGCCGCGATAATCGCGAAAACCGTATTTTGCGTCATAGGCATAGTCGGCATGGCCGGGACGGTAGGCCTTTGCGACGTCGGAATAATCCTTGGACCGCTGGTCGGTATTTTCGATCATCAGGCTGATCGGAGTGCCGGTGGTGCGGCCTTCGAATACGCCGGAAAGGATCCGCACCTCGTCCGCCTCGCGGCGTTGCGTCGTGAATTTGGAGGTGCCGGGCTTGCGCTTGTCGAGAAAGGGCTGGATGTCGGCTTCGCTGACG
>Ga0105148_100048_pt1 | contig 18453 bp, 17 predicted proteins | sample RS_199metaG_FD_91502 | JGI IMG/M metagenome (GOLD analysis project Ga0105148, IMG submission 91502) | Switchgrass associated microbial communities from Austin, Texas, USA, to study host-microbe interactions - RS_199 metaG | ecosystem: Host-associated > Plants > Roots > Rhizosphere | place: USA... | reverse complement strand
TGCCTGACATCATCGCTGGTGCCAGCGCGGGTGGGATCAATGGTATCTTTCTGGCGCAGGCCATTGAGACAGGTCAGTCGCTCGAGCCGTTGACAAACATGTGGCTGGAAAATGCCGATGTGGAACGGCTGCTGGACCCTGACGCCCGGCCGACGCGGCGGATCACGAAATTCTGGGCGACACCGTTGGTCTGGATGGCGGCACGACATCCCGGCGACACGGTGGAGCGCACCGTCGCGCCCGACACGCGTGAGGAGGTGCGACACAAACTGTCCAATTTCATCCGGTCGCGTTGGTTCGAGCCGCCCTTTGGCGGAGAAATTTTCACGGCAATGATTTTGGACGCATTCGACGCCATGGAGGCGGCAGAGCGCGGGCCGCCGCTGCTGCCGGAGGGACATCCGCTGGACCTGTTCGTCACCGTCACGGATTTTGAGGGTCACCCGCAGAGCCTCAATCTCAACAGCCCGCCCCAGGTGGTCGAGACGGAACATCGCCTTTCCATCGGTTTTCGAGCGCATGGACGCGGCGACCGGGTCTTCGCCGATCCGGCCGAACTCGTCTTTGCCGCACGCGCGACCGCCAGTTTTCCGGGCGCTTTCCCACCTTTTACCGTGCGCGAACTGGACAAGGTGCTGAAGCGCCGCCACCGCGCCTGGCCGACGCGCGACGCCTTTCTGGCGCATGCCCTGCCCCGGCATTGGGCACGCGGCACGGCGGAGGATGCCGTGCTGATCGATGGGTCCGTCCTGGCGAACGCGCCCTTCGCTCAGGCGATCGGGGCATTGCGCAACCGGCCGTCGCGGCGGGAAGTGGACCGGCGCTTCGTCTATATCGATCCGAAGCCGGGTCACCGCTCGATCCAGCTCAACAAGGAGGGCGATCGGGCCGAAGAGGCGGCTGGCGAAGCTGCGCCGCTGCCCGGCTTTTTCCGCACCATCTTCGGAGCGCTGAGCGACATTCCACGTGAACAGCCGATCCGCGACAATTTGGAGGCCATCGACCGCCATTCGTCTCGCATCCGCCGTATGGTGCGCATTCTGAACGCACTGCGGCCCGGGATCGAGGCGGAAGTAGAAAGCGCGATGGGCGGCATGCTGTTCCTCGACCGACCTACCCCTGCGCGCCTGTCCGCATGGCGCGCCAAGGCGCAGCAGCGCGCAGCCAGTTCCGCAGGCTTCGCCTTCCCCGCCTATGGGCATCTTAAGCTGTCAGGCATCGTCGAGGATCTCGCCGCGCTGCTCTTCCGCCTGAGCGAAGAAGAAAGTCCGCTGATGCGCGAAAATTACCGGCAGGCGCTTTGGTCGCATGTCCGGTCGATCGGCGCGGACAAACTGACCGAGGATGTGGGGCCAGGATCGCCGCCCGTCCTCTTCTTCCGCACGCATGATCTTGCCTTCCGGATCCGGCGGCTGCGATTCCTGGCGCGGAGGCTTGCCGACACGCTGGAACTCGAATCACAGGCAGACGATGCTGCGGTCCAGAAGATGCATGACGCCATCTACCAGGCCCTTGCGCATTATACCGAATGTGAAGGCACAGACTTCTACAATGGTGCGATCCGCTCGGCAGCGCAGGAGGTCCTCAATAATCCGGCGGCCGCGCTGGACGCGATCGCGCAAGCGCGCGGACTGGGTGATCGCGACGGCGTGGCGGACGTGATGCTGGCCGAAGCCCTGGCCGATCTGCCCAAGGCGGCGCGGAGGACGATGCTGCTCTCCTATCTGGGCTTCCCCTTCTACGACATTGCCACGCTACCGTTGCTTCAAGGCCACGCTATGGATGAATATGATCCGGTGAAGGTGGACCGGATTTCCCCCGAAGATTGCAGCGCGATCCGTGCAGGCGGCGCAGAAGCGACATTAAAGGGCATAGAATTCAATAATTTCGGCGCATTCTTTAGCAGGGCCTATCGCGAGAATGACTATTTGTGGGGACGCCTTCATGGTGTCGAGCGCCTGCTGGATATCGTAATTTCCGCATTACCGGCGGCAAGCCGCCTTCCCGAAGAGAGCGTGCGCGCCTATAGGCAAGCCGCTTTCATGGCGATTCTCGATGAGGAGGAACAGCGACTTCCGCATGTTGCTGATCTGATTGCCATTTTGCGGGAGGAAGTCGGTGGGCGCACGGGTGGGGCTGTTTCCATTGATGGTGATGCTGGCGCTGACGGCGGGGTGCCGTGACGCGTCCGGCGATGCCGTGTCCGCAGACAATGCCGCTTCGCCGCTACCGGTGCTTTCCGCAAATGCGATCGAAGGCGAACCAATCGAAGTCGTCGCGGCGCGGCCGCGGCCTTCCGCCGAAGTGACGGTGCGCGCGCAGCCCGCGCCGCTCGGATCGCTGGACCTGCCACCCTCTCCCGACGCTGCGCTGGTCACGCCCTTCCCGCAGGAAGTCACCAGCTTCATGGTGGACCGCGACAGTTGCGATCACTTCCGGGGCGAGGAGCCCTATGATGGGGAGCGCCGCGTGTTCCTGATGGAAAGCATTGCCGCACTGTGCACCGGCACGGACGCGAAGCTGGCGATGCTGCGGCGGCGCTATGCCGGTGATCCCGCGGTCATCGCCGCGCTACACGGCTATGAGGACCGCATCGAAATTCAAGCGAACTGATCAAACGGTCAGCAGCGCGTCGATAGCCTTCGCCATGTCGATATCGCGGCGGGAAAGCCCATCCGCATCGTGTGTGGTCAGGGTGATATCGACACGATTATAGACGTTGAACCATTCAGGATGATGGTTCGCCTGTTCAGCCAGCAGCGCGACGCGCGTCATGAAACCGAAAGCGGCGCTGAAGTCGGGAAAGGTGAAGCGGCGGTGGATGCCCTCCGGCTCCGCGGTCACCGTCCATTCCGGGAGACTGGCGAGTTCCTGATCCCGCTCTTCCGCGGACAGTTTACCAATCATGGCTCTATCCTCATAATATTGTTTAGCCTATGTCGCAGCCATGCCCGACAATGGTCAACCCCCCCTCTTCCCCCCGACACGCGCCCAGATAGAAAGCCTGGCGCTAGAGGCGCTAGGGCGCCTGCCCGATCCCTTCCGGTCGCACCTGTCCAATGTGGTGCTGTTCGTGGAGGAATTCGCCGAGGATCAGGTGCTGAAGGAGATGGGGATCGATGATCCTTTCGGCCTGACCGGGCTTTACAGCGGACGGCCGGTTGGGGAACCCGCGCAGACCGGCGACAGTCCGCCGACCGTCCATCTGTACCGGCGGCCGCTGCTGGATGAATGGGTCGAGACGGGCGTGCCGCTGGACGCGCTGATCACCCATGTGGTGGTGCATGAGATCGGGCACCACTTTGGCCTTTCCGACTTGGACATGCAGGTATTGGAGGACATGGTCGCATCATGAGCGATGCAGCGCTGCGCCTGTCGGGCATTGCCTGCGCGCGCGGCGGGCGGCTGCTGTTCCGAGGCGTGGACCTGGCGCTGAATGCGGGTGAAAGTGCGCTGCTGCGCGGACCCAACGGAATCGGGAAATCGAGCCTGATGCGAATTTGCGCAGGGCTGCTGAGCCCGGTTGCGGGGACGATTGAGCGGCGGGGGCGGATCGCTCTGGCTGACGAGCGGCTGGCGCTGGATATGGAAGAGCCGTTGCGGGCGGCGCTGGGATTTTGGGCGCGTTTGGACGGAGCGGACGCGGCGGCGCTGGACCAGGCGCTGGATGCGATGGCGTTGGGCTCGCTTGCAGACATACCCGTGCGGATGCTCTCAACCGGACAACGGAAGCGAGCGTCGTTGGCGCGGGTCATCGCTGGCGGGGCCCCGCTGTGGTTGCTGGACGAGCCGGGCAACGGGCTGGATGACGCGTCGCTCAAGCTGCTGGGCAAGGCGGTGGCCGCGCATGTCGCTGACGGCGGGATTGTCGTCGCCGCTTCGCATCAGCCTCTGCCGATGACAGCGCCGGTCACGGTCGAGCTTGCCAATTATGTAGCGGAGGATGGGGCGTGAGGCTGGTCCTGCTGCTGGCAGCGCGGGACTTGCGGCAGGCTTGGCAATCCGCGGGGCTGTGGCTGCCGGTTGCGTTTCTGTTGCTGGTGGCCAGCCTTTATCCGTTCGCGGTGGGCCCTGACGCGGCGCTGCTACGGCGGTCCGGTGGAGGTATGTTGTGGATCGCGGCGCTGCTGGCGAGCCTGCTGCCGGTGGATCGGTTGGTTGCTCCGGACAGGGACGCCGGCGTGCTCGACCAGATCGTGCTGCGGGACATTGGTGAGGAGCTCGTGATCCTGGCGCGGCTGATCGCGCACTGGCTCGGGTTCGGACCCGCGCTGATGATCGCCGCCTTGCCAGCGGCGGCCTTGCTGAAGCTGGACAGTGCGACAATCGGGATGCTGGAGTTGGGACTGTTGATCGGGACCCCTGCCCTTGCCGCCCTCGGGCTGCTGGTAGCGAGCCTGACGGCGGGGCTGCGATCCAGTGGAGCGCTAGCAGGATTGCTGGCGTTACCGCTGGCGGTGCCGCTTCTTATCTTTGGCGCGGGGACCTTGGGCGACGGAAGCGGTGCGGCGCTCAAATTCTTGGGCGCGGCGTCGCTGCTGCTGGTTGCGATCACACCTTTTGCAGGCGGAGCGGCAATAAGAGCGGGTCGGGAATGATCGCGCTTGCCGCTTCGCTGCTGTTCGTCCTCATCTGGTCAACCGGTTTCATCGTCGCGCGGGGAACGGTTCCTCACGGTGCGCCCGAGTTGATATTGAGCATCCGGCTGACGCTGACGGCGATGCTGCTCAGCATGATCGCTCTCGGCGCGGGACAAAGGGCACCGCGCGGGAAGCGCTTGCGGCTGCATCTGCTGGCCGGGGCGATGCTGCACGGCATCTATCTCACGGTGAGTTGGTGGGCCGTCTATCATGGCATGCCTGCAGGTATCATGGCGCTGCTGGGCGCGCTGCAGCCGCTGATGGTGGCGGTGGCGAGCGTCGTCCTGCTGGGAGACCGGCTGTTGGGACGCGCATGGGCTGGACTTGCCATAGCGATTGCCGGGGTCACCTGCGTATTATTGCCTGCGATAGAGCGTTCAGGCGCAGGCGGCATCCCGTTGCTGCCCGCTGCCGCAGGACTGATCGCGATCATTGGCATGACCGGCGGCACTTTGGTGCAGCGTGGATCGATTGCCGGCGATGGTATCTGGATTTCAGGCGCGGTGCAGAATGCGGGGGGAGCGCTAGTGGCCGTCGCGGCGGCGCTGGCGATCGGGGATATGCGCTGGGACAATGTGCCGCTGCTGTGGCTGGGGCTCGGCTGGTCGGTACTTGGGCTATCGGCGGGCGGGTTGTCGTTGCTGATCTGGCTGGTGCGGACGCAGGGGCCGACGCGTATGTCGATGCTGCTGCTGCTCGTGCCGCCCCTCGCCGCGGTGGAGGCTTGGCTGCTATTTGGAGAGAGACTGGGGCCGGTTCAACTGGTGGGGTTTGCGCTGGCTTTGGTAGGCGTCCTGCTTGGACGCTCACAGGGCAAGCGGGAGGCGGTTAACGAGCCTGCCTGATTGTTTCTCGACTTCGCTCGAAGCGAACGGAGACTTGAGACGATCCGCCTAGAGATCAGCCTTCCCGCAGCCTTTCGTGGTGGCGGATTACTTCGTCGATGATGAAGCGCAGGAATTTCTCGGTGAAATCGGGATCGAGATTGGCGTCGGTTGCGAGCTGGCGAAGGCGCGCGATCTGCCGTTCTTCACGGCCGGGATCGGCGGGCGGCAGGTCGTGGGTAGCCTTATATTCGCCCACCGCCTGTGTGATCTTGAAGCGCTCTGCGAGCATGAACACGAGCGCCGCGTCGATATTGTCAATGCTCTCGCGATACCGCTTCAAAGTTTCGTCCACGCTCGTCCTCCGTTCTTCGGGCGCTTTTTTGCGCCATCCATCGCGGTGCGCAAGCTATTCCCGCTTGCCATCTGCATTTTGCGCCGCCACATGGGCCGGGTCATGACCGCACCCGCCTCCGGCAATGTCCACCCCATCGGCCGCGCCAACGGCGCGCCTTCGCTCGCCCCCATGATGGCGCTGGTTGCCCAGGGCATGAACCAGGTGAATGCAGTGATCCTGGACCGGATGCAGTCACGCATTCCCCTGATCCCGGAACTGGCTGGCCATCTAATCGCGGGCGGCGGCAAGCGGCTGCGGCCCATGCTTACCCTCGCCTGTGCGCAACTGGTAGGCTATGCGGGGAGCCGCCACTATAAGCTGGCGGCCGCCGTTGAGTTCATCCACACCGCCACGCTGCTGCACGATGATGTAGTGGATGGTTCAGGCCTGCGCCGGGGCCGCAAGACCGCCAACATCATCTGGGGCAACAGCGCCAGCGTGCTGGTCGGCGACTTCCTCTTTTCCCGCGCCTTCGAACTGATGGTCGAGGCGGAGTCGCTCAAAGTGCTGAAGATCCTGTCCAACGCATCGGCCGTGATCGCGGAGGGGGAGGTCAATCAGTTGACGGCCCAACGCAAGATCGACACCAGCGAAGAACAATATCTGGACATCATCGGTGCGAAGACGGCGGCGCTGTTCGCCGCCGCCTGCCGGATTTCCGCCGTCGTCGCGGACCGGGATGAAGCGGAGGAAAAGGCGCTGGACGTCTATGGCCGCAACCTTGGCATCGCTTTCCAATTGATCGACGATGCCATCGACTATGAGTCGGACGGGGCCACCATGGGCAAGGATGCCGGCGACGATTTCCGTGATGGCAAGGTGACGCTGCCGGTAATTCTGGCCTATGCGCGCGGGTCCGAAGAGGATCGAGCCTTCTGGAAACAGGCCGTCGCGGGCAACCGGGTGAGCGACGAAGACCTGGCCTACGCAACCCAATTGCTGCGAAAGACGGGCGCCATCGAAGATACGCTGGCGCGAGCGCGACTATATGGGCAGCGCGCAATCGATGCGCTGGGCCAGTTTGATGCGGGCAATGCCAAGGCAGCGCTGACCGAGGCGGTCGAGTTCGCCATCGCACGCGCTTATTGAGGGGATCGCGTTGCCCGCTCGTATTACGGAGTAGCAGCGGGGCGTTCCTGACATGATCCTATCTCCGGAAACTTTGGCTTTCCTCATGGCGGCGGCGCTGGTCGCGGGGTGCATCGATGCGATGGCGGGCGGCGGCGGGCTGATCGCCCTGCCTGCCCTCCTCGCTGCCGGAGTGCCGCCCGTTCCTGCCGTCGCCACCAACAAACTGCAATCTTCCCTCGGCACCTTTGGCGCGTGCATCGCCTATGCGCGGGCAGGACATATGGATTTAAAAAGCTATCGCTGGCCGGTCTTCGCCGCATTTGCCGGATCCACAGGCGGCGCATGGCTGCTGCAGCGCGTGGACCCAACAGTCTTGGCTGGCCTGATGCCGGCGCTCCTCATTGCTCTGGCTCTATATTTCACCTTCTCGCCGAAAGTGAGCGAGATGGACCGGCGCAGCCGCGTGGGCATCGTCATGCTGAGCCTGCTGATCGGCGTGATCGGCTTCTACGATGGCTTTTTTGGGCCTGGAGCGGGGGCGTTTTACACCACCGTGTTCGTAGCTCTGGGCGGTCTGGGGCTGGTACGGGCAACGGCGCAGACCAAGGCCGCGAATTTCGCCAGCAACATTGCTGGGCTGATGACCATGATCATTGGCGGTCATGTCATCTGGGTCGCGGGGTTGGCCATGGCGGTGGGGAGTATCACCGGCGGGCAGATTGGATCCCATCTCGCCATGCGTTTCGGGAGTAGGCTGATCCGGCCACTGCTGATCATCATGTCGCTCGGCCTAACTACCAAGATGCTGCTGGACCCGAAAAATCCGGTTCATGCTTTGTTGTTCGGATAAGCTGGCGGGATCTTCGGGATCCCGACCAACTCTTGCAGGTCGGGACGAATAGAGCGACAGGGCGATCATGAGCGCCGCGTTGCCGATATATGATGTTTTGCCTCAACTCCTTGAAGCCTTGCGCAAGGCGAGCAATGCGGTGCTCGTCGCGCCGCCAGGCGCAGGCAAAACCACTGCCGTCGCACCCGCTTTGCTGGGTGAGCCGTGGTGCACAGGACAGATCTTGCTGCTTTCTCCGCGACGGCTGGCTGCTCGTGCGGCGGCGGAGCGCATCGCCGAGTTGATGGGCGAAACGCCAGGCGGCACCGTTGGTTATGCGACGCGCATGGACAGCAAGCTGTCGGCAAAAACGCGGATGCTGGTGCTGACCGAGGGCATCTTCGTACGGCGGATTCAGGATGATCCGGAGCTTTCAGGCGTGTCAGCGGTGCTGTTCGACGAAGTGCATGAGCGCAGTCTGGATAGCGACTTCGGACTGGCACTGGCGCTGGATTCGCAGGCGGCGCTGAGGCCGGACCTGCGGATCGTTCCCATGTCCGCTACGCTCGACGGGGCGCGCTTTGCAGCCCTGCTCGACGATGCGCCCATGCTGGAAAGCGAAGGGCGCATTCAGCCGCTCGAGCTGAGGCATTTGGGGCGATCAGCGGAGAAGCGGATCGAAGACGAGGTGGCCGCTGCGGTGCGGCGGGCGTTGTCGGAAGAAGCAGAAGGTGACCTTCTCGTCTTCCTACCGGGCGTGGCGGAAATCGAGCGAACGGCAGAGCGGTTGGAGGGGCTCAGCGTCGAGGTGCACCGGCTACACGGAAGCCTTGACCCTGCCGCTCAACGAGCGGCCATACGGCCCTCGCGTGAAGGACGGCGAAAGGTCATATTGGCTACCTCCATCGCTGAGACCAGCCTGACCATTGACGGCGTTCGCATCGTCATCGATTCCGGCCTGTCCCGCCGTCCCCGCTACGATCGGGCTGCGGGCATTACGCGCCTCGTGACCGAAAGGGCGAGCCAAGCGGCAGCGACGCAACGGGCGGGCCGTGCCGCGCGGCAGCGCCCTGGCGTTGCCTACCGCCTGTGGGAAGCCGCGGCAACGGCAGGCATGCCGCCATTCGATCCGCCGGAGATATTGGAAAGCGACTTATCCAGCCTGTTGCTCGACTGCGCTCTGTGGGGTGTGAGTGATCCCGCGAGCCTGCGATGGCTCGATCCGCCACCGACTGCCGCGCTGAGCGAGGCGAGAAAGCGGCTGACGGTGCTCGAGGCGCTGGATGAGGATGGACGGATCACGGCGCATGGTAGGGCGCTGGCCCAACTGCCATTGGAACCACGGATCGGCCATATGCTGGTACGAGCTAGCGAGATAGGGTTGGCAGGCGTTGCTGCCGAAGTCGCTGTCCTTCTCGGCGAGCGCGGGCTGGGCGGGCAGGACATCGACCTGTCACAACGGCGGACGCGCTGGCGGCGCGAAAGCGGCAAGCGGGCCGATGCCGGACGGGCCATGGCGAAAAGATGGGCGTCGCTCGCAACGCTGCCTTCGGCACCCACCCCTTCGTTGAAATTTGGGGGGGCAGACCATGAAACGGGCCTTTGCCTTGCCCTCGCCTTTCCTGACCGCGTTGCGAAGCGCCGCTCCGCTGATGGTGCCGACTGGGCGAGTGTCGGCGGCCGCGGCTTCCGACTCGACACTGCCAGCCCACTCGCGCGGGAAGAGTGGCTGGCTATTGGAGAGGTGCAGGGCAGTGCGGCGGGAGCGCGAATATTGTCAGCAGCGCCCATTGGTGAAGAGGAGGTCCTGCGCCTTTTTAGCGGCCGGGTGACGGAGCACCGGACGGTGCGCTTCCGGCCTGAGACCGGCGGTATAGAAGCGCTGCGTGAAAGGCGACTGGGTGCAGTAAGGCTGTCGTCCGGTTCCGATGATGGCCCGGACGCGGATGCGGTGATCGCCGCGCTTGTGGATGGCGTAAAACGCGGCGGGCTTGACCTCTTGCCTTGGTCCGACGCCGCTCTGTCGCTGCGCATGCGGGCGGGCTTTGCCGGAGTGGTAGCTTTGTCTGACGAAGCGCTGCTCGCCAGCCTTGGCGAGTGGCTCCCGCCCCTGCTCGCGGGGAAACGGCGATTGTCCGACATCGACCGGTCGCAACTTTCCGGCGTGCTCGAAGGACTGATCGGATGGGACGGCAAGCAGCAATTGGACCGGCTTGCCCCACCGGACTTCCGTTCCCCAGCGGGAAGCAGTCACACAATCGACTATGCGGCCGAAGGAGGGCCGCGGGTGGAGTTGCGCGTACAGGCGCTGTTTGGCCTGGCCGAGCATCCGGTGGTTGGCAGCGCGCGCATACCGCTCGTCCTGTCGCTGACTTCGCCGGCGGGACGGCCGATCCAGACGACACGCGACCTGCCAGGCTTTTGGGCGGGCAGCTGGAGTGCGGTGGCAAAGGAAATGCGCGGGCGCTACCCGCGCCATCCGTGGCCCGACGATCCAGCAGGCGCAGCTGCCACCCTGCGCACGAAACGCGCCGAGACCCGCGGCAAGCCTTGACTTGAAGGCGCCCGCTGGTGCAACGGAGCCATCGCCCTCCCAAGGAGTTTGACGCCACGATGGCCGCGCGCATCTATCAGATCCAGAAGAACGCTCTTCAGTCCGGCAAGGCGCGGACCGACAAATGGGTCCTGGAATTTGCGCCCAGCGAAGCCAAGAAGCCCGATCCGCTGACGGGGTGGGCCGGTTCGGGCGATACGCAGAGCCAAGTGAAGCTGACCTTTCCTTCGGTCGATGCAGCGCGCGCCTATGCGGACAAATATGGGATCGATTACCGCTTCATCCCGACTCCGCCCAAGACGCTGAAGATTCAAGCATACGCCGACAATTTCCGCTGAGGCGGGAAACGGCGGCACAATCGGGCGCGATGCTGCCCGATTGCCGCCTTATTCCCTTGCCAAGAGGCAAAGCTTGGGGGCAAAAGCCACCCTTTGATGGGAAAGCTTTGAACAGATAATGACGGATCGCCAGCAGATTTTCGACAGCATCACCGCGCAGGTTGCGCCTTTCAACAAGAAGGGCGTTGAACTGACCGAGGCCACCACCTTCGCAGGCGATCTGGAGTGGGACAGCCTGACGGTGATGGATTTCGTCGCGGCGATCGAAGACGAGTTCGACATCATCATCACCATGAACATGCAGGCTGAGATCGAAAATGTCGGCCAGCTTGTCGATGCCGTGGCGAAGCTTAAGGGCTGAGCCAGCTTACCTTTCCCGCTCGCATCGAACCGGTTTGAACTTGTCGAAAACCGATGGTCGAGATTGCGGGGCAAAAGTTTTCGACTGACGCATCCTTAGCTTAACCCGATGCTGATCGAACCAAACGGATTATGTGATGACCGACGCTGCGGAAACCGCCACTGACGCCCACACGCCCGCCGAAGTGGCTGGCGCACGTGACCTGTTTTCCAAATTCGACCCTCTGATCGCGGAGCGTGAAGCGCTGTTGGCGACGGGGGTGCGCGATCCCTTCGCCATCGTGATGGACGAGGTGAAGTCCCCGACCCAGGCAGTTATCAAGGGCAAGGACACGATCCTCCTCGGCACCTATAATTATATGGGTATGACTTTCGACCCGGACGTGGTGGCTGCCGGCAAGAAGGCGCTCGACGATTTCGGTGCAGGCACGACCGGCAGCCGCGTGCTGAATGGCACCTACCAGGGCCACAAGGAAGTCGAGGAAGCGCTCAAGGACTTTTACGGCACTTCCGGTGCCATGGTCTTTTCCACGGGCTATCAGGCCAATCTGGGCATGATCTCGACGCTGGCGGGACGGGGCGATTATGTCGTGCTGGACGCGGACAGCCATGCGTCCATCTATGACGGCTGCTTCTTGGGCGATGCGGAAATCGTGCGCTTCCGCCACAATAGCGTCGAGGATCTGGACAAGCGCCTCGGCCGCTTGCCCGCCGACGCTCAAAAGCTGGTGGTTCTGGAAGGCGTCTACTCGATGTTGGGCGATGTTGCCCCGCTGCCCGAGATGGTGGCGGCGGTGCGCAAGCATCCAAACTGCATGATTCTGGTCGATGAGGCTCACGGGATGGGCTTTTTCGGACCGAATGGCCGCGGCGTTTATGAAGAGCAGGGCGTCGAGAAGGATGTCGATTTCGTCGTAGGCACCTTCTCCAAATCAGTGGGGACGGTCGGCGGCTTCTGCGTATCCAATCATCCCAAGTTCGAGGTATTGCGCCTCGTCTGCCGACCCTATGTCTTCACTGCATCCCTGCCGCCCAGCGTGGTCGCGACCGCCGCCACCTCCATCCGCAAGCTCATGCATGCGGGCGACAAGCGCGCCCATCTATGGAAGAACAGCCAGCGTCTGCACAAGGGGCTGACGGACCTTGGCTTTAAGCTGGGAACCGAGACGCCTCAGTCTGCCATCATCGCGGTAATTCTGATGGATCAGACCCAAGCAGTGGCGATGTGGCAGGCGCTGCTCGAACTGGGTCTTTACGTGAACATGGCTCGACCGCCTGCAACGCCTGCTGGAACCTTCCTGCTGCGTTGCTCGCTATGCGCCGAACATAGCGACGAGCAGGTGAGCCAGATCATTGGCATGTTCGAGGTGGCGGGAAAAGCGACCGGGGCAATCGGCTGACCGCCCCGGCTGCTCTGATTTGCTGCCAAGCTACGCCCCCGTCAGGTGAAGCGAGTACAGGTCAAGGAACCTTTTCGTCCTTGATATTTCGCCGGTAATACTGTTCGACTAATGTACGGGTAAATGGCGGACAGCTATTACATGGAAGATCAGGAGTCTGGCTGGCGAGCGGCGGTACGACGCTTCCTTCCGCTGGTCTTGGTGATACTACTGGTGGGGGCGCTCGGCACCCTGCTTTACAGCGCCAGCAGCGCAACGCGCGACCATGAACGCGCGTTGATGGAACAGCGCCGCAGCTTCGAAATCATAGCGCTTGCGCGGGCTTTTGAGGCCAAGACGGCGCGGGCTGAAGTGACGCTCGCCCGCTATGTGATCAGCCTTGATCCTGACGTTGGCCGCTTGTTCCAGGATCAGTGGCGCACGGCGTCCAGCCAATTGAAGCTTCTCAGCTATGCCACGCGTCAGTCGGGGTGGCAGCGGAACAATGTGCGCGAGTTGCAGCACGCGTTTGAACAGCGTGGCAAGACATTAAGCGAAATCGGGCTGCGCACGACCTACGACCAAAAAATGGCAGCTCTGGCCCAGTTCCACCGCGCCGGGCGGTCAGAGGATCTGAAGCATATCACGGCGCTGCTCGATCGGGTGATTCAGGCTGAAAACGCCCGACTGCAAGAGCGAAGCCTGGCCGTGAAGCTCGCCGGCAACCGGACCCAATTTGTCGATCGGACCTCTCGCCTGTTCGGTTTGGTGCTGCTGGTTTGCGTCCTGTTTGCGCTCTGGGTGGCTAACGCCGCCTATACCGAGCGCCGCAACGCCCGGCGGATGGCAGATGTGGAGGCCGAACGCGCCGACAGGCTGGAGGAGGCAGTGGCAGCTCGCACGGCGGAACTTTCCGACGCCTATGAGCAGTTGAAGAAGGAGACGTCCGAACGTGCTGCCGCCGAGGAAAATCTACGGCAAATGCAGAAGATGGATGCTGTGGGTCAGTTGACAGGCGGCATCGCGCACGACTTCAACAACATGCTGGCGGTGGTCGTTGGCGGCCTGGAACTCGCGAAGCGCAAGCTGCGCCTGAAACCCCAGGAAGCCGGTCGGCACCTGGACAATGCAATGGAAGGAGCCAACCGGGCCGCTGCCTTGACCCGCCGCCTGCTCGCCTTCGCCCGGGCCGAACCGTTGCTGCCGAGCGCCATTGACCCGGATCAGTTGCTCAGAGGCATGGCGGAACTGATCGACCGTTCCATCGGCGACCAGATTATCGTGTCGTTTGATAATAAGGCCGCAGGTTGGCACATTTTCGTCGATCAGCATCAGATGGAAAATGCGGTCCTGAATCTGTGCGTCAATGCCCGGGACGCGATGGACGGGCGCGGACGGCTGACGATCGAGACCCACCAGACCCAATTGGACGAACATGAGATTGGGGAGTGCGCCGCGGGCGATTATGTCGTCCTGAGCGTCAAGGACGATGGCTGTGGTATGGCGCCTGAAGTTCTGACCCGCGTGTTCGAACCGTTCTTCACGACCAAACCCGTGGGCAAAGGTACAGGGCTCGGCCTCAGCCAAATATTCGGCTTTGTGCGGCAGAGCCAGGGTGAAATCCGCATCGAGTCCGAGCTGGGCAAAGGCACCAGCGTGCACATCTATTTGCCGCGCAAGGCGGGCATAGAAGAAGCTGGGTCGAGTGAAGCCGCCCTGCCCGATCGCGAACCGGTACTGCATCCACCCACCCGCATATTGGTGGTCGAGGATGATCCCCGCGTGCTGAATCAGACGATGGCGGCGCTAGCGGAACTGGGCCACCTGCCGGTTGCCTGCGATCATCCGTCCAAAGCCGCGAAGCTGCTCACCAGCCACCGCGATATCGGGCTTATCGTCAGCGACGTGCTGATGCCTGACATGACCGGCCCGGAAATGATCCGCACGCTTCCCGCGGCGCACGCGCATGTGCCGGTATTGTTCGTCACTGGCTATGCTGGGGACATCGCCGAAAGTTCGGAATTTGGCGGTCACGAAGTCCTGCGCAAACCCTACACGTTGATGGGCCTTTCGCGTGCGCTGTCCAGTGCCCTCAGCGGATCGCACCACCCCGGAACAGCCGCGGCAGCAGAGTAAGCGCGCCTAAAAGAGGCCAGCGGCGCTGCCAAGGCTTGATGGCGATCGCTGTACCGGCATGGCGGTTGATCTTCCACGCGAGATAGTCGATGCCCCCGGCATAGGTGAAGCTGGCCTTCGCCAAGCGTAATACGGACAGCCATTTGCCACGCCGCTGAAGCTGCCGCCAGCGGCCCGCCGCGTCTGGAGGGGACGAAGGCAGCCCCTGCGCCAGCGCGGCGTCACCAAAGCGGTTATAACGGCCAAGGTCTGCATCGACGATAGAGAGGGAACGGCCCTTTTTCTCTGCACGCAGTTCGGCATTATAAGTGAGCATGAAGCCGGTCTTCCAGAGCGCCAGCACATCCTGCGCCTCGGACATCGGCCGCGCCAAAGAGAGCAATGTGGGCGCTGCATGGGCGACCGCGCTGACGGCTCGCTGGCGCGCGAGGTCATCTGCAGCCCAAAGCAGCCGGGATGGTTGGGCAAATCGCGCCCAGACCGAGACATTGTCTGCAGCGGAGCTGTTGAGCCGGGCGAAGTCGGCTTCCGACAGAACGGCATATTTGGCGATCAAGCCGTTATGTTCGAAGGGAAAGACATTGGGCGGGATCAGCCGGTTGGCGGCTGCGAGCCAGCTTTTCCCATAGGCGGCACGATAATCCGAAACGATCAGGTAGAAATCCAGCATCAGCCCGTCGAGATTCCTCTCTCGCAGGCAGGATCCGTAGAACAGTACCGCTCGAGCGGCATCGGGATACTGAGCCGCCAGCGCACCAGCCATCGCAGCCGCTCGCGGATCTGCAGGTTCAGCGAGTTCGGCGGTGACGAGGGAGAGAAGGTTTTGCGGCATCGATCCTGTCCGGCACGGCCTGCTGATACAAGGTGAGTGGCCTGCATCAACCCAGATCAAACGGCGCACCTGGGCTTCTGCCTTCGCAGGAGCACGCTATTCTTTCAAGTCCGACATCGGAATAAGAGCGACAGGTTGTTGGCGGGCATATCAATGATGCCATCGAGGTGCAGTCCTTCAGCGTTTGCAGCGGAGATCACATCCTCCGCTCGGCGCAAACCCCATTCCGGATCGCGCATCCGGAGCGAGGCGTCGAAGGCAAGATTACTAGCAGCCGTTTGCACGCCATCCTGCAAATAAGGGCCATAGAGATACAGCAACCCGCCCGGCGGCAGGCACGCTCCTGCCCCACGGAGCAACCCAATCGTTGCACGCCAGGGCGAAATATGGACCATGTTGATGCAGAGGATCGCGGCGGCATGCTCAACGGGCCAGGGCGCGGCAGCATCAAGATGGATCGGCGGGCGGAGATTTGTCAACCCTGATCCCTCGCGCCATGCTTCGATGGATGCGAGCGATGCTGGGTCGGGGTCGCTCGGCTGCCAGTCGAGATGAGGCAGCGCCGCCGCGAAATGCACCGCATGTTCACCGCTGCCGCTCGCTACTTCCAGCACCAAGCCCGAGGGCGGCAGCTGCTCGCGTAGCACGTTCAGGATGGCATCGCGGTTGCGTTCCGTCGCCGGAGCGTAGCGCTTACCCGCGAGAATGGCGCCGGAACCAGGTTCCCACGGTTCCGGCCCGTTCGTCATTCGGCGGCATCCGCCAGCACAGGCTCGGTCCAGGTGAGGATAGGCTTGCGGGCGGCCAGCGTTTCATCAAGGCGGCGGCGGGGCGCGAAATAGGGCGCGCCCTTCAACGCGCCATCGCCTGCCTTTGCCCGCTCCGCAAGACTGCGCAGCGCAAGGATGAACTGGTCGAGCGCGGCTTTACTTTCCGTCTCCGTCGGTTCGATCAGCATCGCACCATGGACGACCAGCGGGAAATACATGGTCATGGGGTGGAAGCCTTCATCGATCAGGCCCTTGGCGATGTCGAGCGTGGTGAAGCCTTCTGCCAGGCCCTTATCGCTGAACAGCGCCTCATGCATGCAGGGGCCGCTATGTCCAAAGGGAGCATCCAGCACATCATCCAGACTGCGCAGGATATAGTTCGCGTTCAGCACTGCGTCGCTTGCGACTTGACGCAGACCGTCCGCGCCGTGGCTGAGGATATAGGTCAGCGCGCGGGTGAACATGCCCATCTGGCCATGGAAGGCGACCATACGGCCGAAGGTTGCCCCATGATGCTCCTCGACGGTTTCTTCTTCGACCAACACGAACTTGTCGCCCTGCTTTTCGACGAAGGGTAACGGCGCGAAGGGGGTGAGCGCCTGGCTCAGCACCACCGGGCCAGAGCCAGGTCCACCGCCACCATGTGGCGTTGAAAAGGTCTTGTGCAGGTTGATGTGCATCGCATCGACGCCAAGGTCGCCAGGACGAACGCGGCCGACGATGGCGTTGAAGTTCGCACCGTCACAATAGACGAAAGCTCCGACGGCATGGACCGCGTCGGAGATCGTTTTCATATCGCGTTCGAACAGGCCGCAGGTGTTGGGATTGGTGATCATAACCGCAGCGACATCGGGGCCAAGGCGGGCCTTGAGCGCTTCGAGGTCCACGCGACCATCCGGGGTCGCTGGAATATCCTCAACCTTGTAGCCGCAGAAGGCGGCCGTAGCAGGATTTGTGCCATGCGCGCTTTCAGGCACGAGGATGACGCTGCGGGCGTCACCGCGCGCCTCCAGAGCAGCGCGGATCGCGAGCAGACCGCACAGTTCGCCATGAGCGCCTGCCTTGGGGCTCATCGCGACCGAGTGCATAGCGGTAAGCTTGATCAGCCATTCGGCCAGCTCATGAATCACGGCAAGCGCGCCCTGCACAGTCGACTGAGGCGCGAGCGGGTGGAGGTCCGCAAAGCCCGGCATTCGGGCGACCTTTTCATTAAGGCGCGGGTTGTGCTTCATCGTGCAGCTGCCAAGCGGGAACAGGCCAAGATCGATGGCGTAGTTCTGCCGGCTGAGCCGAGTGTAATGGCGGACTGTTTCCTGCTCCGACAGGCCGGGCAGACCGATGCTGTCGGTGCGGGCGAGATTGCCTAGGCGGCTTTCGACCTTGGGGGCCTCAGCAAAATCGACCCCGGTGGTGTCGGTCGAGCCGATTTCGAAGATCAGTGCCTCTTCCAGCATCAGCGCGCGGTTGCCGGTGGCGGTTGCCGGAGCGGCGTCCCTTTCGTTGGCGGCCTGAGGCGCCGTCGGGCGGCCTTCCTTCAGCATGGTCATGCCAGTTCCTCCTCAAGCGCCTTGGCGAAGGTTTCGATATCCTCCGGCGTGACAGTCTCAGTGACCGCAACGACCAGGCCGTTGCCGATTTCCAGCGCGTCAGGGAACAGTCGGCCCAGCGACACGCCGCCCAGCACGCCCTTGTCCGCCAAATTACGTACGGCTTCGCGCGCGTCCTTCGACAGGACCAGAGTGAACTCGTTGAAAAAGCTGTCGTTGAGCAGCTTGACGCCGGGAACCTGGGATAGACGGTCAGCGGCCTGGACGGCGAGCGCATGGTTGAGCGTGGCGAGTTCGCGCAGGCCCTTCTCCCCCAGCAATGTCATATGGATGCTGAACGCCAAGGCACAAAGGCCGGAGTTGGTGCAGATGTTCGACGTCGCCTTTTCACGGCGGATATGCTGCTCACGAGTCGAGAGCGTCAGCACGAATCCACGCCTGCCCGCGGCGTCCAGCGTTTCGCCGCACAGGCGACCCGGCATCTGACGGACATATTTCTGCTTACACGCGAATAGGCCGAGATAAGGGCCGCCGAACTGAAGGCCAACCCCGATCGACTGACCTTCGCCCACGACGATGTCCGCACCCATATGTCCCGGCGCCTCGATCGCGCCGAGAGCCACAGGCTCCGTCACGACCGCCACGAGCAGCGCGCCCGCCGCATGAGCCGCTTCAGCGAGCGGAGTGAGATCGGCGATCCGGCCGAGAATATCGGGATATTGGACAACGACACAGCTCGTATCCCTGTCGATGCCGGCGATCAGCGCATCAACGTC
>Ga0105148_100047_pt1 | contig 18470 bp, 19 predicted proteins | sample RS_199metaG_FD_91502 | JGI IMG/M metagenome (GOLD analysis project Ga0105148, IMG submission 91502) | Switchgrass associated microbial communities from Austin, Texas, USA, to study host-microbe interactions - RS_199 metaG | ecosystem: Host-associated > Plants > Roots > Rhizosphere | place: USA... | reverse complement strand
TGCGCGGTCGGTGGGGCGAGGGCGAATCGGGCCCGGCCGGCATCATCAAGGCGCGCGGGCAGATGACCGGGCTTGGAGCCACGGTGGATGATTCGCTCAGCACCTCCAATGGCCGCATTGCCGTGATCCTGCCTGCAGGCACCATGTGGGCCCGTAACGTCCAGTTGTCGGAACTCGACGTTGGCACCTTCATCACAAAGATGTTCGAAAAGAAGCTGAAAGAGCCGGTCCAGATCAATTGCGGCCTTATCGCCTTCACGGTCCGCAACGGTATTGCCGCTGCCGATCCCATCATCATCGATACGAAGAAGAATGTGATGTTGGGGCGGGGCGGCTTCTCCTTCAAGAATGAAAGCCTTGATCTAGCTTTCCGGGCGGATGGCAAGAAGTTCAGCCTTTTCTCAGGCCAGTCGCCGATCGGCATCAACGGCTATTTCGCCAAGCCCGGCATCGACGTGATCAGTCCTGAACTGATCGCACGAGGCGGTGCGGCCGCTGCCTTGGGTATCGCGGCAAGCCCGCTGGCGGCGGTCCTGGCCTTTGTCGATGTCGGCGATGCGAAGAGCGCCGCCTGTGGTCCTGTGCTGGCTGGAGCAACGGCCGCCGCCCAGCGCACCAAGAGCGGCAAGCCGCGCGATGATGTGGGCCGGGGCACCACGTCCAAGGAGGAATCGGGGAAGTCGGATCCGAAGGAGAAGAAGGAGCAGAAGAAGAAATTCCTCGGAATCTTCTAGCCTCGCGCAGCCGTCCCGCCATGAGAGCATGAGAAGCCATGATCATCGGCAATACCCGCTGGGACATCCTGACCGCAGATATCACGCGCTGTACGACCGACGCGATCGTCAACGCCGCCAATAGTTCGCTGCTCGGCGGAGGCGGGGTGGATGGCGCTATCCACCGTGCGGCTGGCCCCCAACTGCTCGCCGAATGCCGTACTTTGGGCGGTTGTCCTACCGGTGAAGCGCGGATCACCGGCGGCTATGCCCTACCGGCAGCTCATGTGATTCACACCGTCGGACCGGTCTGGCGGGGAGGCGGCGCAGGCGAACATGATCTGCTTGCCAGCTGCTATAGCGCCTCGCTCTCGCTCGCCCGCGAACATGCGCTGCGCCGCATCGCCTTTCCCGCCATTTCGACGGGCATTTATGGCTTTCCCAAGGATCAGGCCTCGTTGGTGGCGGCCCGCTCGGTCCAACAGCAACTCACCGCTTTCCCTGACGCCTTCGACCTCATCCTGTTCGTCTGCTTCGACGAGGAAAGCGCAAATATCTATGCCGAAGCAGTCGAAGCGATCGGCCGCTGACCCTCAATGGTCGTGATGCCCTTCGGCAAGAGCCTCCAGCACGTCATCCAGCCGGGCAGGGTCGCCCAACGCGATAACCCGGCCGTCGCTCTCCGCAGTGATCGGATCGCCAGCCCAGTCGCACATCCGCCCGCCCGCGCCTTCAACAACCGGCACCAGCGCGGCGATATCGTGCAGCTTCAAGCCCGCTTCGATCACGATGTCCACATGCCCTGACGCGAGCAGCCCATAATTATAGCAGTCGCCACCCCAGACCGTATCCCGGCATTGGCCCGCAAGGCGGGAAAAATGCTCGCCGGTACAGGCCGGGAAATATTGCGGCCCGGTGCTGGCGACGATCGCGTCCTCAAGCGATCGGCAGGCCCGCGTCGTCACCGGCACGCCATTGAATGTCGTCGGCTGCCCCATCATCCCGGCCCAGCGTTCGTTCGCGATCGGTTGGTCGATGATGCCGATCGTCGGCCAGCCGGTCTGCGTCAGCGCGATCAGCGTGCCGAAGATCGGCCGCCCCGCGATGAAGCTGCGGGTGCCGTCGATCGGATCGAGAACCCACACCCGCTCCGCATCCTCGCGTGTCGCGCCATATTCCTCACCGATGATGCCGTCCTGCGGCCGTTCCTTTTCGAGTATGGCCCGGATCGCCGCCTCGGCGGCGCGATCGGCCTCTGTCACCGGCGACTTGTCGGACTTGAACTCCATATCATAGCGCGCGCGGAAAAAGGGCCGGATCGCCGTTGCGGCGGCATCGGCAAGGCGGTGGGCGAGGGCCAGGTCATCGCGGGTGGTCATGGCTCTTCGCCTAGCGGGAAAGCGCCGGGCGCGCTAGGCTGCGTCATTCCGATTCCTCTGCCGTCAAGGAGGGAAAGAAGATGCCCGGTTCGCCCGTGATCCCCGGCCTGCGTTACGCCGATGCTCCTGCGGCCATCCGCTTCCTGTGCGACGCCTTCGGTTTCGAACTGCGCGCGTCCTACGAGGACGAGGCCGACCCCCACATCATCCACCACGCCGAACTGGTGCTGGGTCAGGGCATGGTGATGCTGGGCAGCGCGAAGGACGGGGAGGAGGAGTCTCTCTACAGCTGGACCACGCCGCGCGATCTGGGCGGCGTCACCGCTTGCATCTATGTCGTCGTGCCCGATGCGGACGCGCATTGCCTTCATGCCCGTAATGAAGGCGCGGTGGTGGTGAGCGAGCCCCATGATAATCAGGGCTATCCCGGCCGCGGCTATGAGGCGCTCGACCCGGAAGGCAATATCTGGAGCTTCGGCACCTACGATCCCTGGGCGGCGAGCGTTTAAGCCTTCCGCAATATCGGCGAGTTAGCTTCGTGCGCAGACAAGGGAGTGTCGCGTGGCGCTAATCGGCTGGATTTTGAGTTTTGCTGCCCTGCTGGGATCCCTGGCGCTGCGGCAGGACATGCCGGTGGGCGGCTCTGTCAGCCTGTCCAACATGCTCTTCGTTCTGGCGCTGCTCGCCTGCCCGATGCTCTGGCAGGACAAGCCTCTAGGCATATCCCGCGCGCAGCGCGTCGTTGGCGCGCTGATCCTGCTCTTCTGTCTGCCGCTGGTGCTGCTGCCGGGCGTTTCGTAAAGTCGCGCCGCGCAACTTCCCGGTCAGTCGAACAGGCTTGAGACCGAACTTTCATCCGCGATACGCTTGATCGCTTCGCCCAGCAGCGGTGCGATCGGCAGGTGACGAATGCTCTTGGCGTTGCACACCGCGTCGGTGCCCTGAATCGAGTCGGTGATCACCAGCTCCTTCAGTTCGGACGCTTCGACACGCGCCACCGCGCCACCCGACAGCACGCCATGGCTGACATAGGCGACCACATCTTCAGCACCCGCAGCCTTCAGAGCGCCAGCTGCATTGCACAGCGTGCCCGCCGAATCGACGATATCGTCGATCAGGACGCAGAAGCGACCCTTCACATCGCCGATGATGTTCATGACTTCCGATTCGCCCGCGCGCTCGCGCCGCTTGTCGACGATGGCGAGCGGGGCGTTGTCCAGCCGCTTGGCCAGTGCGCGCGCGCGCACCACGCCGCCGACGTCAGGTGACACGACCATCAGGTTTCGGTCGCCGAAACGCGCCTGGATATCGGCCGACATGACCGGCGCGCCGAACAGGTTATCGGTCGGAATGTCGAAGAAGCCCTGGATCTGCCCGGCATGCAGATCGACCGACAGAACGCGGTTCGCGCCGGCCGTGGTGATCAGGTTCGCCACCAGCTTGGCGGAGATGGGGGTCCGCGGGCCGGGCTTCCGGTCCTGCCGCGCATAACCGAAATAGGGGACGACTGCCGTGATTCGCTTGGCCGACGCGCGCTTGAGCGCATCGATCATGATCAGCAGTTCCATCAGATTGTCGTTCGTAGGATAGGCTGTCGACTGGATCACGAACACATCTTCGCCACGGACATTCTCATGGATTTCCACGAAAACTTCCTCGTCGGCGAAGCGGCGGACGCTCGCGTCGGTCAGGGGGATTTCAATATAGTCTGCAATTGCAGCCGCGAGCGGCTTGTTGGAATTGCCGGTCATGAGTTTCATGGCCAAACCCCCGTGACGAATTGATGACGCTGTGTGAAACGCGGCCCCTTTAGCGGCGCATGTCGTTCGTGGAAAGGCGCTTTTGCGCGTTGCGGTAAAATGCTCTACGGGCTCGCCCATGACCGACAAACTCGTGATCGCCCTTGCCCAGATGACGCAATCGGTGGGCGACCTTGCCGCCAATGCCGACGCGATGCTGGAATGGCGCAGCCGGGCGGTAGGCGCTGATCTCATTGTCTTCCCCGAATTGCAGCTGATCGGCTACCCGCCCGAGGATCTGGTGCTGAAGCCCGCATTGGTCGATCGGGCCAATCATGAACTGGATCGCTTGGCTCAGGCCACTGCCGACGGAGGCCCGGCGATGCTGGTCGGCACCGTCGTCGCGTCCCAGGGCGTCCTGTTCAACGTCGTGGCGCTGCTGGAAAATGGCGCGGTCACCGCCCTCCGCCAGAAGCGCGAGCTGCCCAATTATGGGACGTTCGATGAAAAGCGCCTGTTCGCGCCCGGCCCGCTGCCCGCACCAATCGATTTCAAGGGCGTGAAGATCGGCGTTCCCATTTGCGAGGATATCTGGTTTCCCTTCGTCACCGCGCATCTGCGGGCGGAAGGGGCGGAAATCCTCATCAGTCCCAATGGCAGCCCGTTCGAAGTGGACAAGGACGATCGCCGTATCAACGGGGTTGCGGGCACGCGTGTGCGCGAAACCGGCTTGCCGCTCGTCTATCTCAACCGTGTCGGCGGCCAGGATGAGCTGGTGTTTGACGGCGCGTCCTTCGTCATGGGCGCGGACCGAAGCATCGCCCACCAACTGCCCGATTGGGAGGAAGCGCTGGTCCTCACCCAATGGGAAAAGTGGGAAGGCCAATGGGTGTGCATCCCCGCTGACCGCCATCAACTCGATGCGCGCCCGGCCGATATCTATAACGCCATGGTCCTCGGCCTGCGTGACTATGTGAACCGCAACGGCTTCCCCGGCGTGGTGCTGGGCCTGTCAGGCGGTATCGACTCGGCCCTGTCCGCTGCCGTGGCCGTCGATGCGCTGGGGCCAGAGCGCGTCTGGTGCGTGATGATGCCTTCTCGCTTCACCAGCCAGGACAGCCTGAACGACGCGGTCGAATGCGCTCGGTTGCTCGGCGTGCGATACGACACCATCCCGATCGAACCTGCTGTCGCGGCTTTCGACACGATGCTGGCCGGAGCGTTCGAAGGTCGACAGCGCGACCTCACCGAGGAAAATCTTCAGTCCCGCATTCGCGGCGTGACCCTGATGGGCATCTCCAACAAGTTCGGTCATATGCTGCTCACCACGGGCAATAAGAGCGAGATGTCGGTTGGCTACGCCACCATCTATGGCGACATGGCGGGCGGCTATTCGGTTTTGAAGGACGCCTACAAGACCACCGTTTTCGATCTCAGCCGCTGGCGCAACGAAAATGTGCCCTCGCTGGGTTCCGGTCCCTCTGGCCCGGTCATGCCGGATCGGGTCATCACCAAACCGCCCAGCGCTGAACTGCGCGAGGACCAGAAGGACGAAGACAGCCTGCCGCCCTATGAGGTGCTGGACCCGATCCTCTACGGCCTGGTCGAGGAAGAACTGTCAGTGGAGCAACTGGTCGCGCGCGGCTTCGACAAGGATGTCGTCGCTCGTATCGAGCGCCTTCTTTATGTTGCCGAATATAAGCGCCGCCAATCGCCGCCGGGCGTGAAGCTCGGCATGCGCAATTTCGGCCGCGACCGCCGCTATCCGATCACCAACGCGTTTCGCACTTTGTAACGACGCCGTTCGGCTCGAACAGCTCTCGACAAGATCGCACCGAACGGACAGGGGACAGCCAATGACCACCATCACCCGCTTCGCCCCGTCGCCGACCGGCAATTTGCATGTCGGCAATATCCGCGCCGCCCTCCACAACTGGCTTTGGGCACGCAAGAGCGGCGGCCGGTTTCTCCTGCGTCTCGACGACACGGATCTGGAACGCTCGCGCCTGGAATATGCCGACGCGATAAAGGCGGACCTGCGCTGGCTCGGCCTGCACTGGGACGGAGAGGAGAAGCAGTCCGACCGCTTCGCCCTGTATGAAGAACAGTTCGAAAGGCTCAAGGCATCAGGCCATGTCTATCCAGCCTATGAGACAAGCCAGGAACTCGACCTGCGCCGAAAGGTACTGCTCGGCCGTGGCTTGCCGCCGGTTTACGACCGTGCGGCGCTCAGGCTGACTGCGGATCAGATCGCCGCATTTGAAGCAGAGGGCCGCACGCCCCACTGGCGCTTCAAGCTTGACCATGACCAACCGATCGTCTGGACCGACCTTATCCGCGGTGAGCAGCGCTTCGACCCCAAGCTGCTGTCAGACCCCGTGATCCGCCGAGCCGACGGCAGCTGGCTCTACATGCTCCCCTCGGTCATCGACGATATCGACATGGGCATCACCCATGTGCTGCGCGGCGAGGATCATGTGTCCAACACCGCGACGCAGATCCAGATGTTCACCGCCCTCGCCGCGCCCTTGCCCCAGTTCGCGCATGAAGCCCTGCTGACCGGCAGCGAAGGCAAGCTGTCCAAGCGTCTCGGTTCGCTCGGCGTCGCGCATTTCCGTGAAAATGGACTCGAACCGATCGCTATTCTCGCACTGCTTGCGCGGCTTGGAACCTCGATGCCGATCGAGCCATTCGGTGCCATAGAACCGCTTATCGATAGTTTTGACTTCGCCCATTTCGGCCGCGCACCGGCGCGGTTCGACGAAGCCGAACTTGCTGCCCTCAATCAGAAGATCGTCCATCTTCTACCGTACCAGGCGGTATCCGAACGCCTGCCCGATGGCGTGGACGAAGCTGGATGGGAGGCGATCCGACCCAATTTGGAAACCGTTGCCCAAGCGGCCGACTGGTGGCGGATCGTTACCGGCCCGATCGCAGCTCCAGAATTGGAAGAGGAGGACCGCACCTTCACCGCCGCGGCGCGCGACATCCTGCTGGAGGCGGAATTCGACTCGGATATATGGCGCACGCTGACCAACAGGCTGAAGGAGCAGACGGGCCGCAAGGGCAAAGCCCTCTTCCTTCCGCTCCGTCGCATGCTTACCGGCCTGGATCACGGCCCCGACATGGGCCAGTTGCTGCCGCTGATCGGCCGGGACGAAGCGCTAAAGCGCCTCTCCTAACCATCATCCCAGCGAAAGCTGGCATCTAATCCGAGAAATGCCGTTTGCTGCGATGCGGCGCGCGATCAGCGCCGCATTCCCTCCAGCGCTTTGCCCACCGCCAAAATCCCCTCCGGCGCCACGGCAAAGCCCATATGGGTGCAATCCACTTCGATCGCCATGTCGCGCTCGCCGGCGCGGCCCTTGGCGCATTCAGGCAAGATCACGCCGTCCCGCCGCGACCATAGCGCGACCGTGGGCACGGGCGGCTTCACTTCCCGGTTGCAGACGAAGGGCGGACAATCCACCGCGTGGCCGGACACCAGCTGATAGAGCCGCCAGGCGTGATTGGCTCGTATGTCACCCGAAAAGGGCGTGCCCATGGTAATGACGCCGCCCACCTTTGCGCTCGCATATTTGGCATATTCGCGCGCAAACAGGCCGCCCAGGCTCCAGCCCACCAGGGTCACTGGCTTTCCACTGCGGCGCCGAATCTCGTCCACGCGCCGGTCGATTTTTTCAAGGGTGTCGGGACGAGGCCCGAAATTGCGACCCATTCCCCAATCATGCGCGTCAAAACCCGCCGCTCGCAATATGCTGCGCATCGCACCCATCCGCTGCTCCGAAGCCAGCAGTCCGGGTATCAACAATATCTGTCGGCCGTCGCCCCTGATCGCCTTCGCAAGCAAGTCGGCCTGCGCCCGGCTGCGTGCGAGGTCGAAGGGCATCGAGGCATTGGCCAGCAAATGCTGAACCGACGGCAACTGAGGTGCGCGAGGCCCGGAGGCTAGGCGTCCTTTCCAGAAGCTGGCAATCGAATCAGCATAGGGTGGCACGAGAATAGGGTCTCCAAGCCCGAAGGGCGAAAGATGACATTCTCATGACAAATGCGCCACGCGTCCAATGGTTTCGCGCATATGCGCCAACCATTCGTCGATTGTGACAGAGCTTAGGGCGCCAGTGGAGAGGTCTGCGTCACCGCCGAACCATCGGCCGCGCGCACCTGCCGCGGTTCCAGAATGGCGGCCGTTTCAATGAGGTCGAGTGCGCGGCGCGCTTCCAGATAGCGGCGGGCGTACTGCATCCACCGTTCGGCGGCGGCTCGCCCCGGCATCCGTTCAACTTCGGTCAGTGCGGCGCTGACGCGCCCCGCGTCGATATAGCGCAGCGCCCGGCCCATCGCAGCCTCCGGCTGCGGCGAAGGCGTGGAGGCCCGGCGAATGGTGACTAATTCCTGCGCCTCATGCTGGAACGCCTCCCACCAGCTTGTCTGCGGCCCCGGCGTCGTCAATTCGTCGGCTATGCTGGCAAGCCCGCCCCGCAGATCAGCCAGCGTTATCGGCTCTTGCGCGGCGTTGATGATCGTTGCGACCGCACGTGGCTGCGCCTGGCCAAAACGTAGCCGTAACTGCCCCTCGACATAGCCAAGCGGCGTGCCGCTATCCAGCGCGCGGCGCGCGGCGAAGGCGACCAGCAATCCTTCCGCCCGCGCGGCGTTGCCCGAGGCGGCCTGCGCTTCCACGGTGATGCGGTTCAACCGTTCCTCCAACTGCACCACCCGGCTGTCCAGCATCTGCGCCGCGTCGCCGGTCAGCGGCCGCAGAGCCACACCAGGCCGCAAATAGGGATCGACTACCACCGGTTGCCGCGTGCTATTGCTCCAACGTCCCTGAAGATAGGGCATCGCGAGGAAGGTCAGGGTCACACCGATCGCGAAGGCCAGCAACAGCAGGATCAGCATCAGCCAGGGACTGCGTCCCCGCGGCGCGGCAGGCGGAATTGCCGTGACGTTCGCCGCGCCGCCTTCTTCGCTCATCGGGGACCTTTCCTGCATCTTGGTGGGATCATTCGCACAATCGGGCGGCTAGGGCCAGCATCCTCTCATCATCTGGCTGGTCAGGCGCTTCGCCGCTGAACCAGCCCGACCCGCAGGAGGCAAGCGCCGCAGCGCTGATCGCGACGATATGCAGCTCGCTGCGCCGCTGCGGCTCGACAAGCGCCGCAAGCCTGTTCCCGGCGCGGGGAGAATGGACCAGCAGCACCGCGCCGCGCTCCAGCAACGGCTCCAGCACCGCGTCAGCTTTCTCACCGATGGTGTAAACCGCCACCCGCCGGAGACTGAGCGGACCCGCCTCGATCGGCGCAACGGTCGTGCCGCCAAGGTGCAGCAGCCTGCGGTGACCATCGGCAGCGATCCGCGCTGCGATGGCGCTGCCATCCTGATCGCCGGGCACGACTTTCTGAAGACCCGCGTCCGCCATAGCGCGCGCGGTCGCGCTGCCGACGGCATAAGCGGGAAGGTCGCGGTAACTGGCGAGCTGCGGCCCGCCCAGCCGCGCCGCCTGCGCGCTGGTCATCAACAACGCGTCGAACTCCTCAGCTGGCGGCGCGTTCCACTCGATCGCCCGCGCCTCGAACAGCGGGCAAAGCCGTGGCATAAGGCCCAGCCGCTTGGCCCGCGCAGCGCTCTCGCTTGCGCCGGGTTCGGGCCGCAGGATAATGACGGGCCTCACGCCTCGAATAGCGCGCGCAGCTCCGCACTGGCGCGGCCCAGCAATGATCGGCCCAATGCCTCGGCGGCATCCACATCGCCGCGCGCAATGTCGACGGTGCCGCCGACGCACTCTTGCCCATCCGGGCTCAATATCTCGGCTGCGAGCCGGATTATTTCCCCATCGAGCCGCCCCAAAGCAGCGATCGGTGAGTGGCAGGTGCCGCCCAGACCCTTGAGCACCGCCCGCTCGGCCATCACGCAGTCAAAGGTATCGGCGTCGTTGATGCCCGCCAGCAAAGCCAGCATCGCCGCATTATTGCTGAGCGTTTCGATTCCCACGGCGCCCTGCGATGGCGCAGGCAGCATGACGTCCAGTCCGATATGCGATCCAACATCTTGCTGGCCAAGCCGGTCGAGCCCTGCTGCGGCGAGCAAGGTCGCATGCACCTCGCCCGCTGCCAACTTGGCCAGCCGCGTGGCGACATTGCCCCTGAACAGCACCACCTGTGCATCGGGGCGCAGCCGCTTCACCTGTGCCGCCCTGCGTGGCGAGCTGGATCCCACGACCGGGTTGGCGGGCAAGGCCGCAAAGCTGTCCGCGCCGACCAGCCGGTCCCGCACATCCGCGCGCGGCAACATCGCGGCTATCCGGATTGCTGATGGCCGGATGGTCTCCACATCCTTCATGCTGTGAACCGCAAAATCGATTTCGCCAGCCACCAATGCGCGGTCCAGTTCCTTGGTCCACAGCGCCTTCCCGCCAATCTCTGCCAGCGCCCGGTCCTGGATCCGGTCGCCGCTGGTCTGCACGATCACCGTTTCGATCGCATCGGCTTTCCAGCCGTTACGGCCGCACAGCGCTTCCGCAGTCATGCGCGCCTGGGCGAGGGCGAGCGGCGAACCTCGCGTGCCGAGGCGGAGCGGACGATCAGGCAAGGGAGAAGGCGTTGTCATATGCTGCTTGCTCTAATGGCCGTGGGCATTAGATGGAAGCAGCATATGACGATCATCCTCGGCCTGGAATCAAGCTGCGACGAAACCGCAGCGGCGCTGGTGACGGCGGAGGGCAAGATCCTCGCGCACCGCCTCGCCACGCAGGAAGAGGCGCATCGCCCCTATGGTGGGGTCGTGCCGGAAATCGCGGCCCGTGCGCATGTCGAGGCGCTGAGCCCGCTGGTCGCAGCGGCGCTGGCCGACGCCAATCTCACGCTGGATCAGGTCGATGTCATTGCCGCTACCGCCGGGCCTGGCCTGATCGGGGGGGTGATGGTTGGCCTCGTCACCGGCAAGGCGCTGGCCCATGCTGCGAACAAGCCTCTGGTGGCGGTCAATCATCTCGAAGGCCATGCCTTGTCGCCGCGCCTGGCGGACCCGTCGCTGCAATTTCCCTATCTGCTTCTGCTTGTTTCGGGCGGCCACTGCCAGCTGCTCCACGTTCGCGGGCCGGGCGACTATGCCCGCCTTGCCACCACGATCGATGACGCGTCTGGCGAAGCGTTCGACAAAACGGCGAAGCTGCTCGGGCTCGGCTATCCCGGCGGGCCGGCGGTCGAGCGGGCGGCGGCCAAGGGCAATGCAAGGGCGGTGCCGCTGCCTCGCCCGCTCGTCGGCACGGCTGAACCGCATTTCTCCTTCGCCGGGCTCAAGAGCGCTGTGATGCGGGCGGCGCAATCGGGTCAATATTCGACGGAAGATATCGCCGCCAGTTTCCAGCAGGCCGTCATCGACTGCCTCATCGATCGGACTGAAAGACAGCTCGGCAGCCACGAGGGTATGACCGCCCTTGTCGTGGCGGGGGGCGTTGCGGCCAACCAGTCCATTCGCGCCGCGCTTCAGGCGCTTGCCGCCCGATATGACCTGCCCTTCGTCGCGCCGCCGCTCTGGCTATGCACCGACAACGCGGCGATGATCGCCTGGGCAGGGGCGGAGCGTTACGCGGCCGGGCTGGTCGATGATCTTACTGTCCCGGCCCGTCCGCGCTGGCCGCTCGACCCGGACGCGGAAAAAGCACGCGGAGCGGGAGTGAAAGCATGAAGGCGGGTGTCATCGGGGCTGGCGCATGGGGAACAGCGCTGGCGCAAACCCTCTCTTCGCAAGGAGAGGATGTCTGCCTCTGGGCGCTGGAGCCCGAAGTAGTGCAGGCGGTCAACCGCGATCATCACAACCCGCTCTATCTGCCCGGCATTCCGTTGAGCCCGGCAGTGCGCGCCACCGGCGACATGGGCGAAATGGCCGATCGCGATCTGCTGCTCATCGTCAGCCCCGCCCAGCATCTGCGCGGCGTGGTCGCGGGGCTCCCCTCCGGCCTGCCGCTCATCCTCTGCTCCAAGGGGATTGAGGCGGGCACCAGTCTTCTCATGTCAGAGGTTGCGCAGCAGGCGCAGCCGGGGTCGCCCATCGCCGTGCTGTCCGGCCCCACCTTCGCGCATGAGGTTGCTAAGGGGTTGCCCACCGCCATCACCCTGGCTTGCGCCGACGCCGACCTTGGAAGCCGCATTGCAGCGCGCATCGCCCGCCCGGCCTTCCGCCCCTATCTGTCCGACGATGTCGTCGGCGCGGAGATTGGGGGCGCGGTGAAGAATGTCCTCGCCATCGCCTGCGGTGTCGCGGAAGGGGCTGGACTTGGCCTTAACGCCCGCGCCTCGCTCATCAGCCGGGGTTTCGCTGAAATGACACGCTTCGGCCTTGCGCGGGGAGCGCGCGCGGAAACGCTGTCGGGGCTGTCGGGCCTGGGCGACCTTGTCCTCACCTGCTCCTCCACAAACTCGCGCAATTTCTCGCTGGGCAAGGGTCTGGGCGAGGGGTGTCCTGCATCCGAATTGCTGGCCAATCGCCGCACCGTTGCCGAAGGCGCCTTCACCGCCCCTGTCCTGCGCGATGCCGCGCGTGCCGCCATGGTCGAAATGCCGGTGGTCGAAGCCGTCTGCGCCTTGCTCGAAGATGCCGCACCGCTCGGCCAAGTCATTGACGCGTTGCTCGCCCGCCCGTTGCGGCCGGAATAAATCCGTCGCTCTCCCCTGATTTATTGTTTACCATTCGGCACCACAGAAGATGACGCGACAGGGGGATCTACATTCTTTGCCGGCTGAGCAGGCTTCCTCTTCGCAGCAGGATGATATTGCGGCGCTAGCGAAGGGCGGCCGCACCAACATCTTCGGCTTTCTGCTGCGTCTGGCCGCGCGTCTGCCCTTCCTGTTCATCGCGGGGCGCTGGTACGGCGCGGATGCCCTTGGCCGCTTCGCCTATGCCGTTCTGGTCGTCGAATTCGTCGCGCAACTCGCAACGCTCGGGCTGAAACGGGGGCTCGCCGGGGCGCTTGCCCAGACGGAACGGCCGCACAACCATGTCGTCACGGATGCCATGCTGGTGACGCTGATCGCTGCGTTGATCGGCAGCGGCCTGCTGGTCGCCTTTCCCCAGGCGATGTTCCCCAATAGCGGTATCAACGGGCTCGACAGGCTGCTCGCCCTTATCGTCATAGCGGTAGCCGGGTCAGACGTGGCGCTAGCCGCCTGCGCCTATCGCTTTGACATCGGGGCCACCGTTCGGGCGCGTTCGATCATAGAACCCTGGGCCATCAGCATCGGTGCCTTCGCCTTCTCATTCTATTCGACACGCGATGGGCTCATCCTCTCTTATGTCCTGTCCATGGTAGCTGCGTTGGTTGCCTCCCTCATCCCAATGACGCGCCATTACGGCATACCTTATGGCTGGAGACCCGATGGCGGCAGGCTTTGGCGGTTGGCGCGGCGTAACCTGCCGCTTGCCGCAGCCGATGGCGTGGAATGGGGATCGCGCCGCCTGGACCTCGCTATCCTCGGCCTGTTCGTCAGCCCGGCGGTGGTCGGCGTCTATTATGTCGCGCAACAGGTCGCCTCCCTGCCGCAAAAGCTCAAGACCAGCTTCGACCCCATCCTGGGCCCTGTCATCACCCGCAACCTGGCGGAAGGCAATCTTGCCGCCATCGCCAAGCAGGTGAGCCAGGTCGGCTTCTGGATCATCGCTGCACAGGCCGGCATCGCCCTGGCGCTTGGCATCCCGGGCGAAGCGGTGATGGGCCTTGTCGGCCCGCATTTCGTGGGCGGCACGGGGGCACTCGCCTTCCTGCTGCTGGCCGAAGTCGTCGCCGCCACGGCGGTCGTCAGTGAATCCGCGCTCGTCTATATCGCCCGCCATCGGAACCTCATGATCTCGCTGTTCACGATCGGCCTGCAGGCGGCGCTCAGCTTCGGGCTTATTCTGTTGGCGAAGCGCTTCCACCTGCCGCCCATGGCGATTGCCGCTGCGCCTGCCCTGGCGCTCAGCATCGCTCTGGGGGCCGGCGCGCTGGTGAAGGCGCGCCTGCTGTCCCATCTGCTGGGCGCGAAAGTGAATGCCTGGCGTTGGCCGCTGCTCAGCGCTTGCGGCGTGGCCAGCATCGTGGGCGCGGGCTTTGTCGCCCTTCCGCGCGAATATGAGTGGGTCGAACTGGTCTTCGGCGTCGCCACGATCCTCGGAGTCTATGGCTTCGTCATCTGGCGCTGGGGCTTCGGGTCAGAGGACCGCGCCCTCTTCCGGCGGCAAAAGCCGGCCTGAGAACCACCCGCAGTGTCGCGCGCGTTCGTTTAGAGCGAAGTCGAAAAATGCAAGTTTCGACTCTGCCCGACCCGAACGCGCTATATCAACCCAGCAGCTTCGCCCGCAGCGCCTGCAAGTCCGCTTCGGGCCGGGCGCCCCAATGCGAAATCACTTCCGCCGCCGCCGCCGCGCCAAGTTCAAGGCAGTGGTGCACATCCAGCCCCTCGATATGCCCGGCCAGGAACCCGGAGGCGAACAGGTCGCCCGCGCCAGTCGTATCGACGACTTGCGCCACGGGCGCTGCGGGCACTTCGTAGCGGAGGCCATCCACCACGGCGATCGCGCCCTTTTCGCTCCGCGTCGAAACCAGCACCGGCACCCGCCCGGCAAAGGATGCGACCGCCTTGTCGAAATCATCGATCTGCGCCAGCGCCTGGATCTCATGCTCGTTGGAAAAGAGGATATCGATCAGCCCCTGGTCGATCAGATCGACGAAGTCCGCCCGGTGCCGCTCGATGACGAAGCCGTCCGACAGGGTGAAGGCAACCTTCCGGCCAGCGCCGCGCGCGGCATCAATCGCCGCCCGCATCGCCGCGCGGGGCTGTTCCGGGTCCCAGAGATAGCCCTCCAGATAGAGGATCGACGCCGACCGGATGAGGTCGAGGTCCAGCGCGGATTGCGGCAGAAACTGCGACGCGCCAAGGAAGGTGTTCATCGTCCGCTGCGCGTCTGGAGTCACCAGGATGAGGCAGCGGGCAGTGGGCACGTCACCCTTGGCCGCCGGCGTGTCGTAGCGGATGCCGAGCGCGCGCACATCATGGGCGAATACCTCGCCCAACTGGTCGTCGCAGACCTGACCAATGAAGCCGCACCGCTTGCCCAGCGCCGCCAGCCCGGCGAGTGTATTCGCTGCAGACCCGCCGCTGACCTCCTTGCCCGCACCCATGTCGGCATAGAGGCTTTCTGCCGTCGCGGCGTCGATCAGCTGCATGCCGCCCTTGGTCAGCGCATGTTCGGCCAGGAACGCGTCGTCACTCGGGGCGAGCACATCGACGATGGCGTTGCCGATCGCGACAACATCTAGCGAGGGGGCAGCAGCAGTCACGCGATATCCTTGTCGATTAAGGGGAACGGTCTTGAAAATCGGGCTGTGTCTATCGAGCCGCACGGCTGCGCGCAACGCCGCTGATTGACGGCTTGGGCCGGGCGCGGGATAGCGGGTCCATGGTGATCATCGCTGCCCTGCGCGCCTTGCCCGCAATCTTCCATCCCGCGGCCCTGCGCCTGCTCGGCAAAAGCTTGGCTCTGACGCTGCTGATATTTGCCATGGCCGGGCTTGGCCTGTGGACGGCGGCGCATGCGGTACGCGTCTATTTCGGCTGGAGCGGAGGGGGCATGGCCGAAGCCGCCGCCACTACCCTTGGCGTTGTTGCGCTGGCGTGGCTGTTGTTTCGCACCATCGCCATGGCGGTCATGAACCTCTTCGCCGACGATATCATCATCGCAGTAGAGCGGGGCAGCTATCCCGCCGCAGCCGCAAATGCGCGCTCTCTCGGCTTCGGTCGCAGCCTGCGGTTTGCCCTCGTTTCGGCAGCCCGTACGACCGGCTGGAACCTGGTTGCCTTGCCTGCCCATCTGGTCCTGCTCGTTACCGGCGTCGGGACGATCGGACTTTTCCTGGCGCTCAACGCCTATCTGCTCGGCCGGGACCTGGCCGACATGGTCGAGCCGCGCCAGCCTGGGTTACCAGCCATCCCCCGCATCCACCGATGGCTCATGGGGCTCGTCTCGGCGCTTCTCTTCCTGCTGCCCTTCATCAACCTGCTTGCGCCGATCTGGAGCGCGGCTATGGCGGTGCACATGCTGCACGGTGCCCGAAGCAAGCCGCGATGAACTTTGTCCGCCTGATCCTCGGCGCTGCCCTCGCGCTGCCGCTGGCGGCCTGCGGCGGATCGATCGTTCCGCCCGCGCCGGTCAGCCGCCCACCCGCGGGTCCGCCCGCCAGCGCCTTCATGCGCTCGGGCCCGCTGATGGGCATGGATGCCCGTCACCTCATTCAGCAATTCGGCACGCCTCGCCTCGACATACGCGAAAGCACGATGCGCAAGCTGCAGTTTGCCAATGGCCGCTGCGTGCTCGACGCCTATCTCTATGCTCCCGCCCAGGGACGGGAGCCGGTCGTCACCCATGTCGACGCCCGCAATCCGGCCGGAACGGATCTCGACCCCGCCGCCTGCGCTTCCGCTCTCCAGGCGAAATAGGCTCTAGCCGGACAATCGCCCGATCGCCCAGGCGGCTGCTTCTGCGACCACCGGATCTTCATCGCTCAGCAATGGCTGCAACCGGTGGATCAGCCGCTTCTCGCCGCTATTCCCGGCGGCTATGGCGGCATTGCGCACCATCCGGTTGCGCCCGATCCGCTTGATCGGCGAGCCTGAGAAAATCTCCCGAAAACCAGCATCATCCAGGGCAAGCAGATCGCCTAGTTCGGGGGCCGCCAGTTCCGCCCGTCCGACAAAGGCCCTGTTCGCCGCCGCCGAATCCGCGAACTTGTTCCATGGGCACACAGCCAGGCAATCATCACAGCCATAGATGCGATTGCCGATCCCCGGGCGCAACTCTTGGGGGATCGGCCCCTTATGCTCGATGGTGAGGTAGGAAATGCACCGCCGCGCATCGACCACATAGGGGGACGGGAAAGCATCGGTGGGGCAAGCCGCCTGGCAAGCGGTGCAGCTGCCGCAATGATCAACTTCCGCCGCGTCCGGCTCCAGCGCAATCTCGCTATAAATGGCGCCCAGGAACAGCCAGCTTCCATGGCTACGGCTGACGAGATTGCTGTGCCTGCCCTGCCAGCCAAGGCCCGCCGCTTCGGCCAGCGGCTTTTCCATCACGGGTGCGGTATCGACGAACACCTTGAGCGCGCTCTGCTGTTGTTCCACCAGCCAGCGAGCGAGGCTCTTCAGCCCCTTTTTGACCACGTCGTGATAGTCGCGTCCCTGCGCATAGACGGAAATCCGTCCCCGATCGCCTGCCTCCGCCAGCGCCAGCGGATCACGGCCAGGCGCATAGCTCATTCCCAGCATGATGACGCTGCGGACATCGGGCCACAGCCCCTGCGGCGAAGCTCGCTGCTCGGCCCGGTCTTCCATCCACAGCATCTCGCCATGACGTCCCGCGTCCAGCCACTGTCGCAGCCTTCGGCCAGCTTCGGGCGCGGCATCGGCGCGCGCAATGGCGCATGCGGCAAAGCCCAGCCGCTCCGCCTCTGCCTTCAGGCGCTGTTCCAAGGTTTCGGTTTGCGTTGGCATAGTGTGCGACTATCAGGGTCGGATGATCGGTACTGCTCCGGCTCCCTCTCCCACCTATGCCGTCGAAGGCCATGGTCTTGTCAAGACATTCGGCACTTTCCGGGCAGTCGATGGCATCGACCTCGCAGTCCCTGCCGGGTCGATTTACGGCATTTTGGGTCCCAATGGAGCGGGCAAGACGACGCTGCTGCGGACGCTGCTCGGCATCATCGATCCGGATGAAGGCCGTCGCACCCTGCTGGGTGACGACGTTCCGCTGCGTCAGGCGCGCATCATCGGCTATCTTCCCGAGGAACGCGGGCTCTACCCATCGATGAAGGCGGCTGAGGCCATCGCCTTCATGGGCGCATTGCGCGGCTTGCCGCTGAAGGTGGGCCGCGAACGGGCGCGGGCCATGCTGATCGACCATGGCATGGGAGATTCCGTCGATAAGCCGATCCGCCAATTGTCGAAAGGCATGGCGCAGACGGTTCAGCTGTTCGGCACGATCGTGCACGAACCCCGGCTGATCGTGTTGGACGAACCCTTTTCGGGGCTGGACGCCATCAACCAGGGCAAGCTGGAGCAATTGATCCGCGAGCAGGCGAAACGCGGCGTCACCGTCCTCTTTTCCACCCATGTCATCGCCCATGCCGAACGCCTGTGCGAGCGTATCGCCATCGTCGCTGGCGGACGCATCCGTTTTGAAGGGTCGGTGAGCGAGGCGCGCGATCAGCTGCGCCCCAAGGTTCGCTTGCGTACCCGTGCCAGCGATGGCGGCTGGCGCAGGGCGCTGCCTGCCGAGACATTGGCGGCCGATGGAGCCTGGCATTTCGATCTGCCCGACGAAGGCATCGAACCGCTGCTGCGCGCCTTGCTTGACGGCCATGCGGGCATCGAAAGCCTGTCGATTGAACGTCCCGGCCTGCACGACGCCTTTGTCTCGATCGCTGGAGCCGCTGCCGCGCGGCAGATGCAGGATGTGGATGTGGAAGGGGAGGGCGCGGCATGAGCGAAGTCCTGCGCGCCGCTCTGGTTATCGCCCGCCGCGACTTTTCGGCCGTTATTTTCTCGAAAACCTTCATCCTCTTTCTGCTGGGACCGCTCTTCCCTGTGATCATCGGCATGGCCTTTGGC
>Ga0105148_100046_pt1 | contig 18502 bp, 16 predicted proteins | sample RS_199metaG_FD_91502 | JGI IMG/M metagenome (GOLD analysis project Ga0105148, IMG submission 91502) | Switchgrass associated microbial communities from Austin, Texas, USA, to study host-microbe interactions - RS_199 metaG | ecosystem: Host-associated > Plants > Roots > Rhizosphere | place: USA... | reverse complement strand
CCCCAAACACTCGGCCGGTGAATCGGCAGCGCCGCGAGGCCAGATAGGCAACCATCGGCGCAACATGCTCGGGGAGATACGGATCAAACCCGCTTTCGGGCCTGGGCATCATTGCCGCCATCGCCTCATTGCCGCTCACCATATTGGTCCGTGCGATCGGACACAGAGCATTCACCCTCACGCCAAGCGGAGCGAGTTCCTGCGCCATCGCCTGCGTCAGCCCCAGGACAGCGGCCTTGCTGGCGACATACCCCATCCCCCCCGGGAACGGATATGTCGCCGCAGGAGAAGCTATGTTGATAATGGCGCGCCCCGGCGCGGCGCCGCGCGCGGCCCAATAGGATGCGGCCGCCCGCGATAACCCCATTACGCCCGTCAGGTTGATGTCGAGCGTATCGGACCATGCCTGCGCTGTTTCCTCGGTCATCGACCCGTGACGGGCGATGCCGGCATTGTTGACCACGATGTCCATCGAGCCGAACCGTTCAACCGTGGCGTCGACAAGATCGGCCATGGCCGGCCAATCCACGACGGATGCCGAAAAGCCGACTGCTTGCCCACCGCGGGCGTGGATCGCCTCGACCGTCTCGCCGGTGTCGCCAATGTCATTCACGACCACTCCAGCTCCGCTGTCCGCCAATGCGAGCGCGTAGGCTTGACCGAGGCCGCTGCCGGCGCCGGTTACGATCGCGGTCTTTCCCGCCAGAGCGGACATGATGTTTCCTCTCACAACCATTGTGGACTGACTCATCCGTACATGTTACCGCTTCTATACCGACTGACAACCCCGATTTTTACTGACTTACATCCCCTACCCATCTTGATTGGCGCCTGGGATGTCAGTACAAGTCGCTAAATCGTTCGGGAGGAGTCTGCATGAGCAAAGTGGTGGACCAGGCCAGCGCGGCTGCGGTGCAGGGCTTTATGATGGCGTTGGGCGGGGGTGATTTCGACGCGGCGCGAAGCTTCCTTGCGGACAGGGCGAGCTGGTTCGTGGTTGGCAAGGACATCCCCGGCGGCGGATTGCACGAGGGCGCTGACAACGTAATTGCGTTCATCAAGCGCGTTCGGGCGCTGTTCGTCCCTGGCGATCCTTCCATGGACATCCGTCATTTCGCCGCGATAGATGGCCTTGTAGTCGTCGAGGCGCAAGGCTCGGGGAGACTTGTTGACGGACGAGAGTACAGCAATCCCTATTTGATCACTATCGACGTCACGGACGGCAAGATCACCCAGATCCGCGAATATTTCGACAGCCACTATGTCGGGTCGTTCAACCTGGACCTGTGATGGTGCACGTTCCGGACGGGCGCGGAAGGTCATACCCGTGAAATCCAGCAGCGAACCGTTCAACGCAATTCAAATTCGAGGATAGCCATTTTGGGCCGACCAGCAAAACCCCAACCGCTGTTTCACGTGCCGCAGGTGCCTTTTGACATCAGCCCGGTAACCTACACCCGTTTCTTTTACGAGTTCGAGCCATTCGAATATACAGACTGGATCGACGAGTGCGAAAGTTGGAAGCGCACGTGCTTCATCGGCGACTGGTCGCCGCTTATGAAGATGCAGGTTGAGGGGCCGGACGCGCTAGCCTTCTTCTCCTCCATATCGGTCAACAGCTTTGCGAAAGTGCCGATCGGGCAAGCCAAGCATGTGATTTTCTGCAACAACCGCGGAAAGATCATGGGTGAAGGCGTGCTGATGCGTCAGGCAGAGGAGCGTTTCCTCTTCACCAGTGGGCCTGGCGTCGCCTGGGCCTTTTACCAGTTCCACAAACGGTCGTGGAACGCGAGCGCCGTCAACGTGACCGAAAACCATTTTATTTTTCAAGTCCAAGGGCCGAACGCCCTGCAAGTGATGGAAAAGGTCACGGGGGAATCGCTCCGCGACATCGGCTTCATGCGCTTCCGTCCCTCCTCGATCGGCAACATTCCGTTCGATGTCTTGCGCCAGGGTATGTCAGGTGAAATCGGCTTCGAACTGCATGGCAGCGCCGATGAGGGCGTCGAGGTTTATAACGCCATCCTGGAGGCCGGGCAGGAGTTCGGAATTCGTCGTCTCGGCGGACGCGCGAAGATGGTCAATCACGTCGAGGCCTGCTTTCCGACCCCGACTGTGGATTACCTGCCAGCAATGTTTGGCGAAGACGAAAGAGACTTCCTCAACACACTGCTCCAGCAGATGCCCGGCTTCACCGACATCCTGCAGTCGACAGGCAGCTGGGAGCGCGAGAGTTTCCAGGACTTCGAGCGATCCCCGGTCGAGATGGGCTGGGCGAAAAATATCCGCTTCGATCACGACTTCATCGGTCGCGCTGCGCTAGAACTGGAAGTCGCCGAACCGCGGCGGACCATGACGACACTCGTATGGAACGACGAGGATGTCGCGGACGTCTTCGCTTCGCTGCTCCGCAAGGACGCGGAGCCCTATGAATACATGGAGATGCCACGCAATCTGCTGGGCCTGACCTGGGTGGACAAGGTGATGCATGACGGCAAGTTGGTCGGCGCGGCAACCTCCCGCTGCTACAGCTACCACTTCCGCGAAATGCTGTCCCTCGCCGTAGTGGATGCCGAGCTGGCTACGCCGGGTACTCAGGTAGAGGTCATCTGGGGGCTGCCGGGCAAGCGGCAGAAGACGATCCGGGCGACAGTGGTTCCGACACCCTACAAAGCCGACAATCGCCGGGCCGATCTCAATGCCCTTCCCGCCTGACTCCGCTTTAGCGGTCGACCGCTGGTCAGCTTCAGGTAGTTCGAACTCGTTAGAGGAGTGCGCACGATGCGCGATGATCACGTCATAATTGTCGGAGCGGGCCCAACGGGCCTTTTGGCTGCGCTTGGCCTGGGGCGTCTCGGCGTGCGGGTAACCGTGATCGAGAGCGAAAAGGCCCTCAACACCTCGCCCCGCGCCTTGACCTACATGCCCGTAGTGCTGGAGGCGCTGAATGATTTCGGGGTATTGGAGGAGGCGCGCAAGGTATCGCACCAGTGCGGCCGAGTGCGGTGGCAGTTCCAGGACAACGGCCATTCCTTCGAAGCGGACGTGTCGGTTCTGAAGGACATGGTTCCCTTTCCGTTCAACCTGCACATGGGGCAGGACCGACTGGCCGAGATAATCCTGGCCGCCATCGAGCCGTACGACAACGTGGCGGTTCGCTGGGGCGCCAGACTTACGGGTATCGAGACGTCCGACAACGGCGTCAGGGTCGAAGTCAGCACCGAAGCCGGGACGAAGGCGATGGAGGGCGACTGGCTTATCGGCGCGGACGGCGCGCGTTCCACGGTGCGCACGCTTAGCGAAATCGAATTCGAAGGGTTCACCTGGCCTGATCGCTATATGGCGATCAATCTCGAATTCGATTTTCATCAACACAAGGGTTATGGCGATGCGATATTCCTGATCGATCCCACAAACTGGGCGTTGATCTGCCGCGTCGATCAAGGGCCATTGTGGCGTGTCACCTATGGAGAGTCAGCCTCGATCCCGGAGGAGGAGGCACTGGCGCGCGTTGAAACGCGGCTTGCTCAATTCACTGGCACCAGCGATTTCAAAGTTGTCCACGCCAGTGCCTATCGCGTCCATGAACGCGCGGCGGCCAGCTTCCGTAAGGGCCGGGTCCTGCTCGCCGGAGATGCCGCGCACGCGGTGAACCCGCTGGGCGGCCAAGGTTTGACTGCTGGCATTCTTGATGCGCGGGAACTCGTCGATACGCTGGGAGGGGTGATTTCCGGCAAATACAGCGAGCAGGCTCTCGACTACTATGCGACCGAGCGGCGTCGCACCGTGACCGAGATCAGCATGAATTTTTCGAAGAGCATGAAGCGCTTGGTTCAGGAAGCCGATCCTGCTGCCCGGCGCCAGGATGAGGCGTTCCTGCGCCAGGGCGAAGACCTCGAAATCATGAAGCAGCGGATGCTTGGCATGACGATGGTGCGAGGGATTCCATATCGCGATACGCTCCAGACAAGCTGACCCGGACGTGTGCTGCTGACCGGCGTTTACGTTGAAACGGCTCGGAAAGCGTTCACGGGCTTGAAAGAGAACCACTCTTCCAAGCGTCGTCCGCCTCCCTGCTGCCGTTACCGGACAACCGAGGGGTTTGGGATTGGTCCACGCCGCACAGGGTGCCGCACCGTGGCTGCATCCCTGAGCGTAGTCCATCTCGCTCGCACCATATCTTGAATATGGCGAAAGCAGGCATGCTCAATCTGTCAGTCGCTCTATCCAGGCCGTTATTCTGGCTGAGATCGCGTCGGCATTCTCTTCAAGCATCATAAGGTGCCCGTTGCCACTGATTCCGATATCGCCGAGGCGCAGATGCTCGGCCGCGACGCCAGCTTGAACGAGATAGTCTACGACGCCGTGTCCGCTCAGCGCGGCCCAGGATGCTTCCCCGGAGACAACCAGCACGGGAATGTCTGAAAGCCCAGGAAGCATTCGCGCGGGCTCCTGTTGGACCAAACAAGGAAGAGTTCCCTCGTCGGCCGGCTGCCGCCGCTCGAAGGCAAGTTCAGCTACACCAGCAACCGGCGGGTCGTAGCGCATGGGGGCCGCGGTCAATCCCCAGGGCAACGCCATGGGTCCCATGCCTGTTACAGGCGGCCCCAATGGTTCGATGGCCACGATTCCGACAACGAGCTCAGGTCGCGCATCGGCGGCGAGCCAGCCGATCGGACCGCCGCTCGAGTGCGTGACCAGAACGCACGGACCGATCAGGTCGCAAAGCGCTGCGACCGCTGCTTGCCCACTGGACTGCGCAGATGCCAAGTCCAGCGGTAGCGGGCCGCTGCTTGCCACGAAACCGTCAAGTGCGTCGGCGTCGGTCGGCCATCGAGTATGCAGCTTCGCCTGCGGCCAAGCATGGGGATTGGTTTCGGGATGAGTGAACAGCGCCTGCGCCATTTCATAGGTTGGAGGCGGCGATATCGCTCCGATCTGATCCGGGTGCCCGGGCGAGCGGCCATGACCAGGAAGGTCGATCACGTATACCGCAAAGCCTGCTCCGACGAAATCGTGCAACCAACCCGGGCTACCGTCTGCCCGATTGATGAAATCGGTTCCCTGGCCTCCCCCATGGATTAGCACCAGCGGATGATCATGGCGCAGATCCACCGGCACGAAATATTCGACGCTTGCCTGTCCGATCGCAATCGTTCCATCTAGCCCGGCGTGCCGCTGCGTGCCGGTCCAGAAAGTGCCATGCGCCGCCAGGTTCATCGCGCCCGTTGCCGCGGCGTGCAGAGCCTTTGCGCTGTAGTCGGTAACCATGATCAATCCTCAATCTGCGGGAACCGGGGCTGCGTCCAATCGTACGACGAGTTCAGCCAGATCCTGGGAATAGGGAGGGTAGCGGCGCATCACCAATGGATCGTGTCCCGGGATGACATTCGAGCGACCGTCGGCCAGCGCGTAGGCGGTCCGGAACCCTTCGATCATGTCGCCGACATTGTAAACAAGCGGAAAGCTCCGTTCGCCTTCCATGTTAGCGTAGAAGTGACTTGCGTCAGAGGCCAGGACGACCCAGCCGCGCCGCGTCCGCACCCGGACAATCTGTAACCCCGGTGTGTGCCCCCCCAACCTGTGCAACCAAACACCCGGCATCAGTTCAGAAGTTCCGTCGTGGAATACTACGCGGTTATCGAAGACCTTGCGCACCATTGCGACCACGTCTTCGGAATCAATCGGTGCACGCAGCGGCGCGCAGGTCATGCAGCGGCCTGTGGCATACGCCATCTCTCGGTCTTGAAGATGGTAGCGGGCGGCAGGGAACAGGGCGTGGTTGCCGCAATGATCGTAATGCAGGTGCGTGATCACGATATCTTCGATCGTCTCCGGCGCCACGCCGATCCGCCTCAATGTTTCGCCAGGGCAGGCCAAGTGCACGCGGTGACGTCGCTCCGCCATTGCGGCATCGAAGCCGGTGTCGATCAGCAAGACTCTGCCGTTTCCGCGGATAAGCCACACGAAGTAATCGAGCGGCATGGGGCCGTCGTGCGGGTCTCCGCCGAGGAAGTTGTCAGTGATCCGCTGACGAGGGTTCGTGGCGTAACGGATCGCCAACACCTCATAGTTCGGCAGGTCAAGACGCACTAGAGCGCCTTTCTCGACTGCGCACGACGATGCCTGCCGCCTCTTCAGCGACCTGGACGATCCGAGTGAAGTCCTCGTTCGGGCCGATCTTCCTTGCGGCGGTTTCCCAAATTTCCGCAACGGCTTCGCAAGCCGGCAGCTCAAGTCCAAGCGCTTGGGCTTCGGCAAGGCATAACCTGACGTCCTTAAGCATCAGCCCGATCGAAAACCCTGCGTCAAAGCTGCCGGTAAGGATCTGGCGCGGGAATTTGTCGAGCGTCGCACTGCTCCGGCCGCTTCCTGCATTGAGCACCTCAACCACCATCTCTGGATCGAGCCCCGCCTTTACCGCCATTGTCACGCCCTCCGAAGAAACGGAAAGAGCAGATGCGGACATGAGGTTGTTAATCACTTTCATCATCTGGCCCATGCCTGGCACCAAGCCAACATGGAAGATGCGACCAAAAATCTCCAGTAAAGATTGAGCGCGGGCGAGGTCATCTTTGCTGCCGCCCACCATCAGCGCAAGCTTGCCACTTCGTGCACCGGCAACGCCGCCACTCACAGGGCAATCGAGGAGGCTAACCCCCTTGGCCGCGAGATCCTTGGCTACTTGCGCGGCCATGGACGGGCCGGTTGTCGACAGATCGACGATCAGGCGAACGCGCCCCCCTTCAGCCAGTTGAAAAGCAACTTCGCGAACGATCTCCGGGGATGGCAAACTGATAAACGCGATATCCGCTAACGCACCCAGGTCGACGGAGGACGCAAGAATTCTCGCGCCGTCCGCCGCGAAACTTTCGAGATTCTCCGGCGCCGCGTCGAACAGGAGGGGATCATAGCCCGCATCGCGAAGACGCGCGACCATTGGCGCCCCCATGTTGCCGATCCCGACGAATCCAATTGCGTCCATCGAGAACCCTCCCTTATCCACAAAACCTTTGATCAGCATGTCCGTATAAGTTTAAATCGGCGAGATCAATCTCGATGTCAGCAATCATTCCCAAAACCTTATTTTTCGCCGTCTTAATAGCGAGATTTTCGTTTTCCTTCGCTCTCCCTCTGGCGGTTTACGAACAATGACGCTAGAGTACATGTCCGATCAAGTAGTTGTCGTGTGAGGCAATCAGGGAGGGATATCGAATGGCTGCGAGTTATGTGCTGAGGCTTTCATGCGTCGATCAGCCAGGGATCCTTTCGGCCGTCACCACCGCTCTATTCGACTATGGCGGAAACATTCTTGAGGCGCAGCAGTTCGACGATCTTGAAGCGGGACGTTTCTTTGCACGCCTTCAATTTGAAGGCGTATCGGACGAAGCCACGTTGGAGCGCTTCAATACCGCGCTCAGGCCGGTCGCAGCACGGTTCAATATGGATTGGACCTTGCGGCCGCATGGAGAGAAGCGCCGCGTTTTGATTCTCGCGTCCAAATTCGATCATTGCCTCGCCGACCTCCTCTATCGTTGGCGGACCGGGGAACTGCCGATGGACCTGGTCGGCGTGGTTTCCAACCATCCGCGCGAAACCTACGGACGCCTTCGCTTCGACGATTTGGATTTCCATCACCTGCCGGTTACGCGTGGTTCGAAGGAAGCGCAGGAAGCCCAGATCTGGTCCTTGGTTCAGTCGACCGGCGCCGATCTGGTCGTACTCGCCCGGTACATGCAGATACTGTCCGATGATCTCGCCGCCAAGCTGTCAGGCCACTGCATCAACATCCACCACAGCTTCCTTCCCGGTTTCAAGGGAGCCAAGCCTTACCATCAGGCACATGCCCGCGGGGTGAAGCTCATTGGCGCCACTGCTCACTATGTCACCGCCGACCTCGATGAAGGCCCTATCATCGAGCAGGATGTCGAGCGAATCAGCCATCGCGACCGGCCAGACGATTTGGTGCGTAAGGGACGTGATATCGAGCGACGAGTACTTGCCAGCGCAGTCCGGTATCATCTAACCGACCGGATCATCATGAACGGCACCTCGACTGTCGTCTTCCCTGAATAAAAAAAGCCGGACAGGATTGAATCATGGCGAACCCAGCCAAGCCGCAAACCATTCCACATGTTCCAGAAGTGCCATTCGATATCGCGCCGGTGACGTATACGCGCTTCGGCACGAGCTTCGAACCCTATGAATATACGGGGTGGATAGACGAGCAAATGTCCTGGAAGACAGGCTGCTTCATCGGAGACTGGTCGCCGTTATCGAAGCTGCGCGTGGTGGGACCGGACGCCCTGAGATTTTTCTCCAACGTCAGCGTCAATTCCTTCACCAAGGTCGCGATCGGACAAGCCAAGCACATCATCCTTTGCAACGACGCTGGCAAGATCATGGGCGAAGGCGTGTTGATGCGGGAGGGCGAGGAAAGCTTTCTCTTCACCGGTGGGCCAGTGATCCCTTGGGCACAGTTTCTGTTCGAAGCTGGTGACTACGACGCGAAAGCGACGCTGGTCAGCACGGAGCAGTTCATATTTCAGTTGCAGGGGCCGACGGCTTTGTTCGTGCTTGAAAAGGCAACAAGGCAATCGCAGCGCGACATCGGCTTCATGCGTTTTCGTCCGTCGTCAATCGGCGACATGCGCATCGAGGTGTTACGCCAAGGCATGTCCGGCGAAATCGGCTTCGAATTGCATGGATCGGCTGACGAGGGTGTTGCCGTGTACAATGCGCTGCTCGAGGCCGGAGCGGAGTTTGGCATCAAGCGACTCGGCGGTCGTACGAAAATGGTCAATCATGTCGAGGCGTGCTTCCCGACGCCGAATGTCGATTATATTCCGGCGATCTGGAGCGTGCCAGAATTCCTGGAAATGATGCAGCAGCGTGCGCCTGCTTTCCTGCGTCTTTTCAAGGGAACCGGCAGCTACGAATATACTGATATGTCAGATCTTTACCGCACCCCAGTCGAGATGGGGTGGGCCCGGAACATCAAGTTTGACCACGATTTCATCGGTCGCGCGGCCTTGGAAACGGAGGTCGCCCAACCGAGGCGAACGATGGTAACGCTGGTCTGGGACGCAGAGGATGTGGCGAACGTCTACGCATCGCTACTCCGCGCCGGTGACCCATATGATTTCATGGAAATGCCGCGCAACCTGCTGGGGAGCATGTGGGTGGACCGTGTAATGGCGGGCGGCCTGGATGTCGGTGCGTCGACCTCGCGATGCTACAGTTACTACTTTCGCGAAATGCTCTCCCTTGCGACGGTCGATGTGGAATTTGCTCAGCCGGGTACTGCGGTGGAAATCGTCTGGGGGCGGCCGGGGCATGCGCAGAAAGTCATACGCGCCACCGTTGCGCCAGCCCCGTACAAGCGGGACAATCGCAAGATCGACCTTGCCAGCCTGCCCTCATATATATGATCAAGGTCCTGGCTTGCTCGAACCGCGGGGTACATCTATGATTGGTGCTGCTCTACCGGGACTCTTCGCGGTCGAAAAGAAAGACGGGCATCATGGTAGGAGGGTGCGTCGTTGAGCAGAAAGGTCGGTCGGGCTGACGAAGTGAACGAAGGGCAATCCAATACCCGCGACAGCCTGTACAAGCTTGTCGTGCGTGCCTTGCGCGCTGAAATTTTGACAGGGATCTACCCGATCGGGACGGCTATTCCACCGGAATCCCAGTTGGTTTCGCGCTTCGGTGTAAGCCGCCATACCATTCGCGAAGCCTTGCGCCAGTTGCGAGAATTGGGGCTGGTCGAATCCCGCCAGGGCTTCGGCACAGTTGTTACGCAGCCCAGCGGTGCGCAGCAGCATTATGTTCACCGCGTCGATTCCATCAGTGATCTGCATGACTTCGGGGTGGAGTCCAACTATTCGGCCGACACCGCCCACATCGTGAAATCCGACGAGGCCCTCGCGAACCGGCTTGGTCAGGAGGTGGGCAGCTCGTGGTTGCGGATCGAAGGCCTGCGCTTTGCGCCGGGTCGTGAGGACCCTTTGTGCGAAGTCGAAATCTTCGTGGCAACGCAGTTCGCCGGCGTCGGTCGCTTGCTGGGGCAGCGGGCTGGGCCGGTATACGCTCTGATCGAGATGATCTATGGCGAGAAGATTGGCGAAGTGGATCAAACGATCCGGGCGATAAAGTTGAAAAACAGGAAAGAAACTCGCTTAAACGTCACGGACGATGACACCTTGGTCGAGATCATGCGCACTTATCGATTGCTGGACGGCACTGTCGCTGAGGTCACGTTCAATCGTTATCCGGCTGATAGCTTCAGCATGTCCATGAACCTCAAGCGCGTTCGGGGGTGAGATCGACCATAAGGTCAGAGTACCTACTGACCCTAAGTCGAAACCCGCGTCCGTGTGACCCTAGCGAAGGGCAACGCGCAAATGCGCTACTTCTGTGACTGCGTTGGTATGGTGCGCAGTCCAGTCGCCAATCATTCGCATGGCGGGATAGCGCTCTCGCATAACCTTCACCAGCTCATGAAGCTCCAGGCGTGCAAGGGTTTGGCCCAGGCAATTGAACGGACCTGCACCAAACTGCAAAGAACGTGGATGGCGCCGGCCGAAGCGAAACTCGTCAGCAGCCTCGAAAACGCCCTCGTCGCGGCCCGCCGAACGTACTGAAACGAAAATCCAGGAATCGCCCGGGAGTTGCCGCCCTTCGATCTCAACTGGCGCCGGGATATAGCGGAAAATCGTACCGAAGCGGGGACGTAGCCGCATGACCTCCTCGACGGCGTTCGGAATGATCGCCTCATTCGACACCAGCTCCGCCCAGCGATCGCCTTCCTCGAGGAAGGTCCCGAACGCGAGGCCCATTTGATGGACGGTATTGTCGACCGACGCCTGGAGGAGTGCCGTTCCCTCGAAGATCAACTCCTCCTCGGTGAGGAGACCGTCGAGCTGTTGCTTGATCATGACCGAGGTGAAATCCTCACCCAACGATCCGGACGCACGGCGGGCGTCGAGATGCGCGCGGACGAAATCGCAGGTCGCGTTGAACGCGTCGATCGACTCCTGACGTCGGGAGACATCGCCAGTCAGGATCGGAGCAAGCGTGCTGTCCGACAGAAGCGCTACGCGTGGAGCATCCGCGTAGGGGGCGGAAACGAGGTGGCAATAGACCCTTGGCGGAATCTTCCAGGCGATGTCCGCCATGAAATCGACCGAATCGAGGTCATTGATCTCGTCCAGCACGCCTTCGATGATGCCTCGGATCGCCAAACGCAGCTTGTTGATCTGTGAGCCGCGGAATAGCGCGATCAGCGGGGCGCGGACATGCTCGCGTTGAGGGCCGTCGGTACAGACAATCATCTGTTCCCAATCTGCGCGGATTTTACCATCCACTATGCCAAGCTCGTCTAGGCGGCGTCGGAAGGACTTGCCCTTCTCAAGGTCGCTCGATTGCAACACCGTAACGCCCTCGCGAAAGCGCAGCACTTCGAAGCCGCGATCGCTGCGTGCAAGCCAACTCTTCGCTCGTGCTTCAGCCAACTCTTCGAGCGAGGTCGTTTGGGCGTCGATCCAGGGCAGATCGATGTTGGAAGTTGTCACGGTGTTCTCCACGGTCCGAGAAAGCAGGGTCAGGCAGAGTGCAAGCGCACCGGTGCTTTGGTCCAAGCCTGAATGTTGTTGTTGATCAGCCTTTCACCCGACCCCGCGGGCTCTATCCGCTTTATCCGCCTTGCCAGGACCGACAGCAAGACCTCGCCTTCCAGCCGGGCCAGTGCCTGACCCAGACATTGATGAATACCTGACCCGAAGCCGATGTTGGCCGATGTGCGCGTGATGTCAAACTGCTCAGGATTATCGTAGCGGTCGGGATCTCGACAGGCGGCATTCAGGAACAGGCCGATCTTATCCCCTTTCTTGAAGGAGATTCCCTGCACATTCGCATCTTGAGTTACCACACGTCCCATCATCCGCGCGGGCGGATCAAAGCGCAGCCCCTCTTCGAAAGCCCTTTTTGCGCGGGTCGGATCGCTATGGAGGAGGTCCCATTGGTCAGGGTTGGCCGTCATTGCGTGCAAGCAGTTGCTTATACTGGCGATTGTCGTGTCGAAACCCGCGCCAAGCATCGTTTTGACGAGCAGGTCGGCCTCTTCGGCGGTGATCTCACCCTTGTCCGCAAGTTCGTACGTTCGCGCAGCAAGGCCGCCCGGCGCAACTTTTTCTCGCGTTGTGTTCTCCATCACCCAACGAAAGCCCGGTTCGCAGCGCTTCATGGAATCATAGAAGAACTGTGTGCGAGGCCCGACGCCGTTGAAAACGGCCTCCCCGAACATGAGCAAATCAGACCGGCCCTTGTCCGGCAGCCCAAGCATATCGGGAAAAGCGTCCATGATGAAAGGGCGAGCGATGTCGGCAACGATGTCGACGTTGCCGACGCGCGCAAGCGCAAGCGCCTCATCGACAATCCGCTCTGCAACGACAACAAATTGATCCCGAACCGCTTGCATCTGCACTGGCGTGAAGAACTGCATTAAGATCGCGCGGATTCGGCCGTGCTCAGGCGGGTCGTCGGTTACCAGGATCTGAGGTACCGCATTCATGGCATCGTTGAACGGGCGGTCCTTGGACGAAAACCTCCGCCAATCGCCGAGGATCGCCTTTACCGCATCGTATCGGAAGATACCGATCATGTCGTAACGGCTGAAAAAGACCGCCGGTCCCATTTCCCGGAGCGTGCAGTCTTCACGCTGTGCGTTGACAATCGATTCTATCGAGAATGGGTCGGCTGGCGAAGTTTGGATGCCTTCACGCAGGAGTCCTGTTTCGGTGCCTTTCATTCGCCCTCTCCCCGATGGAAACATGTTCGTACAACTGATGCACGGATCCTTTTGCCAGGTCAATTCAAACAATCTCGGCGTGTGAACTGCTTCATGATCCGCTGAGTCGACGAAAAGGAGCGGTCGCACCGGCAAAAAATCTCACTTGTACGTACATACCAGGTGTGGCAGTTGGTTCCGGTGGCTTGAGAGGAGTGTAATGTATGCCTAGCGAAATTTACGAGCGGGGCCTCGCCCTGCGGAAGGAGGTGCTAGGCGCCGAATATGTTGAGCGATCTTTCGCCAATGCCGACGCGTTCAGCACCGCGATTCAGGAGCTTTCAACCGAATACTGCTGGGGTACGATTTGGTCGCGGGATGGCCTGTCGCGTCGCGATCGGAGCTTGCTGAACATCGGCATGATCAGCGCGCTGAACCGGCCGCACGAACTCAAGCTTCACGTCAAGGCAGCACTAAGCAACGGGCTGACGCGCGACGAAATCAAAGAGGCTATTCTGCAGGTTGCTGTATATTGCGGAATACCCGCCGGGCTGGATTCAACGCGTCTCGCTCGCGAAGCCTTTGCGGAGCTCGATGGACTAGACTGAATAAAAAGAAAGTGAGGATAGGGTGAGTAATCAACTCGGCAAGGACCGGTTTGCGCAAGATCGCCTGCAGCATCTCCAATCGGTAATCGAGTCCGACGTTGCTCGGGGAGCGTATCACGGCGCGGTGCTTAAAGCGGCACGAGGGGGCCAAGTTGGTCTCGACGCGGTAATCGGTTATGCTGATCGCCATCATACGCGCCCGCTCCAGGCCGATTCGGTGTTCACCATTTTCTCTACGACGAAAGCCTTCACAAACGTACTGTGCTTGCGCGCGATAGAACTTGGGCGGTTTGCGCTGACGACCAAGGCTTCCGAAATCATCCCTGAATTCGGCGGCGGCCTGCGAGGCGAGATCACCGTGTTCGATCTGCTGACGCACTCGTCCGGCCTGCCGATGCTGTTCACGCCCAAGCCGGGCATGTGTATCGATCGCCTGGACGAGGTTGTGGCGGCCCTTTGCGCAAATGTCGTTTCGATCGAACCGGCAGGCGAGCGCGTCAATTATTCGCCGATGGCGAACCAGCTGCTGCTTGGCGAAATGCTGCGCCGTACAGATCCGCAGGATCGCCGCTTCCGCGACATTGTCGCCGAAGATCTTTTCATCCCGCTGGGCATGATGGATAGCGCGATCGGCGTTCGCCGCGATTTGCAGCCCCGCCATATTGTGCCTGACTTCCAGGGCCACGCCCCAATCGATCACCTGAGCAGTGCTGTACCCGGCAAGAACGGCGCCTACGAGGACCCCGATGCGGAAATGCCATGGGTAGGCGCGGTTTCCACTGTGCCCGACCTGTTCCGTTTCGCAGAGATGCTGCGCCAGGGTGGCACTCTCGACGGGGTCCGCATCCTGTCTCGCGCAATGATGGCCAAAGCCACGAAAAACTGGACGGGTGACAAACCCAACGAGCTCTACAAGATGCTAGCCCATAAACGTGGCTGGAAGCCCTCTCCGGCAGGCATCGGGCTTGGCTTCACGGTCCGCACCGAACATATCTGCCATCACATGTTCGGCACCCTGACTTCGCCGGGGACGTTTGGCAATTACGGTTCGGGTAGTGCGCTGTTCTGGATCGATCCGACGCTCGATATCACTTTCGTATGCCTCACTGCCGGCTTGCTGGAGTCAAACGACAATATAGTCCGTTTCCAAAAGCTGTCCGACATCGCCGCCTCGGCGGCAGTGTAGCCCGAGCTTGGTCGTGTCAACGCAACTCGCGATCTTGCCGGCACGAGGCCGGGTCGGTTGGACCCAAGCAGAGGCCGACGGCATCGAGGTGTTCATCGAGAACTTGGAGATTGGTGCGTATATCGGGGCCCATGCGCACGAACGTGACGCTGTTCAGGCGCTGCGGGTTGATGTGCGGCTCTCGGTCACCGAGCCGGCCATCGACCGTCTGGACCACGCCGTTGACTACGCTGAGCTTGCGGATGCTATTCGTGGGCTTGGCCGCAGCGAGCATATCGTGCTGATCGAGACCTTTGCTGCGCGGGTGGCGGACATTTGTCTAGGCATGTCCGGTGTTTTGGGGGCCGCAGTAGAGGTCCGTAAACCCGGAGCGTTGCCCCCTGCGACGGCGGGGGTCGGCGTGGTCCGGACCGCTAGCAGCGCTGCCAGGAGAGACCGATGCGGACATTGATCACTGGTGCCGGCGGATTCGTCGGTTCGGAACTGCTGGGCTTGCTATCAAGCCGCGCCTCGGCTGGGGACGAACTCGTGGCTACCGACATCGGTTTCGCTCAAGACGATCGACGGCCGGGTGTCGTATATCATGGCGGCGGTCTGCAAGAAGACGGGGTGATCGAGCACCTCTTTGAGCGACCATTCGACCGGATTGTACACCTGGCGACGGTCGCAGGGGTAGGATCGGAAAACTTCGACCTGGGCAAGGCAACGAACCTCGATGCGACGATGGCCCTGCTCGAGGCGGCGCGGCGAAGCGGTGTTAGGCCGCGCTTCGTCTATTCAAGCTCGGTTGGCATATTCGCTCCGCCACTTCCTGCAGTTGTGGACGACACGACCCTTCCTGTTCCCACCAACAGTTATGGTACTCACAAGCTCGTCGCCGAGCTATTACTGGCGGATTATACTCGGGCCGGCTTCATTGATGGCCTCGCGCTGCGCTTCCCGGGCGTCATTGCCCGCCCGCAGGGATCGACAACGATGTTGTCGGCTTTCCTCAATGACGTGTTCTATGCAGCGGCCGCGGGACGGTCTTTCCTTCTGCCGCTTGCTCCAGACGATGCGACCTGGGTCATGTCGCTGAAGCTCGTTGCGCAAAACCTTGCCCATGCCCTGGAGCTGCCATCGGCTGGGTTGCCCCCCCGACGCTACTGGTCATTGCCCGCACTTCATTTGACAATGGCAGAGCTCGTTAAGGCTCTTGCGGAACGCTTTGGTTCCCGCGTGCCGGAATTGATCGGCTTCGCTCCCAATCCCGAACTTCAGCGGAGGTTCGTCTTTCCACCTCTGTTTGCCACGGGAGCTGAAGCCCTTGGCTTCCTTGGCGATAAAACGACGCAGGCATTTGTCGAAAATGTATTGTCGACGAACGCCACTCTGGCGGCCACATCAACGCCGCTCAAACCACCTGAGAGCGAGACACGACAATGAATGGTATGACTGATCTTTCGGGCAAAGTGGGCGTGGTGACTGGCGGCGCATCGGGCATCGGCAAGGGTATTGCAAAGCGAATGCTCGCGGCCGGCATGAAGGTCGTCATTGCCGATGTAGAGGATGGTCGCCTGCAAGAGGTCGCGTCCGAACTCGGGGTTCTTGGCGTGCAAACGGATGTTCGCCATTACGCTTCGCTGGAATGGCTCGCCAAGCGTACGCTCGACGCGCATGGAGCGGTCCACATCCTGTGTAACAATGCTGGCATCGGGCCGATGGCTCCCATCGCGGACCTCACGCTCGCCGACTGGCAGTGGATGATCGATGTCAATCTCTGGGGGGTCATCCACGGCGTCCATGCCTTCTTGCCGCTTCTGCGGGCGAATGCCGATGGAGGCCATATCGTTAACACGTCGTCGATGGGTGGGCTGCGCACTTCGCCGACCCTTGGCGCCTATGCCGTGACAAAGTTTGGCGTGGTGGCCCTGACAGAGACCCTTGCCGAAGAACTGGAGGCCGAGGGTTCAAAGGTCGGCGCGAGCGTGCTGTGCCCGGGCCCTGTCAGAAGTGATCTCGGTCGCAGCTCACGCAACCGACCCGCGGAAGTAGGCGTGGGACATCTCAAAGATGTGCAGTTGGAAGATGCCGCCCATTTCCAGAATACGGTGATTCCTTATGTTGAACCGGACGATGCGGGCGAAATGGTTATACAAGGCATCCGCCGCGGCGATCTGTACATTCTCACTCATCCAGAAATGATGGGCTTTGTGAACGAGCGTCATGAGCGCATCGAAGCCGCCACGCGCGCCGCTCTAGCCGCCAAATCCCGAACTTGACGCATCACCGACACTCGGAACCGCTCGGGTTCTCAAGACATATACGGACATGTATATAGAGCCGTATGGCCCTTTATACTCATAAAGAATAGCATTGTTCGCGGGATTGTATAACATGTACGGACATGATATCTGTAGGACGAGCCAAACAATAAAAGCGGCGCTCGGACGCCGACCAGAGAGGGGTAGACAATGGGTATCTCGCGATTTCTCGTAAATAGCTGTGTGATTGCGCTCGCAGGAGGAGCATGGGCGGTGCCCGCGCTTGCCCAGACTACACCGCAGACTGACCCGTCGGCGAGCACCGGCGAGGAGACGATAAGAGAGATCATTGTAACCGCGCGGCGCCGCAACGAGCGGTTACAGGATGTTCCCGTGGCGATCTCCGCCTTCAATCAACAAGATCTGTCGCGATATTCCACTGGATCGGTGAATGACATCGCGTCGCAGACCCCGCAACTTGTCATCAGCGCGCCCAACGGTCCAGGGGGCAGTTCGATAAACTTGCGCGGCGTCGGATCGGCGTCGACGACGTCTTCAGTCGACCAGGCGGTGTCCATCAACATCGACGGCGTCCAAGTCAGCCAATCGAACTTCATCGCGCTGGGAACTTATGATCTTGATCACGTCGAAGTCCTGAAAGGGCCGCAGGCGCTTTTCTTCGGCAAGAATAGCCCCGGCGGGGTCATCTCGCTCTCGTCAGCGAATCCGGGTCGCGAGCTCGAGTGGCGGCTGCGCACCAGCTACGATTTCAACAATGCCGGCCTGCTTACCGAGGGAATGGTCTCAACACCGCTAACTGACACGCTGGGTATCCGGATTGCCGCCGCTTACAAGGACCAAGATGGTTGGTTCAAGAACCTGCCCGCGTCGTTGCCCGGTACTACGGTTTCAGACAAAACAAGTCCGAAGTCGAAGGAATATTTCATTCGCGGCACGCTGAAATATGGCGCCGATTCCGACGCATTCAACGCCACGCTGAAGCTTGCCTACGGTCAGACCGACCGCGACAACGGCCTGTATTCAAATGGCCAACTGCTCTCTTGCCCTGGCGGAACGCTGTCGTTCGCCATCCCCGGCTTGTCGACCGACTGCAAATTGGACCGCAACTACAGCGAACCGAATCTGGCTCCCGACGTCGTGGCCACCGCGCCGCAGGTGTTCCGCGATGGCCGTCCATATTTCGAAAACCGCATGCTGCTGACGTCGCTCACGGCGAATTTGAAAGTGGCTGACGCACTGACGCTGACTTCGGTTACCGGCTATTTGCGACTGCGCGAGCGCTTCACGGCCAACTACAATGAGAACGGATTTTCGCAGTTCGGGACGGCCTCTGATCAGTTGCAGCGCCAATTTACTCAGGAATTTCGCCTGGTTTCGTCTTTCGAAAGCCGGTTGAATTTCACCATTGGCGCCTTCTATCAGAACGCGAAGCTGTCTTTGGCAATCCCCACAACACTTGCGGCCGGCTTCTCACCGACAGGTTCGGCGCTGATGATCGAGGACGACACCTTTGGCCTGAAGACAGAGGCCTACTCGGTTTTCGGTCAACTGATCTGGAAGCTCTCACCGCAATGGGAACTTGCCGGCGGTGCGCGTTACTCGCACGAAACCAAGTCGGAAAACGCCCAAAGCCACTTGTTCGGCGTTTCGTATCCTT
>Ga0105148_100045_pt1 | contig 18557 bp, 11 predicted proteins | sample RS_199metaG_FD_91502 | JGI IMG/M metagenome (GOLD analysis project Ga0105148, IMG submission 91502) | Switchgrass associated microbial communities from Austin, Texas, USA, to study host-microbe interactions - RS_199 metaG | ecosystem: Host-associated > Plants > Roots > Rhizosphere | place: USA... | reverse complement strand
CGTCGAAGGGTCGATCTTTCCAGGCCAGGCTTTCGGCGGACACAATTGGCCTGCCATAAAGATGCGCGGCCGACCGGGCGAGGCGCATGAACAGCGGATCGCCTTCGCCGGGCAGATCTTCGGTCTCGGGAATGTCAGCAAGGCCGTAGCCGCGAATGACGTCGAACGCGCCTCCATGGGCCTGGAACTTGGCTTTCAGGCCATGCGCGTGATTCCATGCGACGAATGGCTGAATGAACCCCTCAATCATCATGTCCGACACGGTGCGGCGGTAATCGGTACGCACCCGTTCGCTCAAGTCGTTGGCCGATGCTTCGAAGTAGGGCGGGGACCAATGCTCATTCCATGCCTGCATCCATCCCGGCTGCAGGACAAAGGGCAGATAAGGCGTCAGGTCATATCCGCGCCTTTTCTTGAATTCCTTCAGCAGTTCAGGACCCCATTGGATATCCTGCATCAATTCGAGGCTATCGACAAAGGTTGATCGCAGGCCCGGCGGGTTGTTGCCCAGCGGATCACCGACCCGCGCAGCATGTGCGGCGAAGGCTTTTGGGTTCATGTGATCCAGGATCAGCTGCGGCCCCTGCCCCGCTGCGCCAAGCACGCCCACATCCGAGGCATATTGGCGAAACAGGAATATCTGCCAGTCGCCCGGCGGAGGCGTCCAATCCAATGTTCCGTCGTCCCGGAGCTTGTCGGTCAGGACGATGCTGCTCGACGGATCGAGGGAGCCGGGCGTGATCACGTCCCGCCACGGCGTCAGAGTCAAACCCATCGCCCCCGCCACAGCCGGCTTGAGCGTGGGCGCTCCGCCCTTCACTGCCACCACGGCGACGGTGCGCGCCCGCGCATCAAGGCGCTTGCCCCAATCCGCGACCCTAGGATCCTTGACGCGCGCGTCGAGGAAGTTGAGCGCACCCAGGCGGCGGGTGCGTTTGGGCACGGTCAGCTTGATCGGGCCAGCCTGGCCGCCCTTCACCTCCGTACGGGCCATCGCCAATTCGGTGAAAGCCAGTTCCGGCGGAATGGCAAAGCCGCCGCCCGAGGGCCAGGACGAACCAAGTGTGTAATCGAGCGTCAGCCCGGCAGCCTTCGCGGCCTCCGCCGCGGTACGGACATGCGCGAAGAAGGACGGCTCGGCATATTGGTTCACCCGCTCCTTCTCGTCAGGCGTCAACGTGACGAAATTCGGCGTGAAGGACTGGATCTCCGCGCCTGCAAAGCCCGTGTCCGCCATGAGCTTGACCTCGCGGCGCAGCTCTTCATCCGTCACCGCATCGCCAGGCCACCACCAGCGAAAGCGCGGGCGAGCCTCCATCGGAGGGGCGCGGAACCCGTCCTCCAGAGGACCAGCCAAGACCGGCGCATCGGCCAGGGCGAGCAGGGCCGTCGCCGCCAGCAGGCAGCGCCTCATCATCCGCTTGGCTCTCATGGCTCAGGGCCTCCGGACAGCGCGGCTCAGCTTGACCGTGCCGGTGAGGACCGGATCAGCCGCTGAGGTGCCGACCTCGACCTTCACCTCTTCGGCAGGCAGCACCCAGCGCTGCGCCTTGGCGTCGAAGTCCGCCAACACGCGCATATCCGCCGTCACCGTGACCTCCTTGCTCTCGCCTGGCTTCAGGTCAGGCTTGGCCCAACCGACAAGCCGCTTGGCCTTTCCGGGCCGTGTGACATAGACCTGAGGCACATCAGCGCCCGCGCGCTGGCCGCTGTTGGTGATCGTAAAGCGCACGGTCAGCGTCTTGCCGCCCATCGCCTTCAGCCCGTCATAGCGGAACTGCGTGTAGCTGAGGCCATGGCCGAAGGGATAGAGCGGCTTCAGGCCCTTTTTGTCGAACCAGCGATAGCCGGCATCCGATCCTTCCGGATAGCGGATCTCGAATGGCTTCGTACCGGCCTGAATGCCGTAAACCGCGCGTGTTTCCTTGTCAGCCGGCGGGGCGTCCGAACCCGGCAGCACCGGATTTGGCAGCTGATCGACGGATGCCGGAAAAGTGACCGGCAAATGGCCCGAGGGATTGACCTTGCCAGTCAGGATGCGGGCGATGGCCGTCCCGCCACGCTGGCCGCCATACCATGCCGACAAAATGGCGGGGACCTTTTCGCGCCAAGGCATCAGCACCGGATTGCCGGTTTCCAGAACCACCACTGTTTTGCCATTTGCGCCAGCGACCGCGTCGATCAAAGCATCCTGCCCCTCGCCGAGCGAAAGGTCGGGCTGATCGATCGCTTCGGCGGCATATTTTTCCGCAAAGACGATGACGATGTCTGCAGCCTTCGCCGCTGAGGCGGCAGCCGCCGCATCCTTGCCGTCCAGGTAGCTGATTGCCGCACCGGGCAGTTCGGCGCGCAGCGCGTCCAACGGAGCCGTGCCGCCATAGCCGCGCTTGGCGAAACCGGCGGCCGGACCGCTTTCCGCACCCTTGCCGACGCGCTTGAGGCCGCCCACCGGATTGACCTGGCTCGATCCACCGCCGCTGGGCACGCCGACATCAGCATTGCCGCCCACGACCAAGATCTTCTTCGCCGATGCTGCCAGGGGCAGAATGCCGCCCTCGTTGCGGAGCAGGACAATGCCCTGCTCGGCCGCGCGCTGTGCGACCTCGGCATTGGCGTCATAGTTGATCGCCTGGCCCGGCTTGAGCGGATTATCGGCCACGCCATGCGCATAGATGGCGTACAGCACGCGCCCGGCAGCCTTGTCGACGGCGGACTGGGGAATCTTGCCTTCCTGCACGGACTTGACGAGCAGATCGGAGAAATAGCGTTTGCCGTCGAGCTGCTCGCCCGACTGCTGGTCCAGCCCCGCCAGGATCGCCTCGGTCGAATGGACCGCACCCCAGTCCGACATGACGAAGCCCTTGAAGCCCCAATCGCGGCGCAGCACATCGTTCAGCAGAAACGGGTTCTCGCAAGCGTAGGTGCCGCCGACGCGATTATAGGCGCACATGACGGAACCGGGATTGCCGCGCTCGATACCGATCTGAAAGGCAAGCAGATCGCTTTCGCGCATCGCCGCCTCGTCCATTTCCACAGAGCCGACATTGCGGCCGGTTTCCTGGTCGTTGAGGGCGAAATGCTTGATCGTGCCGATGATGTTGTTGGACTGGACGCCGGCAATCTGACCGCCCACCAGTTCACCTGCGAGCAGAGGATCTTCACCCAGATATTCGAAATTCCGGCCCGCTCGCGGATCGCGCACGAGATTGACGCCACCCACGAGCATGACGTTGAAACCCTTGGCCCTCGCCTCCGACCCAATCATCGCCCCGCCTGAGCGGGCAATTTCAGGATCCCAGGTCGACGCAAGCGACAGGCCGGAAGGCAGAGCTGTCGCGACATCGCCCTTGCGCATTTCCATGAGGTTCGAAACACCCAGGCTCGCGTCGCTTTCGACCAGCCACGGCACGCCGAGGCGCTCGACACCCTCGATGAAACCGGCGCCGACGGTCACGCCTTGGGGCCTTTTGGCGGGAGGCAGGATGGCCGGCATGGGACCATGGAGCAGCGTGATCTTCTCATCCGGCGTCATTTTCGCGAGCGTTTCGGCAGCACGCCGCTCAGGCGCAAGGGTCGAAGTCTTCGCCTGCGCCGCTAGGGGCGTCAGCATCGTGCCCATGGCAGCGAGGCACAGGAGCGACATTGTTTTTTTCATGATGATGAGCCCTCTCCGGTCATGGACATAATTTCGACCTTGATAGTTCCATCTTGATAGACTCGCGTCAGCAAGGCGTCAATATTCGATCGGTTGCGTTCGATTTATTTTAGAACGCCCATTGCTTATAGCGAGAGCCTGAGCCAGAGATACGACCATGGCCCCAAAGATCCAAAAAGCCTTCACGCCCAAGAGAGGCAGACCCGACGCAAAGCAAGTCGCCGCCATCGATGAGGCAATTCTTTCGACCGCCAGTCGCATGTTCCTGGAGTCAGGCTATGACGCCGTGGCGATGGAAAATATCGCGACGGCGACCGGCGTGTCGAAGGGCACGCTTTACGCCCGCTACCCGTCGAAGGAGGCCTTGTTCACAAAGGTGATCCAGGACCGGGTCGATAGATGGTCGACTGCTTCGGCACAGGAAGACTATCTGCTGACGGACGATATCGGCGAGCGGCTGTACCATCATGCGCGCACCATCGCGCGATCATTTTTGCAAACCGACGTTCAGGCTTTCAAGCGCCTGACGCTCGCCTATCGTGACCGGTTCCCGGAACTGGCCAAGGCGCTGTATGAGGCCGGCTATATCTATATCGTCCAGCTTATCAGCCGGGACATTCAGGATGCCGCAAGGCGCGATGGGATACCGGTGCGCAATCCTGATGTCATTGCCCGCCTGTTCGTATCGACGATTTCCGGGTGGGAATTGCAGGAAAGCAGCGCGGGGCCGGTCCCCGAAGAGGATATATTGAAGGCCGCCCGCGACACCGTTGATCTTTTTATGGCCGCACGCACCAGTTGGTGACTTGAATTTAGAACGATAGCGTGCGATATAGATGGTCTCGAAAATGGAGGATCCTGATTCATGCGTCTTTTGATTCTTGCTACGGCAGCCCTCGCCATTGCGACGCCTGCTCTTGCGCAGACCGCCGCGTCGGCGCCCGCGGCTGCTGCCGTCCAGGGCAAGCTCAACACCACTGACACCGACCTGGGCACGCTGCTCGACAACCCTGCCGCCAAGGCGATCATCGAAAAGCATATCCCCGGCATGACGACCAATGATCAGGTCGACATGGCTCGCGGCATGACGCTGAAGGCTATTCAGCAATATGCCAGCGATGAAGTCACTGACGCCCGCCTGGCTGCGATCGACGCAGATCTGGCGAAGCTGCCCTGATTTCGCGACTTTGATCGTACTGAGGAAGGGCGCGCAAGCGCCCTTTCTTTTTGCCCGGAACATTTGTGCATTTCAGCTACGCCGCAAACGCGTATCGCTCGACCCTGCGAATATCTTCGCCCGTTCTCGTGAAGCTTAAATGCGCTTGAAACCCGGCGGATCGCAGCCAGCAAAGAAAAGGCCGGCATTGAGCCGGCCCAGTAGGTGTAGGAGAGTGCCTAGAAGGCCTCCTCAATTGAACGTCCATGTTCGATTGGTCAAGCGATAAGTGAGCAAACGCTGATCTCGCTTCATGATGCGGGGAACGGATCATCGTCGCCCGGTTGACGCGGCGTCACCCATCGGGCGGCGCGAGGCACGATCCAGCGTTCGACGCTCTCCACTATTTCATAGATCACCGGCACGAAGACGAGCGACAAGGCGGTGGATGTGATCAGCCCCCCGATCACCGCCAGCGCCATGGGCTGGCGAAACTCCGCGCCCTCCCCGATCCCGAGCGCCGTGGGCAGCATGCCCGCCGCCATCGCGACGGTCGTCATCACGATCGGCCTTGCACGCTCACGGCACGCATTGCGCAGCGCCTGGGTCATGGGCGTTCCTGCCCGCTCCTCCTCGATCGCAAATTCGACCAACAGGATCGAGTTCTTCGCGCACAGCCCCAGCAGCATCAGCAAGCCGATCATGGCGGGAAGGTCGAGCGTCTTGCCAAACAGGACGAGCGCGGTGAAAGCGCCAAGCAGCGACAGCGGAAGCGCGGCAAGGATCACCACCGGCTTGAAGAAGCCCTTGAACAGCAAAACCAGGACCGAGAATGTCAGGCCGATGCCTGCGACGTTGGCTATCAGGAAGCCGCCGAACAATTCAGCCATGGCTTCTGAGTCGCCTTCACGCGCCTGCTGCACGCCTTTGGGAAGATTGCGCATCACCGGCAACGCCGCGACTTCTTCCAGCGCCTGTCCCAATGTCCGCCCAGCGACGAGGTCAGCTTCCACCGACACGCGGCGTTCCCGGTCGTACCGAACGATCTTCCCGGGGCCGGCCTTGAACCGAATATCGGCAACGGCCGACAGCGGCGTCGTCTGGCCGTCAAGCGTCGGCACCCGCAGGTTGGCGATCGTATCCAAATCCTGACGTGACCCTTGCGGCAGGCGAACACGGATCGGCACGCGTTCGTCGCCATCGGAATATTTGGCTACGCCGGCATCAATGTCGCCGATGGTTGCGACGCGCAGGACCTGCGCCAGGGTGCGGCTATCCACGTTGAGGCGCGCCGCTTCCTCCGGCCGGGGCGTCACGATCAACTCCGGACCGGCAGGCGGAGGCGCAGGGCGCGGATCCGAAATCGACCGCACGCCGCGCATCTGGCGCAACAGTTCGATCTGCGTACGCTCCAGCGCCTGCCCGTCTTCTCCCGCCAGCACGATGCTCACACCCGCACTGCCGAACGAACCCTGGTTCGACAGGCGAACATCGGGCACGTCGCGCAGCTTGGGCCTTATGATCTGGCGGAATTGGTCCGTGGTGACGTCGCGATGCTCCTTCAGCACGACGGTCAGGGTCCCGGACCTCAGATCATCGCCGTCGCCAAAGCCCCCTGCGGTCGAGCCGACCTGCGCAAAGACGCGCTCGACGGCGGGCTCGGCCAGCAGCATTTTCGTGGCTGTGTTCACGGCGCGTGCCATGTCGTCGCGCGTCGCACCGGGAGGCCCCTGCACCGCGACATAGAGATAGCCGGGATTTCCCACCGGCTGAAAACCCACCGGAGTGAAGCTGGCGAGCAGCAGCGACAGCATAAAAATGCCCGCCCCGATCGCCATGGTCGTCCAGCGATGCGCCAGCGCCCAATTCAATATGCGGCCATAGATCGGATTGACCGCCTGCTTTTCCCGATGCGTCCTGTCCTTCAAGGGCACCAGGAAATAGGCGGCCATCAGAGGCGTCAACAACCGCGCAACCACCAGGGAGAAAAGCACCGCGACTGCAACGGTAAGGCCGAATTCTCGGAAAAACTGACCTGCCTGCCCCGGGATCAGCGAAACGGGCGCGAATACGGCGATGATCGTCGCGGTCGTGGCTATGACCGCGAGCCCGATGGCGTCGGCCCCGATCAGCGCGGCGCGATAGGGGCTTTCCCCAGCCTCGATACGCTTTTCAATATTTTCCACTTCCACGATGGCGTCATCGACCAGAATGCCGATCACCAGCGTCAGCGCCAACAGCGTGATGCTGTTGAGGCTGAAGCCCATGGCGGACATCATCACGAAAGTCGGGATCAGCGACAGCGGCATCGCCACGGCGGCGATGATCGTCGCCCGCCAGTTGCGCAGGAAGAGATAGACGACGAGGACGGCCAAGAAGATGCCTTCGACCAGCACATGCTGGGTCGAAGAGAAGCTGCGGCGTGTGGAATCGACGGTGGAAACCAGCTTGGTGAAGGCGACACCGCGATGATCCGCCTGAAGCTGATCTGTCACTTTGACCACCCGGTCTTCGACGCTGATGTCGCTCGCATCGCGCGTCTTGCTCACCTGGATCGCGGTCACGGGCCTGCCGTCGAGACGCGCAAAGCTGCGCTGTTCAGCCGCACCATCGCCAATCTCGGCAATGTCGGACAGGCGCACATAGCGGCCTTGCACAGGGATGGAGAGTGTCCGCAACCGGTCGATCGTGATGGATGATCCCAGCACGCGGATCGTCTGTTCGACTGCGCCGACGTTGGCCCGGCCGCCCGGATCATCGCTGTTGAAGGCGGCAAGCGCATTGTTGACCTGCGGCGCTGTGACGCCCAGTGCGGCCATGCGCTGCGCATCCAGCACCACGTTGATTTCGCGTTCTGCGCCACCGATCCGCCGGACCTGCGCGACGCCCGCTTGAGCCTGCAAAGCGCGGGTCACGACCTTGTCGATGAAGCGCGACAATTCGGTGTCGCCCATGCCCGGCGCGCTGACCGCATAGGTCAGGATCGGCGCGTTATCGATGTCCAGCCGCTGCACCAGCGGAGGATCGATACCGGCAGGCAGTTCGACGCGCGCCCGCTCCACGGCAGTGCGGACATCATCCGTCGCCTTCTGCATGTCGCTATGCAGTTCGAACTCGACCGTCGTGGTCGATGATCCGAGCACGGCCGTCGAACTGATATGCTTGACGCCGGCCACGCCGCTGAGGGCGTTCTCTATCGGCCGGGTGATCTGATTTTCAACTTCGCTGGGCGCCGCGCCATTTTGCGTGACGGTAACGCTGACAACAGGGAAGTTCACATTGGGGAACTGCTTGATGGGCAGCCCGACATAGGCGACGATGCCCGCGATCGTCAGCAGGATGAACAGCGATACGACCGGAATCGGATTGCGGATGGCCCAGGCGGAAATGCGCATGGCTCAGGCTCTTCCGCCGGGCGCGGTCCGGACTCGATCACCTTCCAGCAGGAACGCGCCGCCGCCCAGGACCGCTCTCGCGCCAGGCTTTGCGCCGCTCACTATCTCGACCATGCCCGCCGCGCGCCGTCCGGTGCGCACCGACACGCGACGAACGCGGTCGCCCTTGTCGAGCAGCAGCATATATGCGCCGTCCGCATCATAATGGACCGCCTTTTCTGGAGCGGTCAGGACGGTCGCGCTTTCCTTCACGAAACTTGCTTGGGCAAAGCCCCCCGGCCGCAGATCGGGCCTGACGGGCAGGGCGATGCGGGCCCGCGACAGGCCGGTTTGGTTATCGACGCGCGCGCCCAGCAGGCGCACCCTTCCGTTGACCTTCGCGCCCGACGCCAGCGTGACGACGGCAGGATCGCCGATGGCCAGCGTGCCCATCGCCGCCTCGGCGACTTCGGCATCCAGTTCCACCAGATCGTCTCGCGCGATGGTGAACAGCACCGTACCCGATGCGGAGGGTTCGCCCGGCCGTGCGGAGCGCTGAAGCACGCGTCCTGCGACAGGCGAGCGTATGATCAACCGCCGCTGCCGCGTCAGCAGGTCATCAAGCTGCGCCTTCGCTACGCCGACCGCCGCTTGCGCCGAGCGGGCCGCTATCCGCCGCTGATCGATCGCCTCCTGAGAGAGCACGCCCTGATTGTCGAGCCCGGCCACGCGGCCCGCCTCCATCCGCGCCTTTTCATAAGCCACTTGCTGCTGGCTGAGCTGCGCGCGTGCCTGATCGATCTGGGAGCGCAGCAGCGTGTCGTCCAACACGGCAAGCACTTGGCCCGCGCCGACCCTTGCGTCTTCTTCCACCAGCACGCGAGCGATACGGTAGCCCGACAGCTCTGGCGCCACCGCGACCTCCTCTCGCGGGATGAGTCGGCCCGATGCGCTAAGCCCGCCATCCAACGCGCGCTGCTCGATCCGGGCAACAGTAACGGTGGGCGGCGGCGGCTCCTTCGCACCGTCCTCGCCGCCGCCGCATGCAGCGAGTAGCAGCGTGAAGGGCAACGCCAAGGCGATGAGATGCAGCTTGATAGTCACGGCATTTCCTTGGGCTGGATCGGCAGAATGATGGCGGGCTGGTCAGGGGCGGTCGCCGGATCATCTGGGCTCCAGCCCCCGCCCAATGTCCGGTACGCGGCCACGATATTGTTGAGCGCCTGCGTCCGCGCCGTGGTGAGCGCCCGGCGTGCCGCCCGCCACGTCTGTTCGGACTGCAGCAGCGTCGTAAGGTCGGTCAGCCCCGCCTGATAACCCTTGCGTCCCGTGCTGAAGGCGAAGCGCGCCCGCTCTTCCGCCCGCGCCAGATCCGTGAGCCGCGTGCGATCAGCGGCGACAAGAGCAAGCGCTATGTCGGCGTCGCGGAAGGCGGCCTGCACCGCTGCCTCATAACTGATGACGGCCTGCTCGCCCTGCGCCTGCGTCGCGCGTAGCTGCGCCATCAGCCGGGTACGATCCAGTATCGGCAGGCTCAGCCCTGCCCCCAGCGACCAGAGGCTCGACACGCCTCCCAAGGCACCCGAGGTGCGGCTGATGCTGCCGGCCCCCTGAAGGGTGAAGCGTGGAAAGAGCGCCAGCCGGTCAACCTGCACGGCACTCGATGCTGCCGCCAACCGGGCTTCTGCCGCCAGAACGTCGGGCCGGCGGGTCAGCAGCGTTGCAGGCAGGAGCGGCGGGACCGGCGGCGGCACATCAAGGCGCGCTTCGATCGGCAGGCTGTCGGTCGGCGCATCGGGCCGTCCCACCAACACCAGGAGCGATCTCTTTGCATTGCGTAATGCGGTTTCGACGCGTGTCAGTTCTGCCTGGGCGGTCGCGACATCGCCTTCCAGTCGCGCCGTCTCGCCCGCCGCGACCAGACCATGATCGCGGCCGAGTTCGGACGCGCGCGCCAGTTCCCGCGCGATCCGCAGCACCTCCTGAGCATCGTCACGCTGTACCGCGAGCCCGCGGGCGTCGAACAAGGCGCTGGCGACATCAGCGGCAAGGCTGAGACGCGCAGCATGATAGTCATAGGCTGCTGCCACATAGCTTGCCCGGGCGCCCTCGCCAATCGCGGACAGCCGCCCGAACAGGTCGAGTTCCCAACTCGGACTGAAGCTCAGCGACTGACTATCGCTCTTTCCTGTCGAGCCGAAGAGATCGGTGCCTGACAATTGGCTGCCATCCTGCACCTTGGCCAAACCGCTGGCCGCCCCTGTTGGCAAGCGTTGCGATAGCGACTGATCCCGGATGGCACGCGCCTCCCGCAGGCGGAAATAGGCCGAACGCGCGTCCGTATTATAGGCCAAGGCCTCGTCAACCAGCGTCGAAAGCTGCGGGTCGGCGAAGCGGTCCCACCACCTGTCCAGCGGCTCCGACGCCGCCCCCGCGGCAGGAGCCGCCTCAAACCGCGCAGGCAGGGCAAGCTTCGGCCGCGCCAGGTCTATCGACGGGGCGCAGCCGCAAAGCGCGGCGCATAGCAAAAGCAATGAGGAGCGCAGGCCTAGAGGCGGCAAGCGACGAACTCCGATCATGACGGTTGACCTCATCCGATAGCGGAGTGAATAAAAGAAACAAGATTGTTTATTTTCAGGCTGCCGATTTTTTGCGATGGAAGTCACCCATGACTGACAGCCCACCCGCTCGCCGCCCAGGCCGCCCCAGCCGTGAGGAGAGTGCACAAATCGAGCATCGGCTGGTCGAGACCACCATGCGCATGCTGGTCGAACATGGCCCGAGCCTGACGATGAACACGATCATCACGGCTTCCGGCTTGTCGCGGAAGACGGTGTACGCCCATTATCCGAACAAGCCCGCCCTGTTCGCCGCGGTCGTACGGCAGATGCTGGGATACGCGCTTCAACCCTTGGCCGTGCCGCCACGCGCGCGCTGGCAGGAAAGACTGCTGTCCTTCGTCGAACAATGCCTCGCCGAAGTATGCGAACCCTACGCGACGGCGATGCGGCGCCTGTTGATGCTGAACTCCTCATTCCTTGAGGAAGCGCGCCCGCACATCGAGCAGGTGGTGGTGCGGCGCTATCTCGATCCCCTCGCGACCTATCTTCAGTCGCTGGTGGATCAAGGCATCCTGCCCGATCAGGATGTGGCATTTGCGGCGGAATCTCTGACCAGCCTCATCCTTTCGGAATCGCATCGCCGTTTCTTTCAGGGCGAAGCGGACAGCACTATAGATCCAGCGCAACTCGAGCGTCACGCGCGGCGGCTGACCGCCCTGTTTTGCGGCGGCATCTTAAGCCCCACCGGCATCTAGATGCTCGGCCTTCCCAGGCTATTCCAGTCCGCATACCCCTTTCCGCAAGACGCGTTGCGGAACGGCCGGTTGAAAGAGTCATTTCGCACGCGATCGTTCAGAAAAATTGTTGCCTGCGTTGGCAACTCCGATATAGTGCACGCAAACGGCCCAAGATCACGAGAGCCGTTTTAACCGAAACATACCTCTTGGGGAGGATCATCGATGCGAATGAAGCGCGTTAAGCGCACGGCGCTCCTGTGCGCCAGTGTCTCTGCCTTTGCGGTGCCGGGCGTAGCTTTTGCCCAGGCCGGAGCAGAAAATCCCACCGCCGATATCATCGTCACGGCCACCCGCCGCGAAGAACGGCTGCAAGACGTTCCAATGTCCGTGAACGTCGCCACTGGTGAACAGCTCGAAAAGTTCAAGATTTTCGATGTCAAGGACGTCTCCCAGCTTGCGCCGGGTCTTCAGCTGACCAACACGACCGGCCGCAACAACACGACGACGCTGCGTGGCATCACCTTTGATCCTGATCAGGGCACGGGCCCTGCGGTTCAGACCTATTACAATGAAATTCCCACGGATGCGCAGACGATCTTCACTGCGATCTACGACATCCAGCAGATCGAAGTTCTGCGCGGCCCCCAGGGGCTGTTGCGCGGCCTGTCGGCGCCCGCCGGCTCGATCACCATCGCCACGCGCAAGCCAAGCTTCGACGGCCCTGAGGGCTATTTGCAGGCTACCGGCACCGATCGGCACGCCTACAACGTCCAGGGTGGCGCTTCCCTCGCCTTCAATGACACACTTGCGATCCGCGTCGCCGGTGTGGTCGACGGCAACCGCATCAATCAAGTACGGAACGTCAATACGGACCAATATTCGCGCAGCCGCACGGAAAGCGGCCGCATCACTCTGGGCTGGCGGCCCAGCACCGACTTCACCGCTTATCTGACCTATCAGTATCTGCATGCGGACAACCGCGTGTTCCAGCAGGTGGTCGGAAGTGGAAACACGCCTGTTGGCCAATACGAAACTCTTTTTGGCACCCCGATCGTCCTTCTTCCCGCAGCGTTCGGCGGCCGTCCTTTCACACCCGACACCACCGTCAGGTCTGGCCCACCGCTCAGCGTCTCGGATCGCGGCTCGGTGCAGGAAGGCACCTTCCGCAACCAGAATGAAACGCATCTCGTCAACCTGCAGTTCGACTATGATCTGGGTCCGGCAACTCTGTCATTTGTCGGCGCCCACCAATACAGCAAGTTGAAGATCTCCCGTGATCTGGATTCCGCAAATGCCATTCCGGGCTACATCCAGACGTCGAACGTGATCACACCGTACAAGGTCGACACGGCTGAACTGCGGTTGAGTTCGAACAATGACGAAGGGCTTGGCTGGGGCGTTAGTGCCTTCCATTCAAAGCAGGCCGGTACGACGTTCGTGGATCAGGATAGCAGCCTGCTCTTGTATAATGTCGCACCTACAGCGCAGGTTAATGCGCCCTGCGCGCTGATTCTTGCCTCTAATCCAAATGCGGACTGCCCAGGTAATTTTGAGTCGACCACTCGTGCCAATCAATTGCCGCTCCGGGCCTTAATAACGGTCCCCGTGGACTCTCAGGTTTGGTCGTTTGCTGGAAATCTCCGCTACAAGACCGGCCCGCTAACTGTTCAGGGCGGCCTTCGCTATTCGATCCTCAAGAAAGTTCAAACAACTCAGCAGCAACTCGTAGGCTTCTTCAGTACGCCCAACGTTGAAATTATCCCCCCAGCACTTCAGCGCACCAAGAACACGCCGATTACCGGCGGTGCGACGATCAATTTTGAAGTGACGCCTGACCTGAATGTTTATGCTGCCTATGGACATTCGTTCCGCCAAGGCAGTTCAAAGGTTGCCGGGCCGGCCGTGGTGAGCGCCGACCTCATCCAGACGCAGCCGGAAAAGACCGACTCGGTTGAAGTTGGCCTGAAGGGGTCGCTGTTCGATCGAAAGCTGAACTATTCCGTCGCAGCTTATTATCAGAAGCTGAAAGGTTTCCTCAGCCGCTTCAACAGCATCTACTGGTCGTCGCCGACCAACCCGGGCGGGCCCAACGGCACTTTCGACTTCAACTATAATGGCGATGCCACGATTAAGGGTATCGAAGCTTCTATCAACGCACGGCCGACGCCCGACTGGGATCTGAACGTCAGCGCTGCCTATACAAAGGCTCGTTGGGATAACGCCAGACTGCCGTGTAATGACTATGCGGGTACAGGAACGCCCAATACTGATGGTCCACAAAGGGTTACCGGGCCTGGCAATGTCAGCTATTGCAACATTGACGACAAGCTGGCCAACACGCCTGACTTCAGCTTGAATGCCAATACGGAAGTTCGCTTCCCGATGGATACTGTCACGCCGTTCGTCAGTGCGCTGGTTACATACACGCCAAGCTATTACTGGTGGCAGTCGCAGTATCGCTTCAAGCATCGTGAGCTGGTCAACCTGTTCGTCGGTGTTCGTTCCAACGACGAGAAATGGGAACTCAGCGCCTTTGCGAAAAATGTGCTCAACCAGAAGCGCATCACCAATATCTCGCTGGGCGAAGTGCAGACCAATGCTGTCGTGGGCGGGACTTTCCAGCCGGGTTACAGCACGGTCAACGTCATGAACCCGCGCGAAATTGGCGCCACCTTGACCTTCAACTGGTAACAGCACCCCGGCTGGTCCCCTTTGGGGGAGAAAGCCGGAGCCGATAGAACTGAACCCTGTCCTCGCCCAAGCGAGGGCAGGGTTCTGCTTTTACATACGCTTCCTCAGCTCCGCCCTTGCGCAGACCCTTGCGGATCAGCATGGGAAACCACGGCCGTATCCGTCAGGCCGCATGTTAAACAACGTCAGGGAAGCCAGATTGACCCAGCCACCCGCCGCCCCTGCCAAGCGTGCAGGCCGCCCGCGACGGCTAACGACCAGTCAGCTGGTGGAGGGAGCGATCGCCCTTGGCCTGGAGGATTTGACGATGTCGGCGCTGGCGGAACGGCTCGGCGTCCGTGTCGCCGTCCTCTACAATTATGTGAAGGGCCGCGAAGAACTGATCGGTCTCGCCGCGCGCCACGCGATCAGCACCCAGCCTTTCCCTGAGGATGTCGGCCAAAGCTGGCGCGACTATGCTCTCGCCTATGCCCGCGCAGCTTATGATCTCTTCCGCAGCGACGCCCAATTACTGCCGTTGATGATAAACGGAAAGCTCAGCCCCGCCATCAAGATCGACAGCGTCGAAAGCTGGCTAGAAACCATGACGAAACATGGCTTCGCGGCCGCGGAAGCGCTCAGCGTCCTGAAGGCGATCGATACGCTGGTCATGGGTTCGGCGGTGCTCGCGTCTCATGCGCGATCTTATGCGGCGGATTATCCCGCGAGCGTGCGTGACACAGTGAACAGCCGCCCTCCCGCCGAACTGCCACTTCTGGTCGCCAACCTGGACAGCTTCGCCGCCATTGTTGACCCGAAAAACTGGGAGCGATCGATTCAGATGTTGCTTGACGGCATCGAGTCCAAAAGGAGCGCACAGGGCGCCACCCGCTTATAGTAGGGGCCATGCGGTCATGACCTGCGACCGCTTACACCGCCATTTCGGATTCTCGCACATTGGCGGCGCTTCCCTGACGGTAGGCTGTGGGAGAGTCCCCGGTCCATGTCCGGAACGCCTGGCGAAAGGCATCGGAGTCGCAATAATCCAGCCGACCGGCGATCTCCTCGATGGACATGCTCGTCCTGCGCAGCAGATGCAGGGCCAACTCGCGGCGACAGCTTTCGCGCACCTGTCGGTAGCTTGTGCCCTCCCGCGCGAGCTGGCGGCGCAGGGTCGCTTCGCTTCCTCCAAGACTACCGACGATCTCGCCAAAAGCGGGCAAACGGCCAGCATTTCGGAGCGCCGCCATTGCAATGCTCCGAACACGCATTTCAGCAGGTTGCCGGTCCGCTTCGCGGGGAACCGATACGAACAGCAGATTGTTCACCGGCCTCCGGTCAAGCTCTTCCGCCGTCCGGATCACCGGATAATCGAGCAAAGAGGCGTTGAAGTCAAAACCGTTCCACCCTTCGTCCAGCCGCACTGGAAAGGGCAATTCGGGCAAGTTGAGCGCATGAAAGACATCAACGGGGTGGCTTAGCCAAGCATGGCGGACAGGGATGCGCAGATCGATCAACCAACCCAGCAGGCCATGTATCTCCGTCATTCCGAACAGGTCGATCAGGCAACGCGCGGGCGTCGATCCGCCCGAACGGATCGCCTGAAGCTGCAGCTGTGCGCCGTCGCCATGCGTGCGCAGCGTCATCTTGCCGCACCGCCAGTCGATCGCCTCGAAACATTCGCAACAGCGCATGATCGCCTCACGCAAGGTGCGAGCGCCTGTCAGGCTGTATAGGACCACCCGCCAGTCGCAGGAACGCAAGGTCTGATGCCCGGCCAGCAACGCATCTCTTCCCGCCAGTTCGTTGATGGCCCGGCTGGTCATGCGCGCAAGATCGGTGACTGGCAGATCGCACAGGGACAGTCCATCATCTTCCGCCCGTCCTACATGGCTGAACAACGGAGCTGCGGATCCGAAGATATCGGCATAGATTGCCAGAACACGTTCGGCCACGCTTTCGGCCAGATGCCATTCGCTCTGTCTGGGCTCTGCGGAACGCACCATCTCTTCCCCTGATTTTCGATCACTTTAGCGGATGTGGGCGCTCAGATAAATCTCCCAATTATCGGACTTTCAAAAAGACGCTGCCCGAAAAAGCAGCGCTCCCTGATCGAAATTGGGGTGGCCGATGATCGGGAGAAGCGCCATCTGAATCTGCAAGGGTAAAGCCGTAAATGAGCGTGCGAGAGGATGTATGAAGGTGAGAGAGGACGCCGCTGGCTGTTCCATGGCCCACACAGGCGCAGTCGTGCCTCGGTCAGGCGTGCGAAAATGAAGTTGCGCACCCTTTCCTCGCTCACACTTGCAGGCGCTTGCCTGACGCTGGGCCTGAGCGTCGCGTTCAACGGCGCACGAGCGGACGAAGCGCACAGCAGTACCCCGGCCAGCCAGCTTCGGCGACTGACCGAAAGCCAGTATCGCAGCGTCATCGCGGATATCTTCGGGCCCGACATCAAGGTGGTCGGCCGGTTCGAACCCGATCTGCGAATCGATGGGCTGCAAGCGGTCGGCACCAGCGCCGTTTCCGTCACGGCCGCTGGCCTCGAACAATATGAAGGGCTGGCGCGCAATATCGCGGCGCAGGTGACGGATGAACAGCATCGCGCCAGGTTGGTAGGGTGCGAACCGTCGGCTGTCGATAAGGACGGCGCGGCCTGCGCCCGCCGCTTCATCGAACATGTGGGGCCACAGCTTTACAGACGGCCCTTGGCGGCAACGGAAATCACCGCGCTGACAAAGGAAACGGTTTCCGCCGCCGGCACGCTTGGCAGTTTCCACGCCGGTCTGGCCGCGACGCTTTCGGGCATGCTGACCAGCCCCGAATTCCTGTTCCGCGTCGATCGCCCCGCCCCGTCCCGGCGCAGCGTCGATGCCTGGTCGAAGGCTAGCCGCCTGTCCTTCCTCCTGTGGAACACGACGCCCGATCAGGCGCTGCTCAACGATGCGGCGAGCGGTGCTCTGGATACACCGGCCGGCCTTGCGAAGGCGGTGGACCGCATGATCGCCTCGCCACGTTTTGAACAGGGGGTTCGCGCCTTCTTCACCGACTATCTTCGGCTGGACGGCATGGACGAATTGGCCAAGGACACACTGATCTACCCCGCCTTTTCGCGCACAGTTGCGACGGCACTGCGCGAACAGACGCTCCGCACGATCAACCGGCTTCTGGTCGAGCAGAAGGGCGACTATCGCGATCTCTTCACCACGCGGGCCATCGCGATGAACCGGTCGCTGGGGCCGATCTATGATATCCCGGTGGCGAAAGCTGACTGGTACATTCATGAATTTCCGCAGGGCGATCCCCGCGCTGGGCTTCTGACCCATGCCAGCCTCTTGTCGCAGCATTCGCATCCGGGCCGCACATCCCCCACGCTGCGCGGCGTGGCGCTGCGGGAGATATTCCTGTGCGAGAAAATCCCTGCCCCGCCTGCCAACGTCAATTTCGCGGTGGTGCAGAATGTCGATAATCCGACGCTGAAAACCACGCGCGCGCGGCTTCAGGCGCATCTCGACGATGAGGAATGCGCGAGCTGCCATCGCAAAACCGATCCGCTTGGTCTTGGCCTGGAGCAGTTCGACGGTGCGGGCCAGTTCCGCAAGGTCGAGCATGACGAGACGATCGACGTCACCGGTGATTTCGAAAAGCAGGCGTTCGATGGCGCCGCGGCGCTTGGCCGGCTGTTCCACGACAATCCACGCGTCAGCAGCTGTCTGGTCCAATCGGCCTGGCGCTATGCTCATGGCCGCAATCCGGCTGATACCGATAGCGCAGACATTGCGCGGTTGGACCAGAATTTCTCCACCGGCGGCTACCGCTTCACTGCCCTGATGCGCGCCATAGCGCTCGATCCGGCGTTCTTTGCGATGCCGCGCCTCGTACCCGATCGCCGCGCCGCGATTGTCCGTAGAACCAAGGAGTCTGGCTGATGGTTGATGGAACGACTAGGCGGGGATTTCTGCTGCGGGGCGTGCTCGGCGGGGGCGCTGTCACCCTCGGCCTGCCGCTGCTGGATGCTTTCCTGAACGATAATGGCACGGCCTTCGCCGCCACGCTGGGTGGAGGCAGGCTGCCGGTGCGGTTCGGCACCTGGTTCTGGGGATGCGGCATGATCCCCGACCGCTGGCAACCCAAGACGGTAGGCGCGGACTATGACCTGCCGCCGCAATTGGCGCCGATCGCCAAGGTGAAGCAGCATGTCAGCGTCCTGACCGGCTTTGACGTGCTGCTGGATGGGAAAGGCAACCTGCCTCACCTATCGGGCAATACCGCCGTGCGGACCGGCGCGCCGACCGACGATTGGCTGGGTATTCGCGCCCCTACGCTGGATGTGTTGATCGCCGACGCAATCGGCGGCGGCTCCTTCTTCCGCTCGCTCGAACTGTCGGCGGACGGCGATGCTCG
>Ga0105148_100044_pt1 | contig 18670 bp, 13 predicted proteins | sample RS_199metaG_FD_91502 | JGI IMG/M metagenome (GOLD analysis project Ga0105148, IMG submission 91502) | Switchgrass associated microbial communities from Austin, Texas, USA, to study host-microbe interactions - RS_199 metaG | ecosystem: Host-associated > Plants > Roots > Rhizosphere | place: USA... | reverse complement strand
TTCGATCTTCGCGCCCTTGAACAAAGTGACGCAGGGGTGAACGTCGCGCCGCTGCAGCCCGTGCTTGGCCGCGCCGAGCAGGAAGCGGTCGCGCCCGTTCGGGTAAGGACCGCTGTTCGCACCGCAACCATATTTGGCCGCGTTGGTCGCGGCATTCGATGTTCCGCAGAATGTGTCGTGCGTGCCTGCGCCATCTTCCACTATGCTCATGAGTACCCGGCCCATGTCGGAAAGCAGCAGCTTGCCCTCGCCAAGATAGGCGTTCCACTGCACCTTCACCGTATCGGCCACGTTCAATCGTTCGGTCGGCATGTCCGCGTTGAACAGCAGGATCGACGCGCAGGCATCGCCTGCCAGATCGATCAGCCGCAAGCGCGCGCCACGTGGCAGCCGCCGCGTGGCATAGCCCCCAGCCGCGACGGTCTCTTCCCACAACAGTTCGGCTGGGGCTACATCCGGGGGAAGATCATCGGCGACCGGCGGCAAGACAGGCATGGCTTCGACCACCGTGCCCGCCATGGCGCGGGCATGGTCGCGGGCATCCAATGGACTGGCGAGAATTTCGGTCATGCGGCATTCTCCTGGCGGCCGCTTTCCTCCTGCTCATACAGCGGCGGAAGCAGCGCGGTGGTCGTGACGAGCTGGAGTTGCTGGACGCCCCGCACCCTACGCAGCGCGTCACACAGGTCCTTCAGCAATATCGCAGGCCCCTGCACCAGCAGCACTTCAAGTGACTGGTCCCCTTCCAGGAACACATGCTGTGAGGAGATCACTTCCTTGAGGTAATTGGCCTGCGTCTGGGCGAGCTGATGACGGACCCGTCCCCTGTCACCTCGGTAAACCACGGTTATCGTGCCCGCGAGCATCTCGTCAGGCCGGGTCAGCGCCTCATGCTCCGCCAGTGCATGACGGATCAGTTCGGCGATCAGCTGCGACCGCGAGGGCAGACCCCGCTCTTCCACCATGGCATCGAGCTGTCGAAACAGTTCGCTGGGCAGGCTCATGCTGAGCCTCGCCAGGCTTGCGCCTTCGCTAGCCATTGCCAATTGCCTCCTCATCATTTTGCGGGCTGTTTTCTTCTGCGGCGTCTTCGTTGGCCGCGGGCTCCGTGCGGCGCAGCAGCGGCAGATCATACACTGCGGTGGCGCCAAACCGGTGGGGGGCGTGCGGGTCGTGACGCCGCTTGTCGAGTGTCAACACCCGTGTGCCCAATGTGAACGCTTCCCGGATATCGTGGGTGACCATGATGATCGTCAGCGCATAGTCGCGCCACAGCCGCGTGATCAGCGCATGCATATCTGCCCGGATGCCCGGATCCAGCGCGCCGAACGGTTCGTCCAGCAGCAGGATGCGCGGCCGTTTGATCAGCGCCTGTGCGATAGCCAGCCGTTGTTGCATGCCGCCCGACATCTGCGCAGGATAAAGGTGCAGAGCATCGCCCAGGCCTACCGCCCGCAGCATCTCTTCCGCCTCCGCTGCCGCTGCCCGGCGCGCGCCGCCGAACAGGCGGGCGGTCAACGGCGCATTGGCGCACTCCAGGCCGAAAATCGTGTTGCGTAGCACGGAAAGGTGCGGGAACACCGAATAACGCTGAAAAACGACGCCGCGATCAGGACCGCATTCCGGCTTCAGCGGCTCACCGTCGAGCAGGATGCTCCCCCGGGTAGGCACCTCCTGACCCAGTACGACGCGCAGCAAGCTGCTCTTCCCCGCACCGGACGGCCCGATGATCGACACGAAGGAACCGGCCTCGATGTCCAGGTCAACCTTTTCGAGCACGATCTTGTCGCCATATTCGACCCAGATGTTGCGGAGGGAGAGGAGCGCGCTCAATGCTTGGCTCCATGCGCCCAGGGAAATGCCCGGCGGCTGGCAATGGCCAGCGCCATGTCCATCAGGATGGCCAGGATCGCGATCCAGGCGACGTAGGGAATGATCACGTCCATCGACAAATAGCGGCGGACCAGGAAAATCCGGTAGCCAAGGCCTACGTCGGATGCGATGGCTTCCGCTGAAATCAGAAAGACCCAAGCAGGCCCCAGCGCCAGCCGCATCGCGTGCAGCAGCCGGGGCATGGCTTGCGGCAACGCGACCCGGATCATGATCTGCCAGGAACTTGCGCCCAGTGTTTGCGCCTTGATGATCTGCTCGCGCGGCAGGTCCGCAACATAGGCCGCGATATCGCGCATCATGACCGGCGCGATGCCGATGACGATCAGTGCGACCTTCGCCGTTTCGCCCAGCCCTAGGGTGATGAACAGGATGGGTAGCAGGGCAATGGGGGGGATGACGGCGATGGCCGTCACCAGAGGTCCGAAGGTCGCGCGCACCGGGGGAAGAACGCCGAGCACAAGACCTACGACCAGAGCGGAAAGCGTCGCGATCCCCAGTCCGATGCCAAGCCGCTGGAGGCTTGCCAACGTGTCGGCCCAGAAGACGACCTGGCCGGTCAACTGATCCGCCTGGAACAGCAGTGCCGCCATGGCGTCGCGCATGCTGCCGGGCAGCGGCAGGATCTTGTCCATGGGATTTTCAGCATGGCGCTGCGCTGCCAAGACCAGATAAAGCAGGATCAGCAAGATTATCGGCAGCGCCCCCAGAAGGATCCGGTCTCCCCGGCGCGCATGTCGGTTTACCCAACGCATCGTCACATCACTTTCGTTAGGATTGAAACGAACCGGTCAGAGCTTCCCGTCGGCCGCCAATTTCATGAAGCTTTCATCGAAGCGCAGCGTCACGCGTTGCGGATCGCCCAGCGTCCTACCTCCAGGTAAGGCGATGCCCACCGCGTCGGCAGATGATGCGCCCTTGAACAGCCCCTTGGAAAAGCTGAAATCGCGCACCTGGGTCATGGTCTTGACCAGTGCGGGAGCCGTCGCGGCGGTGACTGCGGCCTTGGGATCGGCATAGAGGTAGGTGGTCGAGAGCTGGCTATCGAAGCTTTCGGGCGTCGTACCGGCCAGCTTCGCCATCGCTGCGCGCGCTGCCTTGCCCTGGGCGTCCTGCCGCTGCATCAGGGAAACGGCCTCGTACCAGATGCCCACCAGCGCCTTGCCCAGGTTCGGATTGGACTTGAGCGTTGCTGTGTCGACGACCATCAAGTCGAGTATCTCGCCCGGGATCTGGGCGGAACTGAAAACCTGGGCGACGCCCGGCTGCCCTTTCATTACGGAAAGCTGCGGATTCCAGGCGACCGCCGCCTTGGCCTGCGGGCTGCCGAACGCTCCCACGATATCCGCGTCCGAGGTGTTCACAGTTCTGACATCGGTCGGCTTGAGGCCAGCGGTCTGAAGCCCCCGCGCCAGCAGATAGTGGGAAACAGACAGTTCAACGAGATAGACCTGCTGCCCCTTGATGTTGCCCAGCTTGTTTCCCCCTTTCAGCAAGATACCGTCATTGCCGTTGGAATAGTCACCCAGGATGATGGCGCTGCTGTCCTTGCCGCCGGCGGCGGGAATGGTCAGCGCGTCCATGTTAGTGACGGTCACGCCATCGAACCTGCCCGCCGTATATTGATTAACTGACTCAACATAGTCGTTCACCTGAACGACGTTGATCTTGATCCCGTATTTGTCAGCCCACTTCTTCACGATGCCCGCCTGCTGGGCGTAGGGCCATGGCATCCAACCGGCATAGATCGACCAACCGATGCTGAACTCCTTGCGCGGCTCTGCTTCAGGGCTTGGCGCCTGCGAACAGGACATGAGCAACAGAGCCCCAGCAAGCAGTGCGACCTTCAGAGGCTTGCCAACCAGCTTTCCCATGATTCGATCCCCTTCGCAGTGCAGCATCATCTGCTTCGATCCTGATGTCCATCCAAAAATATTACAAGTGGAAAGAGTCGTAATAATCAAGATTGTGCTGTTGGACTGATATGCGCATCGGATCGAGCATCGTCAGAGGGCTCCAATAGAGCCCATATCGATACGTAAATTGCCACCGCTGCTTATTCTTTGCGGCCTTCGAGGATGATCGGCGCGGAGCAGGTTCCTCGCGAATCGGTCGAACGACTCGTCACCATTTCGAACGGCGGAAGCAGATGATGACCCCATCGGCGGAACAGGTTGAACATCCAATAGGCAGCGAAAACCACCGGATTTTCGCAGTGCAACACGTCTTTCACTCATACTGAGCAGATGCAAAAATATTACTCTTGACGCGTTAGGTAATATCCATACCGTATGAAAGATCGAACGGCAAAACGCCAGAAGGTGAAGTCTCGGGGACGACCGGTATTTAGCGAGGGCAAGTGGATCGAGGTCAAATCAGCGGTGCACTAATGTCGGACGACATGCCCTGCGCCGTTGGCTTCGCCAGGTCATCGGGCATGGACAGCGTGCCCAATCGCTTGCGGATCGAGAGAGGGTCGGCCCCGCGCCGGCTCGCCACAGCGCGCCAGCCAGGAAGAGCGGTGGCCGCAAGAACATGCACGACCATCGGGACATGAGCCGGTGGCCAATGACAAGGCGCCGGCCCAGCCAGAGCGTCAACAGGAGAGATGTCACTTAAGGCTTAACGGCAAGGGGGTCGGAGTGACTATGAAACTATTTCGGAACACGCTGTTAGGCGCGACCATTCTTATGGGCGTCGGGACCACTCCGGCTTTCGCGCAAGGCGCTGCACAAGATGATGCTGACGCTAATGAAATCGTGGTGACAGGTACGCGCCGGGAAGTCACCATCCAGGACGTGCCGATCAACATCACCGCGATTGGTGCGGAACAATTGTCCAGGCAGCGGATCGACGATGTTCGCGATCTTGCAGACTTCACGCCAGGCATGACAATTTCCGATACGGGTCCCGGTTCGACGGGAACGATCGTGCTGCGCGGTCTCAGCGCCTCGGACGTTGATTCGACCGGCTTGTCCTATGACGACGCACTAGGTGTTTATTTGGGCGAGGTTCCGCTCTATTACGACTTCAAGCTGCTCGACATCGCGCGCGTGGAAACCCTATTGGGGCCCCAAGGCACCCTGTACGGGCTCGGCACGCTGGCCGGCGCCATCCGCAACATACCCAATCGCCCCGACCTGACGGCGATCAGCGGCGAAGTGCACAGCCGCCTGTATGCTAAGGAACATGGTGAAAAGGCTGGCTTCCAGCTGGACGGCGTCATCAACATCCCCATCATTCGGGATCATGTCGCCTTCCGTTCGGCCACCGGCTATTATTATGATCCGGGCTTTATCGACTCTCCGCTGCTGCTGCAGGAACCTGGTGTCTCGCTGCCGCAACCAAGCGGCCCCGACAGCATAACGGATCCGGACTATGCCGCGAACCTGACTGCACGGAAGGACGTCAATTTCGAGAAAACCTTCACCACGCGCAACCAATTGCTGGTCCAGTTCAACCCCGATCTCTCGGTCAATTTCACCTACGCCTTCCAGCGGACGAAAACCGATGGCGGCCAATATAACAGCGACGGGGTGCTCGGGACCGGCAGGTACGAAAACGGCGCCCGCTATCTTGAACCGGTGAACCGCCGGGCTCACCTTGGCAGCATGGAAGTCAATGCGAACATTGCGGACTTCACCGACCTGGTGGCGACGACCGCCTACACCAATGTTCGCAATGTCCGCACCTCGGACAACACTGACCTTCTGCTGGACCTGGACTATGGCTATGAGAGCTTTCCAGCTTTTTCGAGCTACAATGAAAGCACCAACAGTCGAAAGCAGTTCAATCAGGAGGTCCGCTTCGTCTCACACCATGGCGGTCCTTTCAGCTGGGTGATCGGCGGCTTCTATAACGAACAGAAGCTGCAGAACGATTATCACGAGATACTTCCTGGCCATCCCTGGGTCGATCTGGCAACCAATCCCGAAGAGATTGAATATGCGTCCTACACAACATCGAAGATCACCGAAAAGGCGATATTCGGTGAAGGCACATTCCGCATTACGCCGGAATGGCAGGTAACGGCGGGCGGCCGCTGGTTCCAGTACAAGTCGAACATCAGGGGTCGCGCAGTCATCCCGCTGCTGGGCGATCCACTCAGCCCTTATGATGCTGAAGCCGCAGGCGGATCCGCAAAGAAAAGCGGCACCGTGTGGAAGTTCAATACTTCCTACAACTTCACCGACGATGTCATGCTCTACGCGACCTATAGCAAGGGGTATCGCATCGGCGGTCCGAACTCGGTCGCCCCCTGCCCGCCTGTTCTGAACCCGCCCCCTGCGCAAAATGTCTGTGCCCTGCCAAACGAGCTTCAATATGGGCCAGACACCACCAAGAATGCGGAAATAGGCATCCGCACCCAGCTGTTCGATCGCAAGCTGACCTTCAACTTCAACGTGTTCCAGATCAAATGGGATGGCATCCAGGTCGATTCCGCCACTCTGAACGGCATCGTCGGCATAACGGTCAACGGGGGCAAGGCGAAATCCGAAGGCTTTGAAACGTCATTCCAGCTTCGCCCTCTTCCCGGTTTGTCGATCCAGGGAACCTATTCCTACGTCAATGCCAAGCTGACCGAGGACGTACCGAATGTCATCGCGGTTAATGATCCAGCAGGCATTTACCCAAGTGTCCCCATTCAGTTGGATGCCTTCTCCGGCGATCGCCTCCCAGGTTCGGCCAAGAACAGCGGCAGTCTCGGCGCCACCTACGCCTATCCTGTCAGGGACGGCAGCATCGTGGCCAACTGGACGGCGACCTATCGGGGCAATGTCGTGACCCGCCTTGGTTGGGATCGCGCCTATGGGGACAAGCTGCCTGGCTATGTGTTGCATCGTGCATCGCTGAACTACGAAACGGACAAATACAGCATCGGCCTTTTCGCCAACAACATCTTCGACAAATATGCCGTCGCCTCCGTCGCCAATGATAGATCGCGTGTGGGCCTCAACGATGGCGTAGTGCTGCGTTATTACAAGCGAACTGTCATCAATCCGCGCACATTCGGCATCGAAGCGCGTGTAAAATATTGACCTCGTGAAAGCGGCGGCGCGCGCTCCTGCAAGGGTGCGCGCCGCCTTCTTGGAAGACAGCCGGCTCAATTGGGGAGCAGATCGCAAGAGCGCCAGACGCTCCGTTAAAGGGAGACGGGAGATCATGTTGGTGAGGATTGCCCAAGCGATCGTGGTAGCCACGCTCCTTTGCAGCGTGACGACCGTCCCCGCCGCAACGACGCAGCGTCCCGACCTCTTCCCGGAGCGGTGGATCGACGGCACGATGACGCAGGAGCCGGCAGCCCAGGTCCAGGCGCTGGACGGCGACACATTCGTCATCCGGCAGTCGATCAAAACCAACTTTGAAGCCCCTTTTCTGTATCTTCTTTTTGGGCAAGACAAGGCGCTGCTGATCGACACGGGCGCGCAGGGCGGCCAGATCAGGCCGGCTGTAGACCGCTTGGTGGCAGAATGGCTGGCGGCGAAAGGGCGCACGCACATCCATCTCGTGGTGGCGCATAGTCACAGTCACGGCGATCATGTTGCGGGCGATCCCGCATTTCGGCAGCGACCGGATACGACCGTCATCGGGCTTGAGCCACAAGATGTATCTCGCTTTTTTGGCATAGGAAAGTGGCCGGAAGAACTGGCTCGCTTCGACCTTGGCGGCCGCGCGCTCACCATTATCCCGGCGCCCGGGCACCAGGCCGCCGCGATCATGATCTACGATCCGCAATTGCGGGTGCTGCTGTCGGGCGACACGCTCTATCCGGGCCGCCTCTATATCCCGGTGAATTTTCTGGCGGACAACCGCGCAAGCATCGATCGCGTGGCGGCTTTCGCGGCAAGACACCCCATCCGCGCTGTGCTGGGCGCTCATGTCGAAATGACCCGGACTCCTGGCCGGGACTACCCGCATGAGGCCATGTCGCACCCGGACGAGCATTCGCTGGAAATGCCCAGGCACAGCATATTCGAACTGCAAAAGGGCCTCAAGGCGCCCCTCGATGTGCCCGAGCAGCCGCAAGCTCATGACGATTTCATCATCTACCCGGTCGCCTCGCGGCGGGATTGAAAAGCTGCCCGAAAGGACTGAAACTTATGGCCAACTGGCCCGAGCTGGAAATATCGCGCCGCGGCGTTCTAGCCGGAACGACCGTCACGGCGGTGGCCGTGGGGGCACCAGCTTTCACGGAAGCGTCCGCACCTCCGCGCGCACAGCCTGCTCGCACAATGCCGGTCGCCTTCTCAGTCAACGGTCGCAAGCAGTCGTTGGCGCTCGACCCACGCACAACCCTCCTCGATGCGCTGCGCGAACATCTTCATCTTACCGGCACCAAGAAGGGCTGCGATCACGGTCAGTGCGGTGCCTGCACCGTCATCGTCGAGGGCAAGCGGATCAATTCCTGCCTCAGCCTGGCCGTCATGCATGAAGGGCAGGAAATCACCACGATCGAGGGGCTGGGCACGCCCGACAAGCTGCATCCGATGCAGGCGGCGTTCATCAAACATGACGGCTACCAGTGCGGCTACTGCACGCCCGGCCAAATCTGTTCCGCAGTCGCGGTTCTCGACGAGATAGCCCGAGGGGTTCCCAGCCACGTCCAGGAGGATCTGACCGTCGGCCCACGCGCCACCCGCCAGGAGATCCGAGAGCGGATGAGCGGCAACATCTGCCGCTGCGGCGCTTACTCCAACATCGTCGATGCGATGGCGGACGTGGCTGGAGACAATGCGTGAGAGCCTTCACCTACGAACGCGCCCCTGACCCTATCGCTGCCGCAAAGGCCGTAACGCAACGCCCCGGCGCGCGGTTCATCGCCGGGGGCACCAATCTGCTGGACCTGATGAAGCTGGAGGTGGAAACGCCGACACACCTCGTCGATGTGCAGGACCTGGGCTTCAACAAGATTGAGACGGTGTCCCAAGGCGGCCTCCGGATCGGGGCGCTCGTCACCAACACCGACCTTGCGTCGGACGAACGCGTGCGCCGCGACTATGCCGTGCTGTCGCGCGCAATCCTTGCTGGCGCTTCGGGGCAGTTGCGTAACAAGGCCACGGTCGGCGGCAACTTGCTCCAGCGCACCCGCTGCCCCTATTTCTATGACACCAACATGGCCTGCAACAAACGGCGGCCGGGTTCAGGATGCGCTGCCATCGGCGGCTATTCCCGCCAACTCGGCGTCGTGGGGGTGAGCAAATCCTGCATTGCGACGTTCCCGGGTGATATGGCTGTGGCCCTGCGCGTGCTGGACGCGGTTGTGGAAACGATAAACGCACATGGGCGAACCCGATCCATCCCGATTGCCGACCTTCACCGCCTGTGGGAAGATAACCCGGAACGAGATACGGTGCTGACGACTGGCGAACTCATCACCGCCATCACGCTACCTCCTCCGCTCGGCGGCCAGCATTTCTATGAAAAGGTCCGAGACCGCGCTTCCTATGCCTTCGCGCTAGTATCGGTCGCAGCCGTTATCCAGCCTGACGGCACCGGTCGCGTGGCGTTTGGCGGAGTAGCCCCAAAGCCTTGGCGCGTCGAAGCTGCCGATGCTCTGCTGCCGCAAGGCGCGGCCGCCGTTACCGCGCGGGCCTTCGAGGGTGCGACTCCGACACAGGACAACGCCTTTAAGCTGCCACTCGCGACGCGCGCGCTGGCCTACGTCATCGAACAAGCCAGGACCTGATCCCATGAAGTTCAACGTTCCTGCCACCAACAATCCCATCGACAGAATGTCCGTTGTCGGGCGCGCGCAGAACCGCATCGATGGCCCACTCAAGACGACGGGCCTCGCGCCCTACGCTTATGAACATCGCGAAGCGGCGAACCCGGCCTATGGTCATGTCATCGGCGCGGCGATCGCCAAGGGCAAGTTCCGCTGGTTGAACCTGGACGTTGTAAGGACGGCACCCGGCGTCATCGCGGTGGTCACGGCAGAAGATGTCGGGACGCTCGACAAGGGGCAGTTCAACACGGTAAAGCTACTCGGCGGGCCCGAGGTCGATCACTATCACCAGGCGATCGCCGTCGTAGTCGCAGAGACATTCGAACAGGCTCGTGCGGCCGCCGCAATGGCGCGGGTCGAATATGATCGTGAGCAAGGACGGTTTGACCTCGACAAGGCTTTGGAGAACGCCCCTCTAGTCGATAATGGCGGCAAGCCAGCGACACCGGCAGCGGTCGGCGACTTCGATGCTGCCTTCGCCGCCGCCCCCATTAAAATCGATGCCGGATATTCGACGCCCGATCACACTCACGCGATGATGGAGCCCTTCGCTTCCATCGCCGCGTGGGAGGGCGACGAACTGACGATCTGGACATCAAACCAGATGATTGACTGGGGTCGCGGCGACCTTGCCCAGACGCTGGGCATGCCCAAGGAAAAGATCCACTTCTTGTCACCTTATGTCGGCGGCGGCTTTGGTGCGAAACTGTTCCTGCGGACCGACGCTGTCCTCGCCGCGCTGGGAGCAAGGGCGGCGAAGCGGCCGGTGAAGATCGCTCTGCCGCGACCTTTCCTTGCGAACAACAGCACGCACCGTCCCGCGACGCGCCAGCGCATCCGCATCGGCGCTACGCGCGATGGTACGATCACCGCCATCGCACATGAAAGCGGCTCCGGCAATCAACCCGGTGGTAGTCCGGAAACGGCAACGGGCCAGACCGAGCTGCTCTATGCGGGTGCGAACCGGCTGACGGCGCTCCGGCTGGCGGTGCTCGACCTGCCGGAAGGAAATGCGATGCGTGCTCCAGGGGAAGCGCCAGGCATGATGGCGCTTGAGGTCGCCATGGACGAAATGGCCGAGAAATTGGGGATGGATCCGGTCGCTTTCCGGATCAAGAACGATACGCAGGTCGATCCGGCCAAGCCTGAGCGGCGGTTCTCGCAGCGCCAGCTCGTTCGATGCCTGACCGAAGGCGCCGAACAGTTCGGTTGGTCGCGCAGGAATGCAACGCCGGGCAATGTTCGTGACGGCCGTTGGCTGGTCGGCATGGGAGTCGCGGCGGCTTTCCGCAACCATATCAACCGGCCCAGCGGCGCGAGGGTACATCTCGATCCGGATGGCGTGGTGACGGTGGAAACCGACATGACCGACATTGGCACGGGCAGCTACACCATCATCGCCCAGACTGCGGCGGAGATGATGGGCGTGCCGATCGAGGCGGTCAAAGTAAGGCTCGGCAGTTCCGCCTTTCCGGTCGCCGCCGGTTCGGGCGGCCAATGGGGTGCCGCCAATGCCACGGCGGGTGTATATGCGGCCTGCGTGAAATTACGGGAAGCGGTCACCCAGAGGCTCGGCCTTGATGGGCCAGGCGCACTGTTCGAAGGCGGACAGGTGCGCAGCGGCGGCCGATCCGCCAAGCTTCGTCAGGCCGCCGCCGCGGGAAGATTGACGGCCGAAGACCACATCGAATTTGGTGAACTTGCGGAAAAGTGGCAGCTGTCCACTTTTGGCGCGCATTTCGTCGAGGTCGGGGTCGATCTCTATACCGGCGCCACGCGCATTCGCCGCATGCTGGCAGCGTGCGCAGCCGGCAGGATCATCAATCCCAAATCAGCGCGCAGCCAGGTGATTGGCGCGATGACCATGGGGGTCGGCAGCGCACTGATGGAGGAATTGGCCGTTGACGGGCGTTTCGGCTTTTTCGTGAACCATGATCTTGCCTCCTATGAAGTGCCCGTTCATGCCGACATCCCGCATCAACAGGTAATCTTTATCGAGGAGGCCGACGACAAGGCCAATCCGATGAAGGCAAAGGGTGTAGGCGAACTCGGGCTATGCGGTGTCGGCGCGGCCGTCGCCAACGCTGTCTACAATGCCACTGGCGTGCGCATCCGCGACTACCCGCTTACGCTAGACAAGCATTTGGACCGGCTGCCGCCGCTGACGTGATGGGTGTTCGGTCGCAAGTGCGGCATTCGCCTTGGCGCCACGTCGGCGTTGCATGAGTAACTCATATCATCGACGGCGAGCAGTCATGCAGCCCGACTTATTATAATCAACCCTCGGAGCGAAAATGATTGATCTGAATGGCAAAGGCCTGGCCCTGGCGCAATTGACGCTAATTGCTTTAGCGGGTCCCGCATTTGCTCAGGGCGCCACTGCAATCGCTGACGCGGCACAGTCTACTGAATATGGGTCTGGAGTGAACCAAAATCCCGTACCGACGGCTACACTTGTCCCGGAAGATTTCGACGTTCCTACATTAGTGGAAACATCCGATTTCAAGATCGTGCCCTTGAGCCCCGCGATAACTAAAATTGATTTCGCTGCCTACATGTCATCAATTAAACATTTACAGGAAACCTTTACCCGCAGCACCGACTGGCCTCATGAAGGAATCTCCGACGCTGACGCTCTGCGCGACATGGAAGCCGAACAGGCCAGATTTAGAAGCCGCACATCCTTTGCCTATGCCGTACTTACGCCCGATGGCAGCAGGGAGCGTGGCTGTGTGTATATCTACCCCAGTGACGTTGAGGGATATGACGCTACGGTCAGGATATGGGTAACCAAGTCCGAATATGACGCTGGCTTCGATGCTGAGCTTTATCAGTGGGTGACCGATTGGATCCGAAAAGATTGGCCGTTCGTGAAGGTCGCTTATCCCGGACGTGCCATTGGTTGGAGGAGTTGGGACGCCCTTGTCGCAGCCAATAAGGCCAGAATAGCAGCTGCAGAACGACGGCAACGGTAAAAGCGTGATAAACAACGAAGCGCGAAGCCGACGCTATGACGGCGACGCGGGGAGCCAGACCTATATTATTAACTGCCGCCCGCAGTTGGGTCGGTTTATCTTCATCGACGCCCCAAGAACCGGACGTCCGGGCACCCGTCCACGACCTGCGAAAATGGCCGAGCTTGGAGTTTGCCTATTAACCGGATCGCGGGGAAGTGTCGGGGTCGGAAACCGGTGAGGGCAAGCCCGCGCGCACCGAAGCCCTAACGGACCGTTGTTCGTGCGGCGGGCAAAACCACCCCCTTATCATGCGCGTACTTGTTCCAGTCAGCGATCAGTTCCCGCAGCTTGGCGGGTTCCTTTGTTGCCAAATCCTCCGCTTCGGCAGGATCCCGGGCTATGTTGAATAATTGCCATGCGCCTGCCCCGACGCTCTTGCGCGGATAGGCGTTGCCGGAAGCGGGGAGATAAACCGCCTTCCAGTCGCCCTTGCGCAGCGCGCGACGATAGAAGAGTTCTGTCCCGACCGGCTCGTGCGGCTGACGCACGTCGCCCTGGCTACCGTTGAGTACAGGCGCGAGGCTGTGTCCCTGGACGGGGAGGATCGCGTGGCCGGCAAAATTGGCGGGCTGCGACAGGCCTGCAAGGTCCAGCAATGTCGGCGCCACGTCCATCACGCTGATAAAAGCGTTGGCGATCCGCCCACCCGTAACGCCGGGGCCGGCCGCAAAGGCGCTGACTCGGGTGCCACCCTCGGTCGGATAGCCCTTCACCAACCAGGAAGGCGCACTGTTCGCCTGCGCCCAGCCCGGGCCATAGCCGAGATAAGAGGTCGCAGCGCCGATGTTGCCTAGGCTGTTGTCGATCCCGAGCTTCGCCGCGCCTTGAGGCTTCAGCACCGCCTGGTGGGGCGCGTCGATGACATTGCCTTCCGGGCCGTTGTCGGAGAGGAAGATGATCACTGTATCCTCATATCTGCCGAGCCGCTTCAGCGTCGTGATGACGCGTCCGATATTTTGATCCATGCGGTCGACCATCGCCGCGTACACTTCCATCTTGCGAGCTTCCATCGCTTTCTCCTGCACGGTAAGCGACGCCCACGGTTTCACGTCCACCAGCGCATGAGCGGCGAGGTTTGGGGGTACGAGACCCAGTTCCTTTTGCCGCTTCAGCCGTGCATCACGCAGTGCCTCATAGCCCGCATCATAGCGGCCCTTATATTTGGCGATGACTTCCGGCGGCGCCTGGATCGGCCAGTGCGGCGTCGAATAGGGCAGATAGGCGAAGAAGGGACGTTTGTCCTTTCCGCCTTCCTTCAGGAAGCCGATTAGACGATCAGTGAAATAGTCCGCGGAGTAGCGGCCCTTGGGATAGGCTACGACCTTGCCATTATCGCGGTAAATGGGGGCGGCATTGACAGCCTGCCATGCGGCATTCTGGTCGGTGCCGAAATGATTGCCCAGCCCCTGGAGCAGGGCATAGGATCGCTCGAACCCTCGCGCTGCGGGCCCCTGTTCGGGGCTAAGGCCAAGGTGCCACTTGCCCGACATAAGCGTGCGATAGCCACCCTGCTGCAACAGTTCCGCGATGGAGGCTACACGGTCGTTCAGATAACCTTCGTAGCCCGGCCGCCCGGCTTGGTCCTGATCGAGCGTTTCCGCCATGCTGCCCAGGCCAGCCTGATGATTATCGACACCGGTGAGCAGCATGGACCGGGTGGGAGAGCAAGTCGGTGCGGTATGAAAGCCGGTGAAGCGTATGCCAGAGGTCGCTATCGCATTCAGGTTGGGCGTGGAGATTTCTCCACCGAATGAGCCGAGATCGGACCAGCCCAAATCATCGGCGACTATCAGCAGGAAATTGGGTCGGTGCGCCTTAACATCTGCTTTATGCCCGCGCGGGGGAAACGGTGACGTCTCGGCTTGGGCCATGCTGCCGCTGGACACAGCGGTGATACCAAAAATGATAGCTGTTCTCAGGAGTTTGTGCATTCGACTATCCGGAACCGATCCACATCGGAAAGTTGGAAGGGCGCCGGGGGCTGAACCGCCCCCGGCGGAGAGAGGATCATTCGGCCGGGATGGCTTCCCGGGCCTTTTCGATCTTGACCGAGCGGCTGCGGCGGCCATCGATAGCAACGGGAATATCACCCTGGACAGTCGCACGGCGCAGGGTGCGGCGCTGCAATCCAAAGTCGGCTATAGCGCGATGCTGCGTCGATCGGTTGTCCCAGATGGCGACGTCGCCCGCGCGCCAGCGCCAGCGGACCGTGTTTTCCGGCTTTGTGATGTGATCCTGCAGCACGGCGAACAGCCGCTGCGAGTCTGCGGGGTTGAGGCCGACAAACTGCTTCACGAAATGGCCCAGCAGCAGGCTGCGCTCACCCGTTTCGGGATGGACGCGCACGACCGGATGCTCCGTCTCATAAACGGTAGATGCGAAGACCTTGCTATATTCCTCAGACCGCTTGGCGTCCTTGCTGCCGAGAGCGGCGGCATAATCATATTTATTCGAATGCACGGCCCACAGTCCATCGACCAGCGTCTTCAAGGCCTCGGGCAGATCTTCATAGGCGGTTGCGCCATTGGCCCAGAGCGTGTCGCCGCCCGCCTGAGGAACGGTGATCGCCCGCAGGATTGACGCCTTGGGATAGGCCTCGACGAAAGTGACGTCCGTGTGCCAGCTGGATGCGGCATAGCCTTCTGTCGAGTCCAACTCGAGCAGGTAGCGTGATCCTTCCGCAACCGGGACAGTGGGATGCGCGACCGGGTCCCCCAACAGGGCGGCGAAAGCCTCATGCTGTTGATCGGTCAACTGGTCCTGATCGCGGAAGAAGATGACCTTGTGCCGCACCAGCGCCGCGCGGACCGCATCAAGCGTCACTCGGTCGAGATCGCCCGACAGCGCGATTCCGCGGATCTCCGCACCGATACGGCCAGCAACTGGGACGATATCGAGCGGGCTTTCGGCATCCTTGGCGTTGATGAAATTGTGGATCAGATCAGTCATGTCATGTCTCCTTGGGGTGATGGTGGGAGGCTTATTCGGCGGGCTGGAAAGCGTGGTCGCGTTCATCCAGCGCGCGGCGAATTTCGGTGTGGACGGACTCATCCAGCGGGAAGCCGTGGATCAGCCAGGCGGAAAGAAGGTGCGCGATGGCGGGTCCCAGCGCGAAAACGGCGAGCAGGCCGCGCAGCGCGTCGGGGGTGTTGGTCGGTGCGCTTGGATCAAAGCCGAGCCAGCCGACGAGTGGCAGGGCGATGCCGACGGCTGCCGCCATGCCTGCCTTGCTCGATAGGCTGAAGGCAGAGAAAAACAGCGCCGTCCGGTCTTCACCTGTGCGCAACCGATGTTCGTCGGCAATGTCGGCGACCATGGACCGCAGCATCAGATTGCCCGACCCCTGCGCCAGGCCTTGAGCCAGCGTCAGCGCCAGTAGCAAGCCGATCTGTCCCGGCACAACCAGCAGCAGCCCGGCGTTGATGGCGACCTGAGCAAGCTCGCCCGCGACGGCGGCGCGATGCTTGCCGATACGATAGCCGATCTGCGCCCAGATCGGACCGGCGACTATGCCGAAGATGAACTGGAACAGGAACAAGCCGCTGGCCCATTGGGGCAGGCCCATATAATGCGTAACGAAAAATACGATCAGCGCGCTGCGGATGCTTTGCCCCACAGTCACTGCGAAGTCGGACAACAGCACGCGGCGGAGCAGCGGGTGGCCGAACAGCGCACCCACGGTCTGGCGGAGCGACAGGTGTGCCCTAGATGACGGCACGGCCGGCGCTTCCGTCTGGCTGCGCAAGGTCAGCACGAGCGACACGATCAGGCTGACCAGCACGACGCTGCCCATCGCCGCGAGCTTCAGCGTGCCATCCTTAGGGCTGATCTGGTCGATGATCGTCGGCAGGATGAGCACGACGAGCAGCGATGTGGAGCCGGCGACGGTCTGGAACGTCGCGATGCGCGTGCGGTCGTGATAGCCGCTATATGTTTCGCCCGACCAGGCCAGATAGGGTATCTGGACCATCGACCAGCCAAGATAGAAAAGGAACAGGCAGGCGGTGAGATAGAGCGGCGATACCCAGGAAGCGGCCGGGAAGAAAAGCAGCGCGCCAGATATCCCGAACAGCGCCGCTCCAGCGACGATCCACGGCCGCCGCCGGCCGAAGCGTCCATGAGTTCGGTCGGTGAGAGCGCCGATCAGCGGGTCGGCTACCGCGCCCCATAGCCGTTCTCCCAGGAAAATCGCGCCGATTACGGCAAGCGACAGCCCGAATTGCTGCGCGTAAATCGCCGGCAGATGAACCGCCAAAGGCATTTGCGCGGCAGTGATCGGCACGAATAGCGACGCAAAGCCCGCCATCCGCCATCTGCTTACGCGCTTTTCATCCTGCGGTGCCGCCTGTTGGACGCGAGGCTGCGCGCTATGGTGATATACGCTAGCCATCATGGACCTCACAATCTGGTTTTGAGGGTGACGCCGACCGTGCGGGGGTCGCCGATCGTGCCGGTGACGAGCCCGAAAGCCCCGGCATTGAGCGCTTGAAAATATTGCGTATCGGTCAGGTTGCGCGCCCACACGCTGATGTCCCATAGGCCGCTGTCCGCGCGGATGCCGATGCGCGCATTCAGCAGGCCATAGCCCGGCACCTGCGCATAGCGGCTGTTGCTGGAGGAGGTATTGAAGCTGGAGCGGTGGGAAAAATCGGCGTGGCCGTATAGTTCGATCCCGCCTCTACCGATCGGTTGCGTGACGTCTGCGGCCAGCGAATAGGTGAATTTGGGGACACCGCCGAGCTGTGCGCCGGTCAGATCCTGCGTGGGCGCAAGGGCCGGGCTGCGTTCGGGCGCCTGCGGGGCGTTTCTGTAATCACGATAGGTCGCGTCAATATAGGATGCCGATGCTGTCAGGCTGATCCATTTGCTGGGCGCGTAGCTCAGGTCGCCTTCGATCCCGCGCGACCGCACCTTGGGAATGTTGGAGATATATTGGACGAAAGTGCCAAGTGCCGTCGGCTCGGTGATCGCAGTCTGATAGTCGCTCACATCGGTCCAGAAGGCAGCGGCGTTGAACGTCAGGCCGCGGTCCAGCCATGCGCTCTTGAAGCCCAGTTCAAAATTATTGACTGTTTCGGGCTTTACCTCTGGCACTGCCCCATTCGGTATGTTGGTGAGGTTGAGCCCGCCGGATTTGCTGCCACGCGAATAGCTGCCGTAGAAGAGAGCATCCGGCGCGACCTTCCAGCTCAACGTGGCCAGCCCCGACAGGCTGTTATCCTTGATGGCGGCGGTGTAGCTGGTGATCGGATTGAACTGGTTGCGGATCGCGGTGGCGGCCGCCGCTTCAGCCGCCGATAATGTCGCAAGGTCTGTCCCGGCCACCCACGACTGGCGATAGACGCCGGTCTTGCTCTCATGGGTGTACCGAAGGCCACCTGTCAGGCTGAGCGCATCACTGATATTCCAGCTTGCCTGACCGAACAGCGCGTAGCTCTTCGTTGTCGGCTCCGAATAGCTGCGGGTCTCAAAGCCATTCAGCGCCGCATTCGAGACGACCGGGCTAACGGCCGGGACAAACCAGTTGGGCGCAGCCGATCCATAGCCCGAAGCGCCATAACCGCGGATCGTCTGCCAGAAATAATAGACGCCGACGGTCCAGTCGATGACATTGCTGCCGGTGGAACCGAGCCGCACTTCCTGGCTGAACTGGCGTTGGCGGTTGGCCTGCTGCCCTTTGGTGATTACCGGCAGGCCCGTGCTGTCGCCGTCATTGGCCGGGTCCCAGTCCCACCAGCGATAGGCGGTGATAGATGTGAGCGCCGCCTTGCCCAGGTCCCAATCGATCTGGCCCGACGTGCCATAGCTTTTCATGAACGCCTGATAATGGCTGTCGGAATCGCCTTTGCGGGCGAACGGGTCGGCGGGCAGTAATGTGTAACCGGCGCGTGCAGTGCGGACGAAGATGTTATTGGCGATCGTCGCGCCACTGTCATAGGCGCCGAAATAAGCAACCGGGATGTTTAGCACATAATGTTGCTTCTGGTGCGCATAGTCACCGATCAACCGGATGGACAGCGTATCTGTAGGCTTGACC
>Ga0105148_100043_pt1 | contig 18692 bp, 20 predicted proteins | sample RS_199metaG_FD_91502 | JGI IMG/M metagenome (GOLD analysis project Ga0105148, IMG submission 91502) | Switchgrass associated microbial communities from Austin, Texas, USA, to study host-microbe interactions - RS_199 metaG | ecosystem: Host-associated > Plants > Roots > Rhizosphere | place: USA... | reverse complement strand
TCGTCGAACGCATCTGCGAAGCTGTGGCGAGAGTGGCCGCGTGACGCTCCCCGCCCATCGTCATCCCAGCAACAACTGGGATCTCCCTCAGATCAGCCATGCCCTTCGTCCAGAGATGCCAGCTTCCGCTAGCTTCACGGAATCCGGCCATGCTTGAAATGCGCCCCGACTGCGAACGCTGCGGTACGGACCTGCCCGCCGATGAACCCGGCGCGTTCATCTGTTCCTTCGAATGTACCTTCTGCGCGTGCTGTGCCGAGACGCTCGACGATCGCTGCCCCAATTGCGGCGGCGAGCTGATGGACCGGCCGACCCGCGTTGGCGAAGCACTCGCCCGTCACCCAGCAACCACCCAGCGTCGCTATAAGGCATGAAGCCGGCACGCATTTTGATCATCGCCGGATCGGACAGCGGCGGCGGCGCAGGTGTCCAGGCGGATATCCGCACGGTGACGCTGCTTGGCGGCCACGCCATGACGGCGATCACCGCGATCACTGCGCAGAACACGCTGGGCGTACAGGGCGTCCACCCCATACCCACGCCGATGGTGGTGCAGCAGATGGACAGCGTCATCGGCGACATAGGGGTCGATGCGGTAAAGATCGGCATGATCGGCTCGGCCGAGACCGCTGCCGCCGTCGCGGACCGCTTGGCTCAGCTGGACAATATACCGATCGTCTTCGATCCGGTAATGGTCTCCACCAGCGGCGCGGCCCTTGCGGACGACGCGACCATCGCTGCCTTCGAGCGGCTGATGAGCCTGTCGACGCTGGTGACGCCAAACATCCCAGAACTGGCGGCGCTTGGCGGGGAAGAGATAGCGATCCGCTTCCACACCCATGTGCTTGCAAAGGGTGGACATGGGGAGGGGACGATGCTCACGGACCGGTTGGTCGGCCCGCAGGGCGTGCGCAAGGCTTGGAGCAACGTCCGCATAGACACCCCCCATACCCACGGCACCGGCTGCACGCTGGCCAGCGCCATTGCAACGGGCCTCGGGGAGGGGTGGGACCTCATCGACGCCATCGAGCGCGCGCGCAAATATGTTCGCGAAGCGCTGGCGCTGGCGCCGGGCCTGGGGCAGGGGCACGGGCCCATGGGTGCGCCCTTCGGATTTCATCTCCATGCCTGATTTCGCGCATGAACTTCTGCACCATCCCGGCCTTGTCGCCGGGGTGGATGAGGCGGGCAGGGGTCCACTTGCGGGACCGGTGGTCGCCGCTGCCGTAGTCCTCAGGCAGGATGACTGTCCCGATGGCCTCAATGACAGCAAGCAACTGACCGCCGCCCGCCGCGCGGTCTTGGAGGGAGAGATCAAGGCGCGGGCGCTCTGCTGGGGTATCGGCATCGCGACGGTCGAGGAAATCGACAGCCTGAACATCCTCTGGGCGACGATGCTGGCGATGACGCGAGCGATGGAGGCGCTCAGTCATGACTGCGCCCATGTCCTCGTAGATGGCAATCGTTGTCCCAAATGGCACTGGACCTCGACCGCTGTCGTGGAAGGGGACGCCAAATGCCTGTCCATCGCCGCCGCGTCGATCCTGGCCAAGGAAGCGCGCGACCGGATGATGGTAGAGGCGGCTGCCTCGCACCCCCATTATGGCTGGGAAACGAACAAGGGCTATGGCAGTGCGATGCACCTGGCTGCGCTAAGGGAATATGGGCCGACGCCGCTTCATCGACGCAGCTTCGCGCCCGTCGCTCAATTGATGCTGCTGTAGCAAGGGGGCTTATCAGGCTCGTCCCATGACGGGATGACTGCGCTGCCTTGCCGGAAATTCCAGACTGGAACCGCGCCTGCGGATGGTTAAGAAAGACTTAATGCGCTTTCTGCCAGTCTTCGCCCTGCTTATCATTTTCGCTCTCTCTTCGGGCGCGCATCCCCTCCTAGCGCAAACGTCTGTTTCTGCCACCCCATCCCTCGCGCCCGGTGATTATCGTTGGTTGGAAGAAGGCCCCTTCGACGGCCCGCTCTACCTGATCATCAGCATCGAGCGACAGATGGTGCATGTTTATAGTGGTGATCGGTTGGTCGGCATGGCCAGCGTATCGACCGGCACCAAGGGACATCGCACGCCTACAGGCGAATATCCGATCCTGCAGAAACGGGAATGGCACAGGTCGAACATCTACAGCAATGCGCCCATGCCTTTCATGCAGCGGCTGACCTGGGACGGGATCGCGCTGCATGCCGGACATAATCCCGGCTATCCGGCAAGCCACGGCTGTATCCGCCTGCCGCATGCCTTTGCCCGCAAGCTGTTCGGCCTCACCCAGATCGGCACGCTGGTGCGAGTGAACGCGGATGAGCTAGGCCCCGCACTGATGCTCGACACGCTCGTGTTGAACGACCCGGGAACAGCCGTCGTGACCTTCACGCCCAATGCCCAGCCCCCGGTGTTGGAGAAAGCCCCGGTGGAATTGGCCGCCCGCGACGCCCCGATGCTCGCCATAGACCCCAGCGTGTTCCGGCCCCGCCTTCGCCGTTGGTAGGTCCTGGGTCGGATGTTCCCCCTCCCGCAGGCAGGAGGGGGTCAGCTGGCGCAACCCCGACCCCATGGGCAAGCTCGCTTCGCTCGCATCGACTCCTGACTCTTCAAACGAGTCACGCGCATCTCTCGAACGCCCGCAGAATGGGGAATGTCTCGGATAAGTCGCTAGTCGATAACTCCTCCGTCATTCCGGCGTTGAGCCGGAATCCCGCTTCGTTGGTCTATCCAGGGCGTTGAATGGCGCCCCAGAGCGGGTCCGGGTGACGAAGAACCGGCGGACGGCATCGGCCGCCTTGGAATCCACTTCTCACCGCGGCATGTGTGACGCCACGGCCACAGCCTCCTCGAAAAGCATCCTATTCATCCCACTGTCGCGGTTTCAGGCATGTCCTATTTCGCCCTGACAAGTCTATGCCGCGCTCCTCTTTGAAATGTCCGGTACATCGCGCCCTCACGCATACGCGCGCGCAGGCACGCGCGCGCGTACACTGTGAACTTCGGGCAAAATTGGCCGCAAACCATAGCGGCAATTAAGAAGTGGCCGCCACCGGGCCTGGGGGCGACCGCTTCCCAACCCCCCGCTCGGGGGTTGTCTTGTCAGGCTGCTTCTGCCGTTTCCGACGAAGCGGGCAGGCGGATGAGATAGTCAAAGGCGGAAAGCGCCGCCGTCGAACCCGCACCCATGGCTATCACGATCTGCTTGTACGGCACGGTCGTGCAATCGCCGGCAGCGAATATCCCCGGCCGGCTGGTTTCGCCGCGCGCGTCAATCTCGATCTCCCCGCGCGGGGAAAGGGCCACTGCGTCCTTCAGCCATTCAGTGTTGGGAACGAGGCCGATCTGGACGAAAATGCCTTCCAGTTCGATATCATGATCGGTGCCGTGGTTGCGGTCCTTGTAGGAAAGGCCCGTCACCTTGGCCCCGTCGCCCTCCACCTTGGTCGTCAGCGCCGAAGTGATGATGCGGACGTTAGGCAGGCTGGCGAGCTTGCGCTGCAGCACCGCATCAGCCCGCAGCTGGCTGTCGAACTCGATCAGCGTGACATGCGCCACGATGCCGGCGAGGTCGATCGCCGCTTCGACGCCGCTATTGCCGCCGCCGATCACCGCCACCCGCTTGCCCTTGAACAAAGGTCCGTCGCAGTGCGGGCAATAGGCAACGCCCTTGTTGCGATATTCATCCTCGCCCGGCACGCCCATCTGCCGCCAGCGGGCGCCGGTCGAAAGGATGACGGTGCGGCCCTTCAGGATCGCGCCATTTTCCAGCACGACCTCATGATAGCCACCCTCGGTCTTGGCCGGGATCAGTTTCGCTGCCTTCTGAAGGTTCATGATCTCGACGTCATAGTCCTTGACGTGCGCCTCCAGGGCAGAGGCAAGCTTTGGCCCCTCGGTGCGGCTTACCGAGATAAAATTCTCGATATCCATGGTGTCGAGCACCTGGCCGCCGAACCGTTCTGCCGCGATGCCCGTGCGGATGCCCTTGCGCGCGGCATAGATCGCCGATGCCGCGCCCGCAGGCCCGCCGCCGACCACAAGAACCTCGAATGGATCTTGCTTGCGGATCTTCTCCGCCGCACGGTCAGCCGCGCCGCTGTCGATCTTCGCGACGATCTGCTCCAGTTCCATCCGGCCGCTGGCGAACGGTTCGCCATTCAGGAATACGGTAGGCACGGCCATGACCTGGCGTGCGTCGACCTCTTCCTTGAACAGCGCGCCGTCGATGGCGACGTGGCGGATGCGCGGATTGAGGACGCTCATCAGGTTCAGCGCCTGCACCACGTCGGGGCAGTTCTGGCAGGAAAGCGAGAAATAGGTTTCGAATGTGAAGTCGCCGTCCAGATCCTTGATCTGATCGATGACGTCCTGCGCCGCCTTGGACGGATGGCCGCCAACCTGGAGCAGGGCAAGGACAAGCGAGGTGAACTCATGGCCCATCGGGATACCGGCGAATGTCACGCCGATGTCGGTGCCGACGCGGCGGATCATGAAGCTGGGCTTGCGCTTGTCATGGCCTGCCAGCATCAGCGACACCTTGTCCGACAGCTCGGCGATCTCGTTCAGCAGTCCTTCCAACTCGCGCGACTTCGCGCCATCGTCCAGCGATGCCACCAGCTCGATGGGCTGCGTGATGTTCGCCATATAAGCCTTGAGCTGGCTTTTGAGATTTGCGTCCAACATCTTCTCATAGCTCCATTGATTGGGCGCACCGGTACGGGGCACGCGGGTCCGCTTGCCGGAGTGGCGCGACCCGAGCGCCCGGCATGACAGTGGCTGAAATGTCAGAATGAAACCCCCGCCGGGCCGGGGAGTTGCTCGACCCGGCCCGGCGAAAGGTCAGGGTGAGTTAGATCTTGCCGACGAGGTCGAGCGAGGGAGCCAGGGTTTCTTCACCCTCTTCCCACTTGGCCGGGCAAACTTCGCCGGGGTGAGCAGCGACATATTGTGCAGCCTTGACCTTGCGCAGCAGCTCGGTCGCGTTGCGGCCGACGCCTTCCGAAGTGATTTCCATGAACTGGATCACGCCTTCCGGATCCACCAGGAAGGTGGCGCGGTCGGCAAGGCCGACGCCCGGACGCATCACATCGAAATTGTTCGTGATCTGGCCCGACTGGTCGCCCAGCATATAATAGTTGATCTTGCCGATCGCGGGCGAGGTGTCGTGCCAAGCCTTGTGGCTGAAGTGCGTGTCGGTCGAAACCGAGTAAACTTCAACGTTCAGCGACTGAAGCGTCGGGTAGATCCCGGCGAGGTCTTCCAGCTCGGTCGGGCATACGAAGGTGAAGTCGGCGGGGTAGAAGAAGAAGATCGCCCACTTGCCCTTTACGTCGGCGTCGGTGACATCGACGAACTTGCCTTCCTTGAAAGCGGTCGCCTTGAACGGCTTGATGGGTGTGTTGATAAGCGCCATGGGCCTTGCAGTTCCTTCTGAGGGGTTGCTGTTGCCCGGCCTATGTAGGGGTGCGGAGGGGAAGGGGGAAATTGCTTTTCTTCAAACCGCTGATTGAGAAAAGCGATTAAAGAGGAAATTATTGATCGACTGATCCGTCCCTGGGCTTTTGGATGACATAGGTCATGGCTTCCTTCACCATCTCGAGCGCTTCGTCGATGGTGAACGTCGAGGAATCAAGGCAAAGTTCCAGCCACAGCCCATCCACCATCGCTGTCAGGCCGATGGCAGCGATACGTGCAGCCGGACGGGGGATTTGCGGCGCCGCCTCCCGCAGCAGCACCTCCAGTCGCTCGCGCGATCCGCCATAGGTCTCCGCATGGGTTGCCGCAATTTTCGGGCTGGTCTTCACCAGGCTCCAGAAGGAAATCCAGGTGGCGAGCAGATTGGGATCGAGCACCGGCGGCTGGAAATTGGCGCGCAAATAGGCCCACAGCCGGTCCATGGGGTCCGGCCCTGCGTCGGCGACGGCCTGCTCCATGGCGGCGGCGACCTTTTCCCCCACATCACGATAGGTTGCGAGGATGAGAGCGTCGATACCATCGAAATAATGGGTGAGCAGACCTGCTGAAACGCCTGCGCGTGCGCATATCGCGCGCACGGACGTAGCGCCCACCCCTTTTTCAGCGAGGCAGCGCGCGGTCGCTTCGATCAGCGCTTGGCGTCTGACATCGGGCGATTCTCTGACAAAGCGCGCCCGTCCTTGAATCCTGCCTAAGCGGCCTGCAGTCTTATGCTCCACGTCTCTTTTCCTGCCACCATGCCGCGCCCCCTTAGAACAGCCCGCACTGCTCCCTCCCCGCAGCATGGATCACGAAATGCGATCACCATTTCAGGGCGCAATGCAAGCGCAAAGATGGCCGCGAACCGCCGTTCAGGCCGGTTCGCCCAATTCTTCAAGCGCGGTAAAGCGCTGCGACCAGAGCGCGCCATAGATGGCCATCCACTGGACTACGGGAGCGAGCCCTTTTACCCGTGCGGCATAGAAGGTCTCCCGTCCGGCGCGGCGTGCCGTAACGAGCCGTGCGCGTTTCAACTTCGCCAGATGACGCGAAACCATCGGTTGGGACACATCGGAAACGGCAGTCAGCGCATGGACGCTCTGCTCACCTTCGCGCACCAGATATTCAAGCAAGGCGCGACGCGTGCCATCGGAAAGCGCCTTGAACAGTTCGTCGCAAGCGGCCGACCGGTCGCCACTGGAAACAGGGTCATTCATTATGAAGCTATAACCAACAGGTTATGAAAAGATCAAGGGCGGACCGCTTTTGAGGCGATCGCGGCGTGTTAACCAAAAAAAGTTGCGGCGGTCCAGCGGCTGAGTCTTTTGAGCCACACCACCTGATCTTGAGTCTGTTATGCTTAACGAGACTCAACATATCGTGGCTACCGCTTTCGTTCTCCGGACGTTAACCATTTTGTCAGGCTCAACTCCTAAGCTGTTGATCTTGACGGGGGACTCCCAAGGACTCAACGCTTGGCCTCGAAACGAATGGGGGTCACAAAAATGGGTGTCATGGAACGCGTCGCGCCGCGGCGTAAAAAGGCGGTTGCGCCGGTCGAGGTTGAGGCCGACCGCCTGTTGCGCGGCGATTGTATCGCGGAAATGGCGAAGCTGCCCGACGCCTGCATCGACATGATCTTCGCCGATCCCCCCTATAATCTGCAGCTAGGCGGCGACCTTTTCCGTCCGGAAGGCGGTCGCGTCGATGCGGTCGACAATGATTGGGACAAGTTCGACACGCTGGGCAGTTATGATCGCTTTACCAAGGCTTGGCTGGCGCAGGCCCGTCGTATCCTGAAGCCCAATGGCACCATCTGGGTTATCGGCAGCTATCACAACATCTTCCGCGTCGGCACAGCCTTGCAGGACGAGGGCTTCTGGATCCTCAACGACATCATCTGGCGCAAGTCCAACCCGATGCCCAATTTCAAAGGCACCCGCTTCACCAACGCGCATGAGACGCTGATCTGGGCCAGCCAGGGCGAGGATGCAAAATATACGTTCAATTACAAGGCGATGAAGACGCTCAATGACGAGTTGCAGATGCGCTCGGACTGGGTGCTGCCGATTTGCGGCGGGCAGGAGCGGCTGAAGCGCAATGGCACCAAGGCCCATCCGACTCAAAAGCCCGAGGCGTTGCTCTATCGCGTCCTCCTGGCCTGTACCAAGCCGGGCGATGTGGTGCTCGACCCCTTCTTCGGCACTGGCACGACCGGCGCTGTGGCCAAGCGCCTCGGCCGCAAGTGGATCGGCATTGAACGCGAAGACAGCTATATCGAGGTGGCGATGGAGCGGATCGAGGCTGCGCTGCCACTCGACGAATCCGCGCTCACAATCATGCAGAGCGCCAAGGCTCAGCCGAAGGTCGCCTTCGGCACGCTCGTAGAAACCGGCTATCTCCAGCCGGGTGCGATGTTGACGGACTCTCGCCGGCGCTGGCAGGCGGTTGTACGCGCGGACGGGTCCCTGAGCGTTGGCAGTGACAGCGGTTCGATCCACAAGATGGGGGCGACGCTGCAGAATGCGCCGAGTTGCAACGGCTGGACCTTCTGGCATTATGAGGCCGAAGGCGGGCTGAAGCCGATTGACACTCTGCGGCAGACCTATCTGCTCGCGAACGAGCCTTGATCTGCAAAGGTCGTTTCCGTTCTGGCTGAGCTTGTTGAAATCTTCCTCCTTCTTGACGAGGGGTCATCCTTCGACAAGCTCAGCTGAACCGGACCAGAAATGATCGCCTCGCATATACCCGCCGACGCCCGGCTCTATCTTAAACCGACATGGTTTGTGCCTTCTCCCATAGGCTTGGCTGAAGGGTCGGCGGCGCGGATGAGCAATGGGCTTGTCTGGTTCCAGGCCTATGAGCTGACGCTACTCAGCGGACGGGAGCGGCTGGTCCGAACAACCCTGCCCGTCGCCGGATTCGTCGATGCGCTCGATGGGCTACCCGAACCGCTGGTGGAACGGGCGCAGCAGCTCGCCGCCAATATTTCTGCGATGCGACCGCCGCTGGCGCTCGGCGACCGCACCATCCGGTTCGATGCGCCGCAGGTGATGGCGATCCTCAATGTGACGCCCGACAGCTTTTCCGACGGCGGGAAGCATATGGACGATCCTGGTGCAGCCGCGGACGCAGGCTTCGCCATGGCGGCGGCGGGCGCGGCGCTGATCGATGTGGGCGGCGAATCGACACGGCCCAAGGCTGCCAGGTTGTGGGAAGGTGATGAGATCGCTCGCGTGGTGCCGGTGATCGAACGGCTTGCGGCGGCTGGCGTGCCGGTGTCGATCGACACGCGCAAGGCTGCGGTGATGGAAGCGGCGCTCAACGCAGGCGCCAGGGTCATCAATGATGTCAGCGCTCTGGCTCATGATCCCCGCGCTATGGAAGTTGCCGCTGCATCAGGATGCCCCGTCATCCTGATGCATGCCCCATCTGCAGGTGACGATCCGCACGACAATCCGAACGGCTATGCCGATGTGGTGGCCGACGTCTTCGATATGCTTGAAGCGCGGATCAACGCCTGCGTTGCGGCTGGCATTGCGCGGGATCGAATCATGATCGATCCGGGCCTGGGCTTCGGAAAATCGCTGGCCGATAATCTGGCGCTGGTCAACGGCCTGGCGACCTTTCAGGCGCTCGGCCTGCGACTTCTCTTTGCGGGAAGCCGCAAGCGGCTGATCGGAGCGCTTTCCAATGAAGCGCCTGCGGCTGATCGGCTAGGCGGCTCGGTCGCGCTCGCCTTCCGCGCGGCGCAACTGGGCGCACAGATGGTACGGGTGCATGATGTGAAGGAGAGCGTCCAGGCGCTGCACCTCTGGCGCGGCTTGGCAGACGCGGGCTTGAGCGCGGTTTAGCTGAAGGGTGCGGATGCCTGGGCCATGCCAGCGCTAAACGGCGAGGCTCATTCCGTACCTGCCGACGCGTTGCTCGCGGCTTCTGGTGCAGTGCTACCCTCCGCCGTTTCCGCCTTCCGCGCGAAGATCCGCAGGCTGTCCAGCACTTTCTCTGCGATCGCCTGATATTGCTCGCTCAGCATCTCTGGATAGACGAATGTCGCGGTCACAATCGAACCGTCAGGCTGGCGTAGCAGGCGAACGGCGACGTTATTGCCTTCGCCGTCATTCGCTGTCCCGCGATATTCATTGTCGCCGACAAAGTCGCCGTCCACGCCTTCCGAACCACTGCTCATGGCGGAGACGACCTGTTGCAGGGTCTGTTTCTCATCATTGCGCTGCCAGAATATACGCACGTCGGCGCCTGCACCGGGGTCTTGATAGACGACTCCATTTGCGTTGCTCGCTGACGCATCCTTTTCCCAGCCTTCGGGGAAAGTGATGGAAAAGCCACGCTCGATATTCACATAATTGCGCGTCGCGCTGGTCTCGGACTTTTCGGCGGCGACCGCCTTGGCTGCGGCAGCATTCGCCGCGGCCGCCAATTCTTCCTGAGTCGGCAGGTCTTCGACCGGTTCGGCGCGCCCGCAGGCGACCAGAAAAAGGATGAGTAGGCATGTTGCGACGCTGGGGCTTTTCATACCCTTTCCAAAGCATAGGCCGCCCGACATTTCAACGTCGCAACGATATAGGGCGCGGCAGGATGAGCCCACGGCAGCCCAAGCGTGCTTCAGGCGGCGCTGTCGATGCCCAATTCGGCGAGCTTGCGGTAGAGCGTTGAACGGCCGATCCCTAGCCTGCGGGCAACTTCTGTCATGCGGCCGCGATAATGGCCGATGGCGAGGCGGATGACGTCGGCTTCGATCTCCGCCAGTTGCCGCACATGACCGTCACCTTCGAACAGGGTGATCCCTGCCGCTTCCCGATGTGTCTGAGGCACGGCGCGCAGGCGCGGGTGGAGCGGTTCACCCTCGACACGAGAGCGGATTTGCGCCGCAATCTGCGGAAAATCCTGCGGCGTAAGCGCATCGCCTTCACACAAGACGGCGGCGCGGAAGAGCGCGTTCTGCAGCTGGCGCACATTGCCCGGCCAATCATGCTGCATCAGCAGCGCAAGCGCATCGTCAGTGAGTCCGAGACTGCGGAGGCCCGGTTGGATTGCGATCCGCGCCAGCAGATGACGGCAGAGCGCGGGCACGTCCCCGATCCGCTCTCGCAGCGGAGGGACGGTCAACTGTACGACGTTCAGGCGATAATAAAGGTCTTCGCGGAAACGCCCGGCCTCAATCTCATCGACAAGGCGCTTGTTGGTAGCGGCGATGACCCGCACATCGACATGGACGGGCCGCCGCGCGCCAATGGGTTGCACCTCGCCATCCTGCAGCACCCGCAGCAGCTTGACCTGCGCTTCGAGCGGCATTTCGCTGACTTCATCCAGGAAAATGGTGCCCGTGTCTGCAGATATGAACTTACCAACTTGCCGCTCGAACGCGCCTGTGAAAGCGCCGCGCTCATGGCCGAACAGGTCCGATTCGACTAGGTTCGCTGGAATCGCTCCGCAGTTCACCGTAACCATCGCCTGCTTATGGCGGGGCGATGCGGCGTGGATGGCGCGGGCGATCACATCCTTGCCAACGCCGCTTTCCCCTTCGATCAGTACAGGAACGCGGGCGCGTGCAGCCTTAGCCGCAATGGCCAGCGCGGCACGAAACTGGGGCGCTGCGCCGACGACATCTTCAAAGGAGAGGGCCGCAGAAATCTTTTCCGTCAGCGGCCGCAACTCTCCCTTGCCATGTTCTTGTGAAACGGTGGCGTTGAGTGCCGCAAGCAGCCGCTCGGGGGCGACTGGCTTCGCCAGATAGTCGGTAGCGCCTGCTCGCATTGCTTCTACAGCGGTCGCAACGCTGTTGTGGGCGGTCAGGATCAGGATCGGTAGCGCCGGGCGGCGGCTGCGCAACTCGCGGATCAATCCAGCAGCGTCATGGCCGGGGCTCCACTGGTCAAGCAGCACCGCATCGAGCCGCATGCCGTCCTGCGTGCCAAGCGTGGCGATTGCCATATCGCCGTCGTTGGCAAAGATCGTGCGCCATCCGGCGCGGGCTGCGAGCGCGGATACGAGCCTGCGCTGGGCGGGCTCCTCATCGATCAGCATCAGCATGGGAACGCCGTCGCGCGCCATCTTACCCCTCTTCTTGAACTATGGGCGCAGTCTAACGCATGGGGGTAAAGGCGCCCTTAACCGGAAAGTTTTTCTTCCTCTGTTTCGAGGTTGAGGGGGGAGGGGCTTGTCGATAAGAGGGGCCCGCTCAAACACAGGCTGACAAGGGAATGGACATGGCGTCAGAAGGAAATATGGAGAGCGCGACCCAGACCTATGCAGGGTTCGTGTCCCTCGTGAAGTGGGGCACCATCGCTAGCGCGCTGCTGGCGGCGATCGTCGTCGTCCTGATCTCGAGCTAAGATCAGCGCCGCGAGGGGGATGTCGATGAAGATTGCAATCATCAAGGAGCTTGCCGAGGGCGAGCGCCGCGTTGCCGGTACGCCGGAAACGGTCAAGAAGTTCAAGGCGCTTGGCGCCGATGTCGCTGTGGAAGCTGGCGCGGGTCTCTCCGCCGCCATCGCCGATGCCGACTATGCCGCGATGGGGGCGACAGTCGCCGATCGGGCGGCAACGGTTGCAGGCGCGGACATCATATTGGGTGTGCAGGGTCCTGACGTGGCCAGCATCGGCGGCGCGAAGCCCGGTGCGTGGATCGTCGCGGGTCTGAACCCCTTTGTCGAGCGCGCGCGCATCGACGCCTACGCCGGCGCAGGCTATGAAGCGCTGGCCATGGAATTCATGCCGCGCATCACGCGCGCACAGTCGATGGACATTCTTTCCTCGCAGTCGAACCTTGCTGGTTACAAGGCTGTGTTGGACGCGGCCTATGAATATGGTCGGGCCTTCCCGATGATGATGACCGCGGCGGGCACTGTCTCGCCGGCCAAGGCATTTATCATGGGGGTGGGCGTCGCAGGGCTTCAGGCGATTGCAACCGCCAAGCGTTTGGGTGCGCAGGTGTCGGCGACCGACGTCCGCTCCGCGACCAAGGAGCAGATCGAGAGCCTTGGCGCCAAGGCGGTGTTCGTCGAAAGCGTCGCTGGCATCGAAGGCGAAGGCAAGGGCGGCTATGCCACGGAGATGTCGGAGGAATATCAGAAGGCGCAGGCCGAACTGGTATCCAGCCACATTGCCAAGCAGGATATCGTCATCACCACCGCACTGATCCCGGGCAAGCCCGCGCCGCGCCTCATCACCGATGCGCAGATCGCGACGATGCGGCCAGGTAGCGTGATCGTCGATCTGGCGGTCGAGCAGGGCGGCAATGTCGAGGGCGCGGTGTTGGGCCAGGTGGTCGAACGCCATGGCGTGAAGATCGTGGGCCACAAGAATGTGCCCTCACGCCTCGCTGCGGACTCGTCGGCCCTGTTCGCCCGCAACCTCTACAATTTCCTGTCGGCCTTCTGGAACAAGGAACAGAATGCGCCGGTGCTGGACGAGGAAATCGGCAACGCCATCCGCGTGACGCAGGGCGGCAAGGTCGTCAGCGAGCGGCTGCTGTAATGGCAGTCTGACCCTCCCTGCCGCAGCGCGGGGAGGGGGGTATGCGGGGGAGGAGACGTAGGCCTTTTCCGTGCCTCCGACGCCTGCAAGGAGGAAGAGGAACTCAAGACCAGGAATGAGCGCGCTTCTCCTCCTTTCCTTTTTCCTCGCCTGTGCCGTTGGGGTAATTGCGGCTTGGCGCGTCCCGTTCGATCATGTGCCGAGCCTGCTCGGCCTGCTTCTCTTGGTCTCGTCCGCCGGTATCGCTGGCGCGCTGATCGTGGCCGCCGAAGCAGGCAGTGCCGCCGCGCGCTACCTTGGGCTGGCGGCAGTCCTCCTTGCGAGCGCCTCTTTCTGTGGAAGCTTTATCGCCGTGCGGCGCTCGGAATTGGTTCAGCGGACTGCGTCTCGGCGGTGATCGTCGCCATAGACGCAATCACGCTCGCTTGGGCATTGGCCGCACTGCTGTTCGTCCAGGCGGTATGGCCGGTTGGCGGCGTATCTGCACGGGCGCAGCTTTATGCCGCAGCCGCAGGGGTTATGCTGCTTTGCGCCGCTGCGGCCTATGGCATGGACGTCATCAACATGCCCGAGATCATCGGCGCGCTGGTCATTGGCGCAGCGGTCGGTCTGCTGCTGGCGCGGGAATGGCCCGGGCCTCGGCTGATCTCGCTGATGACGTCGCTCGGCGGGCTGGCCGGGTGCACCAGCTTATGTGCGGCCGCCGCCATCTGGTTCAACCCCTATGCCTTCGGACTGGTCGCCGAGGGCGGCGATAAGGTCGAGACACAGGAAGCGGTGCTCCTTTTGCTGACCGTGCTGGCGGGCGGAGCAGCATCTTCACTTACCATAGCTGCCGGGATCCGGCGCAGCATGACCGGTCCGGCGCTGCTAGCGCTGACGATCGGCATGGCTGGCTGGTCGGCGGCGGCCTTGGCTTTTCTGCTGCAGAATGTCGGCATGGTGGTCGCGGGCGGGCTTGCCGGAGCGGCGGGCATGGGAAGCGCACTGCGCATATGTGGTAGACCGAACCGGAAGGGGCTTGCCGATGCGGGACGCCGTCCGTAACGCTTGACCGAAAGATGCAGGAGATTCCTGCCGGGGCAGTTAGGATAAGGCGCTACATGCAAAAGCTCGGTCTGATCGGTGGTCTCAGCTGGACATCGACGGCGCGTTATTATCAGATCATCAATCAGGCGGTTTACCGCGCGAAAGGCGGTCAGCACAGCGCGCCGCTGCTGATCGAAAGTCTGGATTTCGCCGACATCGGCCGCTCCACTACCGATGAGGAGTGGACCTATGCGGCGCAGGTGCTTACAGCGTCAGCGCGGCGGCTCGAACAGGCTGGAGCCAAGGCTCTGCTGATTTGCGCCAACAGCATGCACCGCGTCTATGACGAGGTTCAGGCGGGCGTGGACACGCCAATCATCAACATCGCCGATGCCGTCGGCCGCAAGATGAAAGCCGACGGCGTGCACAAGGCGGCGTTGATCGGCACCCGTAACGTCATGACGGAGAAATTCTACCGCCAGCGGCTGGTGGGCCACGGCATTTCGCTGCTGCCCCCGGATCTGGAGTTGGCTGAGCGGATCGACCGGATCGTCTATGAGGAACTGACGATTGGTAAGGTCAGCCGCGACTCCGAACGCTATATGCGATCCGAACTGACCGACATCGCAAAGGAAAATGTCCAGGCGGCGATCCTCGCCTGTACGGAGCTGGAGATGATCGTCGATGTGAAGGCCAATGTGTTGCCGATCTACGACGGCACGGCCATCCATGCACGGGCCGGTGTGGATGTGATCCTCGGCGACTAAGCTTTGCCTTGAATCAATAAAAAAGGGGGCGCCTTTCGACGCCCCCCTTCTCCCCTCTAATTTCGTCAGAACGCCGTACTGATCGAGCAGGCCGCCGGACCCAGGATCACGACGAACAGCGTCGGTAGAATGAACAGGATCAGCGGCACCGTCATGATCGCCGGCAGGCGCGCGGCCTTTTCTTCGGCGCGCATCATCCGTTCGTGGCGGAATTCAGCCGACAGCACGCGCAGTGCCGAGGCGAGCGGCGTGCCATATTTTTCGGTCTGGATCATGGTCGTCACCACGCCCTTGATTGCGTCCAGCTTCACGCGCGTCGCCAGATTTTCAAAGGCCATGCGCCGTTCAGTCAAAAAGCTGAGTTCGATCGCCGTCAGCTGAAATTCGTCGCCCAACTCCGGATAAGCCTTGCCCAATTCCTTCGCGACGCGAGCGAAGGCCGCATCGACCGTCAGGCCTGCTTCGGCGCAAATGACGAGCAGGTCGAGCGCGTCGGGCAACCCCTTGCGGATCGCGGCGGAGCGCTTCTGGATCTGGTTGTCGATGAAGATGTCCGGCGCCTTGTAGGACAGCAGCAGCGCGCCAGCGAAGGCCATGAAGCGCTTGGCGCCGCCCCACTCCGGGAACATGCCAACGCCATAAAGCAGCAGCGCCGCCGTGCCGCCGATCACGATCGGCAGCACCATGCGGCCGAAGATCACGGCGACCGCCCAATCCTTCGAACGGATGCCCGCCTGCGCCAGCTTGATCTGCGCTTCCTTGAGCTGATCGTCCTGCAGCACCTTCAGGCTCGACAGGAACGACCGCATCTGGTCCGTCGCCTGGTTTTTCTTGACCAGTTTCGCGCGGCGGCGAGCGGTGGAAGCGGTGATACCCGCCTTCAACTGCTCACGCCGCTCGTTCAGGGCCTTGACGCGCTTGGCCATGGGATCACGCACCGTCATGACCGAATAGAGGACGAACAGCATCGCCAAGGTCGCGACGGCGGCGAGCAACGTGCCGAAGTCGGTGGCGGAAAGGCCGAAGAGCGTTCCGGCGACGGGAGCGGTTTCCATGTCTGTCTCTTCCCCGTCAGATCTCGAAGTTGATCATCTGCGCCATGATGAAGACGCCGATCCCCATCCAGCACATGCCGCCAAGGCCGATGACCTGCATCGTCGACATCCCGAACAGGCCCGCCGGGTCGGCCGTGAAGAACGGGGCCATATATTGGAAGTTGATGTAGCAGATCATGCCGAAAACCAGGAATGGTAGCGCCCCGATGATATAGGCCGACGCCTTGGATTCCGACGACATCGCCCGGATTTTCAGTTTCATCTGAGCGCGCTGGCGCAGCACCGTGGCCAGGTTCGACAGGGTTTCGGCCAGGTTGCCGCCCGTCTCCCGCTGGATCGCCAGGCTGATGACGAAAAATTGGAACTCAGGCGTGCCGAGCCGGTCTGCAGTTTCCTGCAGCGCCTGATCCATGGTCTTGCCGATCTTGATCCGTTCGGTGATCAGCTTGAACTCTTCGCCAACAGGACCCGGTACTTCGCTTGCCACGACGCCTAGCGTTTCGGTGATCGGCAGGCCTGAGCGCAGGCCACGCGTCAGCAGCTCCAACGCGTCGGGAAATTTGGAGGTGAACTGCAACACACGCTTTTTGATCAGGCGGCCGACCCACAAATGGGGCAGGGCAAGACCCGCCGCCAGGCTGACCATGATCGCCAGCAGCGGGGGGAAGCCGCGTATGAACAGAAATGCGCACAGCGTGAGGAACACGACCGCGCACGCCGTCATATATTGGCTGACTGTCCATTTCTTGCCGGTCATGCGAATGCGCTTGGCGAGATTTTCCGGATTTGGCACCAGCGACACGAGCATCTTCATCTCGGTGCCGGGCTGCCGGTTGGAGATGGCCTTGCGCATCCGGGCTTCCATCAGTGCATCGGTCGAACCGCTGTGACGTTCCCGGATCAGGGCGACGCGCCGTTTGCTGGCCTTATCGGCTGAAGGTCCGGCAAATGCGAATGCGACCAGCCCTATCAGGGTGGTCAGCAGCACCAGCAGCAGGATGAAATTGCCGTCCATCTGTTCGCCCATTCCCCTAAAGCCGCCTCGCCGCCCGTTGGCGGCGCGACATGCTTTGAAACTTACGCCGTCGCCTTGGCCTTGCGGGCTGGGATCAGGCTCTTGAGATCGCCGATCTTGCCCAACAGAGAGTCGCCCTTCTTTTTCTTCGCCGCTGTGCCTTCGCCGTCGGCGTCGCGCTCATCGGCTGCGCCGACCACTGCGTCGAGCAGGGATGCGCAGGCCGTCCCGACCTTGCTGCCCTTGGCCGTCTCCGCCAGCGTCTTGCCGAGCTTGGCTGACTGAGCGGCGATGCGCAGGTCGAACGGGATAACGATATCGACCTTGCGCTCGATCGATGTCTCAAAGTCCTTGCGGCTGATTTCCGGCACGCCCGCATGCACGCGGTTCGCGACCACCAACACGCGCGATTGAGGCGCGTTGCTCTTCAGCCAGGAAAGAATGCGGATCGAATCGCGCGCGGCCGCTAGCGTCAGTTCGGTGACGACAACCGCCACATTGACGTCGCTCATCAGGTGCGGATGCTGGATCAGCATATGGCGCGGCAGGTCGATAACGCTGCATTCGAACGCGGCGCGGAATTCCTCCAACAGCTGGTAGAAGGCGCCGCCATCCGTCAGCATTGGCTGGCTGATCGGCGCTTCGGCCGACAGGATCGCCAGCGTGTCGCTCGCACGCACCATGGCGCGTTCGATGAAGAGGCCGTCGATGCGGCTGGGATTGTCGATCGCGTCGGTCAGCCCGCGGCCAGGTTCGAGGTCCATCGCCAGCGCGTTGGTGCCGAAATGAACGTCGAGGTCGAGTAGGGCGGTAGGCCGCTTCTGCTTTTCGGACAGTAGCCAGCCGAGCGAGGTCGCAATGCTGGATGCGCCCACGCCGCCGCGCGTGCCGATGACCGCCGCAGTCATGTGCGGACGTTCAGGAGCAGCGTCGCGCGGCGCGAAAAACACCGCCTGCGCTTGAGCCAGCGCGTCGCGCAACTGATCGGCGCCAAAGGGCTTCAGCAGATAGTCCTGAATGCCGCTCGCAAGCAGGTCGCGATATAAGCGTACGTCATTGACCTGCCCGGCGGCGATCACGACCGTCCCTGGTTCGCAGACTTCCGCCAGACTGTTGATGTCGTTCAGCGGATCGCCGCTTTCCGACATATCGATGAACAGGATCTGCGGCGAAGCGCTGACCGACAGGCTCTGTACGGCGTTGCGCATGCCGCCCTTGTTCACCTTTTCCGGTGCCCAGCCCATTTCGGCTGCGACCATTGCCAGCATGTCGTGGCTATGATCGTCGCAAACAAAGGCATGGAAGGGATCGCGCTGTCCAGACATGGCAGGTTTCCAGGGTGCGTTCATGATCAGCGGCCTCCCGACAGCGATTTGAGATCTCCCGAGCCGGTCGGCGTCTTTTCGCGATAGGTCGAAATCGCCCGGTTCGATGTTGCGGTGCGCAGGTCGCTTTCGCTGGTCTGGCCACGGACAAAATCTTCAGGATTGGCGACCATCGCGGCTAGGTTGCCGTTCACGCCGCAGCCGAAATTGGATGTGGTGCCCAACTGGAACCCAGTCTCACCCTTGCTCGACCAATCGGGGCAGCCGGGCACGCGTGCGGTAGCGCGCCGAACGACCAGACGGACGCTGCCCGCAGGCGCGGCGCCTGCTGCAGCCGAACTGTCTTCGCCCACCAGCATGCCGTGACGCGCCACGACGTCTGCGATGCCGTCGCGCAGCGTAGGGCTGTAATAGGCGTCGGTGACGATCGCGACCTGGTCGCCATAACCCAGACCGATGGATGCAAACCAGTCGTCCAGGCGACGGGCTTCCGAAGTGGTAAGGCCGCCATCCGGCCCAGCCTGCACGTCATAGGCGTAAGAATCGTGGCTGACGAC
>Ga0105148_100042_pt1 | contig 18795 bp, 17 predicted proteins | sample RS_199metaG_FD_91502 | JGI IMG/M metagenome (GOLD analysis project Ga0105148, IMG submission 91502) | Switchgrass associated microbial communities from Austin, Texas, USA, to study host-microbe interactions - RS_199 metaG | ecosystem: Host-associated > Plants > Roots > Rhizosphere | place: USA... | reverse complement strand
CCGCAGGAGCATCGGTCAGCACCGGCGCAGGCCCGGCATCAATCGCAAAGCCGATCTTGCCGGGCCTGCGCCGGTGCTGACCGATGCTCCTGCGGATTTTCGGATCGAGCGGGGGACGAGCGGCGGGCTTATCCTGCGCGCCGATGGGCGGGAGCGGGGCATGCCCATCACGCCGGAAGACGCGGTGGAGGCGCTGATCCGCCTCGCCCACTGGTTCGCGGCGAGCGGAGGCGTGCAGGCAGGGCGCATGGCGCGGTACCTCGCGCCGCTTGCCGGTGCTGAGGCGCCTGCTCCGCCCCGTTCGCGTGCCGCTGCGCTGGCCGAGGCGCCGGGGCCGTTTCACGCTGCGCCCTTCGGACGGATCGACGCGGACGCGCTGCTTGCGGCAATGGAGGATGGTACGCGGGCAGTGCGCCTGACGCCGTGGCGCGGATTGCTGCTGGAAGGGAGCGACGCCGCGCCGGACGATCCCTCCGACCCGCGCCTTTCCGCCGATGCCTGCCCCGGCGCGCCCGCCTGTCCGCAAGCGAGCGTCGCCACGCGCGAACTTGCGATCCGTCTCGCGCCGTTTGTTCAGGGGCTTCATGTCTCAGGCTGCGCCAAGGGATGCGCGCGGCCGTCGCAGGCGGCGGTCGTGCTGACCGGGCGCGACGGCCGGTTCGACCATGCCCGCGACGCCCGCGCGGGCGCGCCGCCGCTTCAAGCGGGGCTCTCGTCAGCCGAGATTCTCACTTTCTTCGGAGTCCAATGATGCCGCATGTCTATGAAAGGGACGGGGCGGAAATCTATCGCCAGTCCTTCCGCACCATCCGTTCGGAGGCGGAACTGGCCCGCTTCTCTCCGCAGGAAGAACGAGTCGCGGTGCGCATGATCCACGCCGCCGGGATGGTGGAGCTGGCCCCGCACATCCGCTTCTCGCCTACCTTCGCTCCGACCGCCATCGCGGCGCTGGAAGCGGGTGCGCCGATCCTGTGCGACGCCCGTATGGTGTCGGAGGGGATTACCCGCGTGCGCCTGCCTGCGGCCAATCCGATCCTCTGCACGCTGGGCGATCCGCAAGTTCCCGATCTCGCCCGCGCCATGGCCAATACGCGGTCAGCCGCCGCGCTGGAGCTGTGGCGGCCGCACCTTGAGGGCGCGGTCGTGGCGATCGGCAATGCGCCAACCTCCCTCTTCCACTTGCTCAACATGCTGGAAGACCCGGCCTGCCCCCGCCCTGCGGCGATCATCGGCTGTCCCGTCGGCTTTGTCGGCGCGGCGGAGTCCAAGGAGGCGCTTTGGGAGGCGCAGCCCGTCCCCTGCTGCATCGTCGACGGGCGGCTGGGCGGCAGCGCCATGACCGTGGCCGCCGTCAATGCGCTCGCGAGTGCTGCGGAATGAGCGGCACCATCCATGGCGTGGGCCTTGGGCCGGGGGCGCAGGACCTGATGAGCGTGCGCGCCGACCGCCTGATCCGATCAGCCCGGCATATCGCCTATTTCCGCAAGCCGGGCCGTCACGGCCATGCCCGCCGCATCGTGGAAGGGCTGTTGCGTCCGGATGCCGTCGAGTTCCCGATGGAATATCCCGTGACGACCGAAATCCCGGTCAGCGATCCGCGCTACAACCAACTGCTGTCCGCCTTCTACGCCGATTGCACCGGGTATCTGGATACCCTAGCCACACAGGGAGAGGACATCGTCGTCCTCTGCGAAGGTGATCCTTTTTTCTATGGTTCCTTCATGCATTTGCACAGCCGCCTCACCGCGCCAGTGCGGATCGTCCCCGGGATTACCGGCATGTCTGGCGCCTGGACGGCCAGCGGCACGCCGATCAGCTGGGGCGACGATGTCCTGACAGTGCTGATGGCAACGCTGCCCGAAGAGGAACTCGCCCGGCGCATCCATGACACCAACGCGCTGGTGGTCATGAAGATCGGCCGCAACCTGCCCAAGCTGCGCCGCGCGGTCGAGGCGGCAGGCAAGCAGGACTGCGCCTGGCTGGTCGAATATGCCACCATGGCGGACCAGAAGATCACGCCGCTTGGACAAGCGGAGGCAGTCACCGGCTATTTCTCCATCCTGCTCGTCCACGGTCAGGGGCGACGGCCATGACCGGCTGGGTGGCGGTGGCCGGGCTGGGTCCCGGCGCGGAAGAACTGGTAACGCCCGAAGTGACAGAGGCATTGCGGCAGGCAAGCGATCTGGTCGGCTACGCGCCCTATGTCGCGCGGGTGCCTGATCGCCCCGGCCTGACACGCCATGGTTCCGACAATCGCGTGGAGTTGGAGCGTGCCGCCCATGCGCTGGAAATGGCGGCGGCGGGAAAGCAGGTGGTGATCGCGTCGTCGGGTGATCCGGGCGTGTTCGCCATGGCGTCGGCACTGTTCGAGACGCTGGAGGCCGGGCCGGAGACCTGGCGCGCGATCGATATTCGTATCCTGCCCGGCATCACCGCCATGCTCGCCGCATCTGCGCGCGCTGGCGCGCCGCTAGGTCATGATTTTTGCGCCATCAACCTTTCCGACAATCTGAAGCCCTGGGCGCTGATCGAGCGCCGCCTTCGCCTGGCCGCACAGGCCGATTTCGCCATGGCCTTCTACAATCCCCGGTCGAAGGCGCGGCCGGACAGCTTCGTCCGCGCACTCGACATATTGCAGGAGGAGTGCGGGCCCGAGCGGCTGATCCTCTTTGCCCGCGCCGTTTCCACGCCAGAGGAGGAGTTGCGCATCGTCCGCCTGGGGGACGCCACGGCCGAGATGGCGGACATGCGCACGATTGTAATAGTAGGGTCGAGCCGCACCAGGCTGATCGAACGGCCGGGCTCCCCCATCCTCTACACACCGCGTTGGGCCGAATGATCGATCCAGGCCAGCACTTCGCCGATGCTGTGCGCGACCTGCGTCCGGGGCAAGGCGGGGCGATCGATCATGATGACGGGCAGTCCGATCGCGCGCGCGGCATCGATCTTCGCCCGCGCCCCCTCCCCGCCCGCATTTTTGGCGACGATCAGGTCAATCCGCTGCGCGCGCATCAAAGCGAGGTCGCCCTCCAGCGTGAAGGGACCGCGATCCACGACCAGATCATGACGGGGCAGCGCAGGCGGCTCGTCCGGCGCATCGACGAAGCGGAGCAGATAATGATGCTGCGGCTGGGCAGCGAAGGCCGCGACATGCATCCGGCCGAGCGCCAGCATGACGCGGCGCGGCTCTCCGGCGAGCGCAGCGACGGCTCCTGCTATGTCAGCGACATGGGTCCAGCGGTCGCCCTCCCCCGCTTCCCAGGCCGGGCGGGTCAGCATCATGTGAGCGGCACCCGCCTGCTGCGCCGCCTCCGCAGCATAAGCGCTCATGGTTGCGGCAAAGGGATGGGTCGCGTCGATCAGATGCGTGACCGCCTCCTTCTTCAGATAGGCGGCAAGGCCCGCAACGCCGCCAAAGCCGCCGACGCGGACGGGCACCGGCTGCGGCCGGGGACTGTCCGTGCGCCCGGCATAGCTCAGCATCGCGCGGTCGCCGCGCTCGGCAACCGCCTTTGCAAGAGCGCTCGCCTCGGTGGTCCCGCCCAGAATGAGGATGTTGCGCATGGCGGCTGAGGATCCCTGGCTGACGATCATCGGCATTGGTGAGGATGGCGCGGCGGGCCTTTCCAGCGCCGCCCGCGCCGCACTGGAGCAGGCCCGCATCGTCACCGGTGCGCCGCGCCAGCTGGCGTTGCTGCCTCCCCTTAGGGCCGAACGTCTGACCTGGCCAGTGCCCTTTGAGCATGGCATCGCGCCACTGCTAGCCCGACGAGGCGAGCCGGTGGTGCTTCTGGCATCGGGCGATCCTTTCTGGTTCGGTGCAGGAGCAAGCATCGCGCGGCATCTGAAGCCAGGAGAATGGACCGCGCATCCGGCTCCATCGACCTTCTCGATCGCCGCAGCGCGGCTGGGCTGGGCGTTGCAGGATATTACATGCCATGGGCTTCATGCCGCGCCGCTGGGCCGGCTGCGGCGCGATCTTGCGCCGGGTGGCCGGACGATCCTGCTGCTACGCGATGGAGCGGCGGTGGGGGAGCTTGCGGCCTATCTGGTCGATGCTGGCTTCGGTGAATCGACGCTGCATGTGATGGAGGCGTTGGGCGGGCCGCGTGAACGCGTCCGCGCTGTCCGGGCGGATGGCTTTGCGTGGGATGATGTGGGGCATCCGGTCGCGGTGGGAATCGTCATGGAGGGCGATGGCGACGTCATCCCGCGCGCGAGCGGCATCGACGATAGCTGGTTCGAGCATGACGGGCAGATTACAAAACAGCCCGCCCGCGCGCTGACTCTGTCGGCGCTCGCCCCGCGTCCGGGCGAGACATTGTGGGACATTGGCGCGGGGTCGGGATCGGTCGGGATTGAATGGCTTCTCAGCCACGCAGCGACGCATGCAGTCGCGTTCGAAGCTGATCCGGTGCGCGCGGCACGCGTCCGCGCCAATGCTGTGCGGCTCGGGGCTGACCGGCTGTCGGTAGTCGAAGGCCGAGCGCCGGCCATATTGGTAGGTCGCGAGCGACCCAATGCGATCTTCATTGGCGGGGGGCTGAGCGAAGCGCTGCTTGAAGCGGTAGTCGGCTTGCCCGGTGGGGAGACGCGACTGGTCGCCAATGCCGTAACGCTGGAATCGGAAGCCTTGCTCGCGCAATGGCATGGACGGCTGGGCGGCGAGCTGTTGCGGATCGAGATGGCGAGCGCCGCACCGCTGGGCGCGCGGCGCGGCTGGAAAGCCGCCTATCCGCTGGTGCAGTGGAGCGTGACGCTGTGATCGTTGCGGGTTTTGGTTGCCGTAGCGGGGCGGATGAGAAGGCATTGAGAGCGGCGCTGGCGGCGCATGACGTTGCCGTGGATGCCATCGCGACGCTGAGCCACAAGGCTGGTTTGCTCGCACCGCTCGCCGACGCACTCGCGGTCCCGCTCATTCTCATCGAGCCTGCCGCCATCCGGGGCATCGAAACACCCACCCAGTCACCCGCCAGCCTTACCGCTTACGCGACCGGCAGCGTGGCCGAGGCGGTGGCGCTGGCCGCTGCCGGACCGGGCGCGCGATTGATCTCGCCCCGCATCATTTCAGCCGAGGGACAGGCCACCTGCGCCCTCGTCCAAGGAGTTTCCGCATGACCGTCCACTTTATCGGCGCAGGGCCCGGCGCACCCGACCTGCTCACGTTACGCGGCCGCGACCTGATCGCCGCATCGCCTGTCTGCCTTTATGCCGGGTCGCTGGTGCCCCGCGCGCTGCTCGATCACTGTCCGCCAGGCGCGCATATCGTCAATAGCGCGCCGCTGACGCTGGACGAGATCATCGACATCATCGCGGAGGCCGATGCGGCCGGGCAGGATGTGGCGCGGCTTCATTCCGGCGACCTGTCGGTCTGGTCGGCCATGGGGGAACAGATCCGCAGGCTGAAGGCGCTGGGAATTGATTATACTGTCACGCCCGGCGTCCCGTCCTTCGCGGCGGCGGCGGCGGCATTGGGGACGGAGCTGACCCTGCCGGGGCTGGGCCAATCGCTCGTCCTGACGCGTACGCCGGGACGGGCGAGCGCCATGCCTTCCGGAGAAACGCTGGCGGCATTCGGCGCGACCGGGGCGACGCTAGCCATCCATCTGTCGATCCATAATATCGCTACCGTCGTTAAGGAGCTGTCGCCGCTCTATGGCGCGGACTGTCCAGCCGCCATCGTGTGGCGGGCGAGTTGGCCCGACCAGCGGATCGAGCGCGGCATGCTTTCGACGATCGCGGCGCAGGCGGTCGATGGACCGGAACGTACGGCGCTGATCCTGGTTGGACCGGTGCTGGGCGGTGGCGACTTTGTGGAAAGTCAGCTCTACGCGGCTGGTTACGACCGGCGCTTCCGCCCAAATTCGGCCGACTCTCGCTTCGCCGGGCCGGAGGAATGACGCCGGGCATCCTTGTCGCCGCGCCGCGATCGGGCTCTGGCAAGACGGTCATCACGCTGGGCCTGCTGCGGGCGCTGGCGCGGCGGGGCGTTCGGGTGCAGCCCTTCAAATGCGGGCCTGACTATATCGACACGGCCTATCATCAGCTGGCGAGCGGGCGGGCCGCATTCAATCTCGACAGTTGGGCGATGGACGCCGAGTTGATCCAGAGCCTCGCCGGGGAAGCCGCTTCCGCCGACCTGGCGCTGGCGGAGGGTGTCATGGGCCTATTCGATGGCGCGCGAGCGAAGGGCAGCAGCGGCAACGGAAGCAGCGCTGATATAGCCGCTGCGCTTGGCTGGCCCGTCATCCTCGTCATCGACGTTTCGGGGCAAAGCCAGTCGGCCGCAGCGCTCGCGCAGGGCTTTCGCACGATGCGGCCGCACGTACGGGTCGCTGGCGTGATTCTGAATCAGGTGGCCAGTCCGCGTCATGAGGCCATGATCCGCGATGCGATGAAGGAGGTTGCGCTGCCCGTGCTGGGCGCGGTGCCTCGCTCAGCCCTGCTGGCTCTGCCGGAGCGTCACCTGGGCCTGGTGCAGGTGGGCGAGCATAGGGAGGCCGACAAGGCGATCGAAGCCATTGCGGACGTGGTGGAGGCTCATGTGGAGCTGTCCGCTGTGCGGGCTGCGGCAAGCGCCCTGCCCTTTGGTCCGCTGCCCGCCCATCGCGCGCCGCCGCCGGGACAGCGCATCGCCCTGGCGCAGGACGCCGCCTTTTCCTTCACCTATGCGCATCTGCTTGCGGGCTGGCGATCGGCGGGAGCGGAGATAGTCCCCTTCTCGCCGCTCTCCGATGAAGCGCCCGACGCGCGGGCCGACGTCATCTGGCTGCCGGGCGGTTATCCCGAATTGCACGCACCCCGCCTTGCGGGGGCAGCACGCTTTCTCGATGGTTTGCGGCGTCATGCGCGGGATCGGCCGGTGCATGGCGAATGTGGCGGCTATATGGTGCTTGGACAGGCGATCATCGACGCGCAAGAGCGAGCGCATAAGATGGCGGGGCTGCTGGGGCTCGTCAGCAGCTTTGCCGAACGGAAACTGCACCTCGGCTATCGTCGAGCGCAATTGCTGTCGCCGATGGGGGGGTATGAGGCTGGCGCCGATCTACGGGGGCATGAGTTTCATTACTCCACGGTTATCGAGGAGCCCGACGAACCTCTCGCCCAGGTGACCGACGCGGCGGGAGAGGGCGTCGCTTCAGGCGGGTCGCGCAGGGAATGCGTGACGGGCAGCTTCTTCCATCTCATCGCAGGTGCGGCATGATCCGGCTGTCCCTGATCGGCATCGGTACGGGCAATCCGGATCATCTCACCCGCGCAGCAGTGCGGGCGATGAATGAAGCGGACCTGATCCTGCTGCCCCGTAAAGGCGAAGCGAAATCGGACCTGATCGATTTGCGCCGGGCGATCTGCGCAGAAGTGCTGAGGGGCGGGACGCGCATCGTCGAATTCGATATGCCGACGCGCGCCGATCAGGCCGCCTATGTCGAGGCGGTTATAGACTGGCATGATGCGATCGCGGCGATCTGGATGGAGCAGATCGCGGTGCATCTGCCAAACGGCGGCACCCTGGCGCTGCTGGTATGGGGCGACCCTTCGCTGTATGACAGCAGCCTTAGGGTCGCCGAGCGGTTGGGACCTGACATAGAGATCAGCGTCGTTCCGGGGATCACGAGCATTCAGGCGCTGACCGCTGCCCACGGCATATGCCTCAACCGGCTGGCCGATCCGGTGCTGATCACCACAGGCAGGCAATTGCGGGAGCAGGGCTGGCCGCTGGGCGTCCGCGATCTGGTGGTGATGCTGGACGGGCATTGCGCTTTTCAGACGCTGGAGCCCGAGGCCATCGAAATCTGGTGGGGCGCCTATCTTGGCATGGAGCAGCAGGCTTTGGCGAAGGGGCCGCTGGCGATCACGGGACCGGAGATCGTAGAGCGTCGCGCCCTGCTGCGGCGGCGGCATGGGTGGATCATGGATGTGTATCTGCTGCGGTTGAACGCCGCTTCGAGCCAAGTCTAGAAGCCGGACTGATGACGTGTCTCGACTTCGCTCGACACGAACGGACTTGGATTGGCGCCTAGCGCTTCACGCAGCGGGCGGGCACAATTCCATCGCGGGCCGGTTCACCACCGGGGGCCCCATATCGACCGAACCCATGGTCGCGCGGCGGCGAAATTCGGCGGCCATGGCCTGATGCATCATCCGGGCCGACGCATCAGCTGTCGTTGCAGCCAGTTGTTCGTGCATGCGGGCCCGTTCAAGACATTCCTGCGCATTGAGGGCATGTGTCATGAAAATGCTCTCCTGCTATCATGCGAGCCCCGCCCATCTCGCGAAAACCGGGCGGAATTTACGCTTTTCGGCGCTGCTTGGGAAATGGAATCTTCACAGGCCCCCCGCGCCTGCCGACAGAGCGCAACGTTTCAGCCGATCCACCCCGGTTGAGGCTGGCAACGGTGATTTTTCAACTCCTTGCGGTTCTCCGCATCCACCTCGCTCAGCGCGACTTCATAGCCCCACAGATTGGCGAGGCTTTGCAGGACCATCGCCGCGTCGGACGCGTCCAGCACCACTCCATCGGTAACGATATGCTCCAGCATAAGTGTGCGGTCGCCCGCCAGATCGACATCGACCACCTGAATATCGGGCTCCTGTCGCGCAATGTCATATTCGCGGGCGAGCGCCCGTCGGATACGGCGATAGCCGCGCTCGTCATGAATGGCCTCAACCCGCAATTCCGATTCACTTTCCCGGTCGAGCAAATGGAACAGCCGCCATTGGCGAATCAGATGCGGGCTCAAAAACTGCGAGACGAAGCTTTCATCGCGGTAATTGGCCCAGATATCCTTCAACACCTCGACCGGATCGCGGGAGCCTGCAATGTCGCCGAACCAGTCGCGATCCTCTTGGCTTGGGTCCATGCAGATCCTCTCGATGTCGGACATAATTCCGAAGCCGAGCGAATAGGGATTGAAGCCGCTGAAATGGCCTGAATCGAAGGTTGGCTGATAGACGACATTGGTGTGCGACTGGATGAATTCCATGAAGGCGCCATCGGTAATCCAGCCGCGATCGTGCAGGATCGTCATGATGCGATAATGGGTATAGGTGGCGCAGCCTTCGTTCATCGCCTTGGTTTGCCGCTGCGGATAGAAATATTGGGCGATCAGGCGGACGATGCGCAGGATTTCCCGCTGCCAACTTTCAAGGCGGGGGCCCGTCTTTTCCAGGAAATAGAGGATATTTTCCTGCGGCAGGCCCAGCGCGGCGCGGCGCTCATCGCTCGGCACTGCTGCGGCTTTCGCTCCGACGGGGACAGTGCGCCATAGGTCGTCATAGATGCGGTCGCGATAGGCCTGCCGTTCCGCTTCACGCTCGGCCTCCGCCTTCATGTCGCGTGGGCGAACGCGGGGATAGCGATGAACGCCCTGGTTCATCAGCGCATGCGCGGCGTCCAGCACCCGCTCGACCGCCAGCTGACCGTAGCGTTCCTCGCACTGGGCGATGTAGCGCTTCGCAAATTCCAGATAGTCGAGGATGCCTTCTGCGTCGGTCCATTGGCGGAAGACGTAATTATTCTTGAAGAAGTGATTATGCCCGAACGCCGCATGGGCGATGACCAGCGTCTGCATGGTCGCGCTGTTTTCCTGCATCAGATAGTTGATGCAGGGATCGCTGTTGATCACCAGCTCATAGGCGAGGCCGCGCAGCCCCTTGCGGTAAAGCATTTCATTGGTCACGAACTGCTTTCCGAAGGACCAATGCTTGTAGAAAAGCGGCATGCCGATGGACGAATAGGCGTCCAGCATCTGTTCGGCGCTGATGATCTCTATCTGATTGGGATAGATGTTGAGCTTCATTTCCTGAAGCGCGATCGGCTCGATCGTCTCATAGATGCGGTTGATCAGCGAAAAGTCCCAGTCGCTGCCGGTAAACAGCGGGGCGGGTGCGAGGGCCGCCATCAAGCACGTGTCCTTTCACCGACGCCGCGCCGCTGGAACAGTTCACGGAAAACAGGATAGATTTCCCGCCGGTGCGATACCTTGCGCATCGCGAAGTGGCGCTGACTTTCGCTGACCGGCGCATAGGCGTCCCACAGGCCGGTGGTGGAGGTCGCCGCTTCGATCGACGCGAACTCTTCGCGCCCGACCTCCAGATAAGCGAAATATTGGCAGAAAGGCAGGATATCATCCTGCATCAAGCTGACCACGCGTGCATTGTCGGACGCCAGCGTGTCGCCGTCCGAAGCCTGGGCGACATAGATGTTCCAGTCGTTGGGACTGTAGCGTTCCTTCACCACCTCGATCAGCTTGTCGAGCGCGCTGGACACCAATGTGCCGCCGGTCACGGTGCTGTAGAAGAAGGTTTCCTCATCCACCTCCGCAGCGCGATCGGTATGGTGGATGAACACGACATCGACATGCTCGTAGCATCGCGAGAGGAACAGGTGCAGCAGTGCGAAGAAGCGCTTCGCCAGATCCTTCATGTGGGCGGTCATCGAACCGGACACGTCCATCAGGCAGAACATGACCGCCTGGGCGACCGGGCGGGGCACGGGTTCAAAGCGGCGGAAGCGCAGATCGACCGGATCTATGTAGGCGATAAGGTTGCGCCGCCGAACAACGTGCGCCCGCTCCTCGCGCAGCCTTTCCAGCGCGACGGCGTCGTCCGGCAAGGGCTTGGCGCGGGCCTCGATCTCCGCAATAGCTTCATCGATGCGCTTGAGGTCCCTGCCGCTGGGGCGGCGCAGTGCGATGCGGCGCGACATCGCCTTTTGCATCGTGCGGGGGACGGACAGATTGGAGGGGTTGCCAATGGTCGAATAGCCTGCGCGCCTCACCCCTTCGATCTTGCCCGCCACGAGCTTCTTCTTCGCCATGTCGGGCAGTTCGAGGTCGTCGAGGAAAAGGTCGAGAAACTCCTCGCGGCTCAGCGCGAAGCGGAAATCATCCTGATCCTCGCCTTCGCCCGGCTGCGATCCGCCTCCGCCGCCCCCGTCGGGCCGTTTGATGCGGTCGCCTTCCAGGAATTCGCGGTTGCCGGGAAGCACGCGTTCCCTATTGCCGCCCTTGGCTGCCCGGTGAAGCGTAGGTTCGTGAATTGCGTCGCGACGGATCGTTATCTCGCCTTCCTTGGCGAGATCCTTGATGCTGCGGTCCTTCAGGCTGTCACGCACCGCCTGGCTGACATAAGCTCTCGCCCTCCTCAGGAACCGTTGCCGGTTGACCAGGCTCTTGCCTCCGGGGTTCAGCCGTCTATCAACTATGTGCATGGTGCGCCGAGCGCCTCCATCTGTTTATCCGGCCTGCTTGACCCTTATATACCATTCCACCAACCGCCGGACCTGCCGCTCGGTATAGCCTCGCTCGATCATGCGAGCGACGAACTCGTCATGCTTGCTGGCCGTATCGCCGTCCTTCTTGGACCCGAAGCTGATGACCGGCAGCAGATCCTCGACCTGGCTGAACATCCGCTTTTCTATGACTTCGCGGATCTTTTCATAGCTGGTCCAGCTTGGGTTGCGCCCGTCATTGCTGGCGCGCATGCGCAGGGCGAACTTCACGACTTCGTTGCGGAAGTCCTTGGGGTTGGCGATGCCAGCTGGCTTTTCGGTCTTGGACAGCTCCTGATTGATGACCTCCCGGTCGAGCAGCTGGCCGGTGTCCGGGTCCTTGAAGTCCAGATCCTCGATCCACGCGTCGGCATAGGCGACATAGCGGTCGAACAGGTTCTGGCCATAGTCGTTATAGGATTCGAGATACGCCTTCTGAATCTCGTTGCCGATGAACTCGGCGTAACGCGGAGCCAGTTCGCCCTTGATGAACTCAAGATATTTGGCCTCGGTCTCGGCCGGGAACTGTTCTTGCCGCACCATGCCTTCCAGCACATACATTAGGTGGACCGGATCGGCCGCGATCTCGCTGCTGTCATGGTTGAACGTCGCGGACAGCGCCTTGAAGGCGAAGCGGGTGGAAGTGCCAGACATGCCCTCATCCACACCAGCGGCGTCGCGATATTCCTGAATGCTCTTGGCCCGCGGATCGATTTCCCGCAGCATCTCGCCATCATAGACCCGCATCTTCGAATAGAGATTGCTGTTCTCATGCTCCCGCAGGCGGGTGAGGACCGAGAAGCGCGCCAGCATATCCAACGTGCCGGGCGCGCAGGGCGCCTTGCTCAGGTCGGACTCACGCAACAGCTTTTCATAGACGTGCCGCTCCTCCGTCGCCTGAAGCGAATAGGGCACCTTGATCACATAGATGCGATCGATGAAGGCTTCATTATTCTTGTTGTTCTTGAAGTTGGCCCATTCCGATTCATTGCTATGGGCCATGATGATGCCGGTGAACGGGATCGCGCCGATATTTTCGGTGCCGATATAATTGCCCTCCTGGGTCGCAGTCAGCAGGGGGTGCAGCATCTTGATCGGCGCTTTGAACATCTCGACAAATTCGAGCATGCCCTGGTTCGCGCGGTTGAGCCCGCCCGAATAGCTGTATGCGTCCGGATCATTCTGCGAGAGCATCTCCAGCTTGCGGATATCGACCTTGCCGACGAGCGAACTGATGTCCTGGTTATTCTCGTCGCCCGGTTCTGTCTTGGCGATCGCGATCTGCCGCATGCGCGAGGGCATGAGGCGGATGACCTTGAACTGTGATATGTCGCCGGAAAATTCATCCAGCCGCTTGCGAGCCCATGGACTGATCATGCCGGTCAGGCGGCGGCGAGGGATGCCGTAAGTATCTTCGATAAAAGCGCCATGCTGTTCAGCATCGAACAAGGCGAGCGGACTTTCGAAGATGGGGCTGATCTCTTCCCCGGCCTTCAGTGCGTAAATGGGATGGGTTTCCATGAGCGCCTTCAGCCGTTCGGCGAGCGAGGACTTGCCGCCGCCCACGGGGCCGAGGAGGTAGAGTATCTGCTTGCGCTCCTCCAGCCCCTGGCTGGCGTGGCGCAGGAAGCTGACGATATGTTCGATCGTCCCTTCCATGCCGTAGAAATTGGCAAAGCTTTTGTAGCGGCGGATGGTGCGGTTCATGAAGATCCGACCGAGCCGCTGATCGCGGGAAGTGTCTATGATCTCGGGTTCGCCGATAGCCGCCAGCAGGCGTTCGGGTGCTGATGCGTGCATGAGAGGATCATTGCGGCATCCCAGCAAATAATCCTCAACCGACATCTCGGCTTGACGCCGTTCGTCAAAATTCCGCGTGAAGCTCGAAAACAGTTCATTTTTCGTCACTGACGACTCCCGCCGCAGTAGCCATGTTACGAATATAATACGCACGAACCTGCAAAAACAGGCCCATGCAATTGGACAACTGCAAAAAATTATTCCTGCACATTCGAATAGTTCGCAATAAGTCTCCGGCGAGACGGGGGATTTCCGGGGTGCCTGCCGTTACGAGCTCCGTCAGACCCCGAAGGCTGGCGCTAATGGTTCGAATTGCCGTTGCCGGGATTGTTCCCGCTTTTACCCGGCGAAGTGCCTGCCTGGCCTGGGGACGAATTGCCGTTGGCCGGCGTCGATCCTGATTGGCCAGGCGCAGAGCTGGACTGACCCGGCGTGCTTCCCGTCTGGCCAGGCGCGGAGCTGGATTGTCCAGCTGAGCTACTGGAGCTCGCACCGGAAGAAGAAGAGGAAGATGATGATGATGATGATGATGATGATGATGATGCGGAACCGCCGCTATAATAAGCGATCAGTTGTGCGCTGTTGCTCATCGCTCCCGCGGCCGAACCACCTAGCATCCATGCACCGATCGCGACAGACCCGCCCAGAATGGCCAGCAGCAGCGCATATTCGGCGGCCGACGCCCCTGCGCAGTCCATCCGCAACCGCTGTACCGGATTTTTCATATCCATAGCGCTCCCCTCGCCGACGCAGGATGCTGCGCTTGTTTTAGTCTGATGTAAAATCCATTAACCGCGATCAGCCAATGTACCCGCCGGGGTGATGGCGGCGCACATCCTTTGATGGCGGCTACGGCCTAGGGCTTTTTGCCGCCGTTGCCGCCCCCATTGCTATTGCCGCCACCGTTGCTGTTGCCGCCGCCGGTCGAACTGCTGCCGGTGCTGGTTCCACCCGTTGAGCTGGCTCCGCCCGTTGACGAGCTGGTGCTGCTCGTGCTGGAACTCGTGCTGCTTGTGCTCGACGAACTGGATGAGGCGGTGCCTGCCGAGGATGCGAATAGCGCAACCTGATTATTCATCTGAGTACCCACTGCGTTGCCTAGAGCCCATGTGGCCGCCGCTATCAGCACGCCCATCACGGCGAGCAGCAACGCATATTCTGCCGCGCTCGCACCTGCATGATCCCGCAGCAGCTTCGACAAATGACATGAAGTTCTGGTCAAGATGTGTCCCCCCATTAGCCGCTGCGCCTGTCCGGCGCAGGGCATCCACACCCGCCTTCGGATATATATCGTGAATCAGACTCACTGCGAACAGCAAAAAAGGATATATTACGGTCCTGCCTCCTTCAGACATGGAGAGCGCGATGACATCCATTCTGCTCCACATTCACGACGACAGCGGCATGGAAAGCCGATTGCAGGCCGCGTGCGATATCGCGCGGGCCGCGGATGCCCATATTCATTGCGTGCAGGTGACGGCAATGCCCAACCTGATGGCGGCCGAGGTATATGGAGGCGCGCCCATGGCGCCTGCGGTCATGGTGGAGCTTCTCGAAGTCGATGCGCGGATGAGGACGCGGCTGGAACAGCGGCTGCGTCGTGAGGGTGTCAGGTGGGATTGGCGGCAGGTCGATGGCGATATAGTCCATGGGCTGCTTTCCGCCTCCGCTTTGTGCGACCTGTTGATCGTGACCTTGCCTTCAGGGCCCCGGCGAGACATGAGCGATCCATTGCACATTGCCGCTGATCTGGCGCTAGGCGGGCGCACTCCGGTACTGGCGGTGCCACAAGTCGCGCGGGGTGTGATGATCACAGGCCGGGCGCTGGTTGCCTGGGAAGGATCGCAGGAAGCGTCGACGGCACTGCGCTTGTCCGTTCCGCTGCTGAAGCGCGCTGAAGAAGTGCATGTCGTGACCGTCGAAGAAGCAGGGAAACATCCCTTCCCCGCGACAGATGCCCCGGAATATCTCGCGCGCCATGGCATCAAGACGCAGCTGCACACATGGCCGCAGGACGGACGCACGGTTGAAGCGACGCTAATGGCCGCAATCGGCGTTTTGAAGCCGGATTGGATGGTGATGGGCGCTTTCGGCCACAGCCGCCTGCGGGAAATGGTGTTCGGCGGAGTGACCCGCACGATGCTGCGCGAAGTGCATGTTCCTCTGCTGCTGGCGCACTGATAAGCCGCGGCCCGGCAACACCGTCCCGAACGGATTGCGCCATATTGAACCTTTTGCCGCGATCTGTCGCGCGCGGCGAATAGCGATGACAGCGCAGTTGCACGCAAAAGACGGCGGAAGACGTTAACGGCGGGCAATCTTTGCCGCGCTGATCCCATCATATCGGTTTCATCTGCGATCCCTCCACACGCCTGAAAAGCGTAGAGTTTCCACCGGTGCAGGGTCTCACCTGCCCCAGGGGCGAGATGGCTTTGCGTGAACGCAAGAGCAGGGGAAATGATGCGGTTGGGGTGGAAAGCCAGGATCATGATGGTGGGCGGGACACTTGCCGCTCTGCTCTTCCTGCTGCTGGGCCTGCGTGAGATGGAGCGATCGTCGGCCGCAACTGTGCCTGCCACATCCTCCGGGGCGATGAACCCGCAGGCGCAAGCGATAGTGCTGGCCGCCGCCGCACGCCCGATCCGAACGGGTGAGACGATCACCGCCGCGATGATCCGCAACGCTGCAACTGACCCGGCGCGGCATCCGTCCGCCGCCACACCGGCCGAACTCATCGGAAAGGTGGCGACCCGCGCCATCGCTGAAGGCGCGCTTATCCCACGTGATGCAGCGGAAAATGGAGAGAAGCTCGCTATCCGCGTGCCCGTCGGCATGCGGGCAATCAGTATCGATACGACGGCCGAGATCGCCGTTGCCGGGCTCGTCCGTCCCGGCGACAGGGTTGATGTGCAGGTGGTCTATCCCGGCGCCGATGCGATCAGCGGCGCGCGAGGATCAGGACGGAGCCGGGCGCAGACATTGCTGCAGATGGTGCAGGTTCTTGCAGTCGGCGATGCCGTGTTGGGCGCGCAGCAGACATCGGGCAAGGACCAGCTGTCCGCGCCGCCTCCGCCTGCCCGCACAGTAACGCTGGCGCTCAGCCCGGAGCAGGTTTCAATCCTGTCTCTGGCGAAAAGCACCGGCGCGCTCACACTCTCGCTTCGCAACCCGGTGGACGGCGTGCAGGTCGCGATCGCGCCCGCCACTTCGCGCGGTCCCGATCCAGCCCTAGCTGTTCCCGCTGCCTCCGTCACCGTGCAGGCCGCGCCACCAGTGCGGGCACGCCTCTCCACCCCGACCCGTCAGCCGATCGAACTGGTGGTCGGCGACCGGCGTGAAACCATCTATTCGGGGAGCGGTCAGCGTTGAAAACCCTTTTCGCTGCAGCAATACTGACCGCTGCCATCCTTCCCGGTTCAACTTGGGCGCAGGGGCAGAAGCCGTTATCGATCCAGCAGAAGCGCACCTTTAGCTATCCCCGCCCGATCGGCCGGATCGAGGTGGATCGCGACAATGTAGTCTCGGTCGCCGCGCCGACCGCGCGCTCACTCAGTGTGACGGGCATCGGCACGGGGGAAGCGACGATCAGCGTCTTTGGCCGCGATGGCACGCTGATGGCGCAGACTTCGCTGACGGTGTCGCCGGGGGGACGCGACCCTGGCGCGATCGTCAGTCCCAGGGTCATCGCTGGCGAACAGGTGGTTGCGGTGGACGTGCAATTTGCCGCCGTTTCGGCATCGACGCTCAGAGCCTTAGGGTTCAACTTCTCGAAGCTGAGCGGAGATATTCAGGGCGCGGTGGTTTCGCCGAACAGCTTGAACAGCGCCAGTTTCGGTGCCGGCGGCTCCAGGATCGATGCGAGCGTGCCGATCCAGAACGCATTCAACCTGTTCCTGTCCGCACCTAATCGCGGCATCAATGCCGTGCTGAGTGCGCTTTCGTCCAACGGCCTGTCCGAATTGCTCGCCCAGCCCACCCTGCTGGTGCGGTCGGGCGAACAGGCGAGCTTTCTGGCGGGCGGAGAAATCCCCGTTCCGGTACCGCAAGCGTCGGGGACCGGCAACGCCATCTCGATCCAATATAAGGAGTTCGGCGTCCGCCTTTCGGTCACGCCCTTTGTGCTGTCGCCCGACCAGATCGTCCTGAAGATCGCACCGGAGGTCAGCGAACTGGATTATGGTAATGGGGTGCAGTTGCAGGGCTATGTCGTGCCCGGCCTGCGCCGCCGGTCTGCCGAAACAACGGTGGAACTGGGTAGCGGGCAGAGCTTCGTTATCGCGGGGCTCAGCTATTCCAGTCAATCGACGACGCGCGACAAAACGCCGCTGCTGGGCGACATTCCCGTGATCGGCGCCTTTTTCAAGCGCCAGCAGACGCAGAAGGAAAGGCAGGAACTGGTGATCGTCGCCACGCCGCGGTTGGTCGGGCCGGTGCAGCCAAAGGAACTGCCCGCGCTCCCCGGATCGCTGCTGGACACCAAGGACCCGGTGGTTCCCTTCGGCGTGGTGAGGCCCTGATCATGAGCCGCATCATCCTTCTGTCGATCGACCGCAGCCTGACGGAGCGGATCACCGACGCAATGCAGGGTCGCGCGACCGTCGAAATGGCGCAAGCCGTCACGCCGGAACTGATCGAAGGCCCCTGCCTGATCCTCATCGACCGCGATGCCATCCCGCCGGAGCGTTCGCTGTCCGTGGCGATCGCCACGGTTTCGGACAACTGTGGCGGCCGGCCAATCGTGCTTGCGACGGACGAGACGAGCGCCGACCAGATATTGCATGCCATCCGTTCAGGGGCGGACGACGTCATCGCGCGTACGGCGGAAGGCGGCGAGATCGCCGCAATATTGGGCCGCCTACTCAATCAAGCCGTCGCCGATCATGGCAGCGGCGGCCGCCTGACGTTGATCCTGGGCGCGGATCAGGAGAATGCGGCGATGGTGGCGACCGACATGGCCGTTAGCCGTGCGCAGGCCGGATCATCGACGCTGCTGATCGACTGCAGCATGCCCACCAGCGCGGCGGAAGCCTATCTTGATCTGCCGGTAAGCTATGGGCTGGCATCGGCCATTGCCGATATCGAACGGCTGGACGCAAGCCTGCTGCCCAACACGTTGGCGCGGCATGAACCCAGCGGGGTGATGCTGCTGACTTTGGACGGCGGTTCAGGAACCGAACCTGCGGGGATCGCTCCGGCCGATATCGCCGCGCTGGTCCGGCTGCTCGTCGGCTGCTGCGGCGATGTGCTGCTGTGCGCCGGAAGCCTGCGGCACAATGGATTGCTGCGCACGCTGGCTTCGCTCGCCGATCACATCGAACTCGTCTGCGCGCAATCGATTCGGGAGATGGAGGCGTGCCGCCGCGTGCTGGAGCGAATGGGGGGTGACGAAGCGGTCCTTGCCAAAACGCGGTTGCTGGTTTGGGATCATCAGCCCGCCATCTTGCTCGACAGCCGGCGCATGCGCGACGTGCTGAAAGTCGGCAGCATCCTGCCCTTGCCGGTCGATCAGGTGCGCGCGCGAAATGCTCTGAACGCCGGGCGGCCGCTGGCGATGGAGGGCGGCGCGGACCGCTATATCCGGGCGATCCGGCAAGCTTGCGGTGCGCAGATGCGACCGACTGCATACGGCCTCGAACGCCTGCGGCGCTTGCTCAAACGGCCATCGGAGCAGACTGCATGAGCTTGCTGTTCGACGAGAGCCCCCGCCAGTCGCCCCCTCGTCT
>Ga0105148_100041_pt1 | contig 18876 bp, 18 predicted proteins | sample RS_199metaG_FD_91502 | JGI IMG/M metagenome (GOLD analysis project Ga0105148, IMG submission 91502) | Switchgrass associated microbial communities from Austin, Texas, USA, to study host-microbe interactions - RS_199 metaG | ecosystem: Host-associated > Plants > Roots > Rhizosphere | place: USA... | reverse complement strand
GGACAACCGCGCCGGGGATCTGTCCGGTTGAAATGGCCACCCGCATCGCTTCGTGAATGTCGTTCAGCGACTCCCGCTGCATCCCCACGGTCGCGGGGTCGACCAATTTCGTCTCGGCGAGCGCCGGATGCCCGACACATGCGAGCATCAGCGCGCCAAGCCCGATACCCCACTTGCAGATTTCAGTTCCGTACTTCATGTTGCTCTTCCCTCTCATCTTGTATCCCCCCGCTCGGGCTGGGAGGTACACCGGTTCGCCGATGGCATGATGACCACGCCGAATTGACTTCAGGCCGCAAGCCTGCGCCGAATAACCATGTTCCGAATTTCGGAAAAATCTTCCATCGCGAAGCGCACACCCTCGCGCCCCAACCCGGAGTCCTTCACACCGCCATAGGGCATGTTGTCCACGCGGTAGCTCGGTACGTCGTTGACGACGATGCCGCCCACTTCGAGTTCGTCCCAAGCAGCCAGCACTTTAAAAATATCCCGCGTGAACAGCCCCGCCTGAAGCCCAAACTTGCTGTCGTTGACGATCTCCAGCGCTTCGTCCCAATCATGAAACCGGATCAGGAACGCGACCGGTCCAAAGGCCTCTTCGCGATTCAATTCGACCGCAGGATCGACATTCTCCAGCAGAGTTGCATCGAGCATGGCGCCGACCCGGGTTCCGCCACATAGCAAGCGGGCACCTTTCGCGATCGCGTTCTGGATCCATCGATCAAGGCGTTCGGCCTCCCGCACGTCGATCATCGGTCCGATGAAGGTATTTTCATCGTGCGGGTTGCCTGCAATCAAGGTCTTGGTCTTGCTGACAAGCTTGTCTCGAAAGGCGTCGTAAACTTCATCATGCACAAGAATGCGCTGCACTCCGATGCACGACTGGCCCGACTGGTAGAACGCCCCGAACACCGTGCGAGCCACGGCATCGTCCAGATCGGCGTCATTATCGATTACCACCGCAGCATTGCCGCCCAGTTCGAGCACAACTTTCTTCTTCCCGGCCTTCGCCTTCAGCGCCCACCCGACATCGGGTGAACCGGTGAAGGACAACAGCTTGAGCCGATCGTCCTCGGTAAACAGGTCCGCACCGTCGCGGCTGGTTGGAAGAATGGAAAAGGCACCTTTGGGAAGGTCGGTTTCCGCCAGAACCTCTCCCATGATCAGCGCGCCCAAAGGCGTGCGGCTCGCAGGCTTCATGACAAAGGGGCAGCCGGCGGCAATCGCCGGTGCAATCTTGTGCGCGGCAAGGTTCAGCGGGAAGTTGAAAGGAGAGATGAAGCTGCACGGACCAATCGGAACACGCTTCCAGATGCCCTGATATCCCTTCGCACGAGGCGAAATGTCGAGCGGCTGCACTTCGCCGGTAATCCGCACGCTTTCTTCAGCGGCAATACGAAAGGTGTCGATCAGACGCCCGACTTCTCCGCGAGAGTCATTGATCGGCTTGCCTGCCTCTACGCAAAGCGCATAGGCGAGCTCATCCTTCCGCTCCGTGAAACGCCCCACGCAGTGCTGGAGCACCGCCTGCCGCTCGAAGGCGGCCATCTCCCGCATCGGCCGCGTGGCATCGACGCATGCGGCAATAGCCGTGTCGATCATAGCCGCATCGGCAAGCGCCACCCGCGTGGCGGTTTCGCCAGTGAACTTGTCGGTAACCGCCAAGTCGACATTCGGCTGACTTGCTTCATTGGCGATGTAGAGCGGATAGGCTTCCTTAAGCTTCATTTATGTGTCCACTTGCTTTTAGGCGCCAGTAAAACCAGCAATGACAATCGCGCTGAAGGTCTGATCGAAAGACTATCGGGAACATGACCTGCGACGCGATCAATTTTATCTTCGGAAAGAAGTCAGAATCCGCCGCCGAATACCGAACCGAAGTTTACCGTATATCCGATCCAGCGGCCGAATATGACCACCAACGTCCAGAGTACGAGCGACAATGTTCCCGCAATTTTCGCCGCGCGCGGGACGCCGCAGTTGGCATCCCACTGCCGGACCGACCGGAATGTGACGAGCTCAAAGATCAGCATGTTGATCGCGGCAGCGAACATGAAGGCAAACTTGAGCCAGAAAGACGGGACCACCACATAAGAATCGATCTTGGCGATCGTCATCAATGATCCGGTGATCACAGCCAGTATGAATGCGCCCCACGTCCATTTGAGCGTATCACGAGAAATTTGCGTGACTGCACAATTGTTAGAGGCGATGCCTATCAATCGGAGGTCGACGATCGCGATCGTGCCAACGACCAGTACGATCGCAAGAACATGGATCGATTCGATGGCGGGAAATGCCCAGGACGATTCGCGAATGAATTGCGAGAACGACAGCGACGTCAGCGCGTCCAACCACACTTGAGGAACCTGAGGAAGGGTCATGACTGTTCCCTTATCTTGATAATCGTCAGGATTATCAGTAATTATACTTCGATTTGTGCGTAAGCGATCCAGCGCCCAAGCACCACGACCGCGACCCACATCGCTATCGACAGGATCGCCAGCACCTGCACCTTGTGCGTGCCGGAGGACGTCTCTTCCCAAACGGCGAGATTCCGGGTCAGCGTGCTCTGAAACGCCGCCAGCAGCACCATCGACAGAAGGAGCAGGATCATCTTGCCCCAGAAGGCATAGTTCACAAGGTCGCGAACGGGCTCTGCGACTATCTGGATGAGCCCCGTTATCAGGGCAATTGCGACACCCCACCAAATCCAGGGAACGAAGCGCTGCGCGGTCGCGGTCATCGTTTGACCCTTGCCGGCTAGGTTGAGAATCCGCAGGTTGATCATCAGCACCCCGCCCATCAGCGCACTGATGGCCAGAATGTGGATGCACTGGACCACAGGTACGATCCAGTAGTTTTCCAGAAGCTTCTGACTGGCTCCGCTATCGGCCAACCAATTGGCAAACTCTATCATTCACCTCTCCTTCGGACGGGCATTCTAGCATTTTGATCACATTGGCAGACCCTGCCCGCTCGGTCTTGCGACCCAAGGACTGGTATATCCCTCGCAGAGCCCTGCTACGTACGTAACGGTAACAGGAAATCGGTAACATCTGAGCGTTCGCCGAACGTCACGTTGCAGGACACCTTGAGGGCTGAAAAGTCGGCGCCGAGCCTGCATGAGCGGGGTGAGCGGCGCCGAGCAAGAGCCTCTGAGGCAGCGATGGTGGTCGGGCGAGGATAAGCGTGCGAGCGTGAAGCTGTCGCTCGACCCAGATGCAGCGTGGCCGGGGTAACGCGCAGCTTCGACGTCTTGCCGGCGCGGATATATCGGTGGCGCGCGGAGGTGCGGGAGACGGCCGAAGCAGAACGGCGCGACGCGTCAGACGAACCGTTATTTCCGCCGTTGCTGCTGAAGCCGGAGGTGCCGCCCGTCGCCCGCGCAGAGCTCGAACAGCCGTCAGCGAGGCGGTTACCTGACGCGCTCGTGCAAGTCGCGACGAGAGTGCACGCCGGACGTCCAAAGGTGGCCCATGATGCCAGCCCGATGCTGCTTGGGTCGGTGATCGCGGCGCTGAAGGCTGCATGATGATCGGCCCCGGGTGCCATGCCAGGGCGCTGATCTGTACGCAGCCGATCCTCGCTGGACTGTGCACGCGGCTCCAGCAGCGTCGGCGACGCAACAGCGGCGAGGGAACCGTGACCAAGGCGATCGTCTATACCGTCGAGCGCTGGGACGGTCTCACCGCGTTGGTCGACAATTGTCGCATCGAGTTCGACCCAGGCATTGCCGGACGCACTCCCAACTCCCGTGTCATTACCCGAAAAAGCGCGCTGTTCGCGGGCAGACCCAAGGGCGCATGCAACGGAGGGGCCATGGGGTCGTTCATGGAGACCTGTCGCATAGCAGGCCTCGCCCCTATCGCCTGGCCCGCTAACACACTCGAAAAGCGCGCCGCCGGTCATGGCACCGTCAACCTCAACGCGCTCAGGCCGTGGACTTTCTTCAGCGCCGGAGCCTGACAAACCCCCTCGCAAGACCCGTCACCACGCCCAATCCGTACCGTGGCGCCCAACAAACGCTCCAAGTGATGGCGGATCATGAATTAGAGATTTCGATGATTTTCGCTGGCTTCCCCAGATCAGACTACCAGCGTCAGCGGCCGCTCGATGGCGCTCCTGAAGGCCGCCAGAAGTTCCGCTCCCAGTGCACCGTCTATCACTCGATGATCGCATGAAAGGGTTACATTCATCTGGCTGACGAACACCACTTGGTCATCCGGGCCTTCCGTCGGCACACGCTCCACAGCACCGACCGCCAGGATCGACGAGTGCGGAGGATTGATGATCGCCGAAAACTCGCGAGTTCCGAACATGCCCAGATTCGACACCGACGCCGAGCCGCCCCGATACTCTGACGGACTAAGACGGCGGCCTCTCGCCCTTTGCGCGAAATCCTTGATGGTATTGGACAGCGTCGACAGCGATATCTTGTCAACGCCACGCACGACGGGTGTGAACAGGCCGCCTTCGACCGAAACGGCAACGCCGAGATCAACCTGGCGCAGCCGCAAGATGCGATCACCCGCCCAAACCGCATTGGCTGCCGGCACCGCAAGCAGTGCCTGGCCAAACGCCTTGACGATCAAGTCGTTTACCGAGATCTTGACATCCGAAACCGTGTTTTGATTGATTTGCGCGCGGAGCGCCAAAAGTTGATCGAATCTGACGCTGGTATTCAGATAGAAGTGCGGAATCGTCTGCTTCGCCAAAACCAGGCGCCGTGCAATCGTTTTTCGCATCCCGTCCAGCGGAACTTCTTCATAGTCAGCGTCAGCATAGGTCGCCAACACGTCGTCGCGCTCCTCGGCCACCCCCGGCAGGGCGGTGGACGCAGCCTGTTCTGGAGCGGACGGCGTTGCCAAAGCTTCGCGGACATCCGCCGCAACGATTCTTCCCGCAGGCCCGCCACCGTTCAACGTTCCGACATCAATTCCCGCCTGCGCCGCAAGACGACGCGCCAGAGGCGTAATCTTGGCACCGCTCGGCAGAGTCGCGGACCCGAAATTCCGCTCGGGCGAGCGCACGCCCCGAAACGGGTCGATCGGCCCGAGTGAAGCACTGCTCTCTGCAGCAGCGACTACAGGCATGGCGTTGGCCGAAACCGTGACCGATACGGCCTTCTCTGGCACTTTGTTGCCGGGCGTCGCCGGGGCAATGCTCTCACCCTCTCCCTCGATCACGGCAACCACCGATCCGACCGAAGCGGTTGCACCTTCGGAAAGATGGATAGCCCGGACAATGCCTGCCGTCATCGACGGGATTTCCATCGTTGCCTTGTCGGTTTCGACTTCGAACAGAGTCTCACCTGACCCGATAGTGTCGCCAACACCTTTCAGCCATTTGACGATCGTCCCCTCAGCGACGGTCTCTCCAAGCTGCGGCATAAGGATATCCAACGAAAATCTCCACTTCAATTGAAGTGAGCCCGGGTCTTCACCCGTACGGCTCTGATGCCCCAGTTCTAGAGCGAACTGTTGAGCGACGTAGCTCGATCCGAGACGCCGTCGATCTACTCGTTACGCCACCAGCGCGGCGCGAATGGTCTCAACCACACGATCCACGGACGGTATGCACAGATCCTCCAGAGCGTCTGCTGCCGGCAGTGGGATGTTCGGAGCGGTGATACGGATCGGAGGCGCGTCGAGATCGTAAAAGCCTTCATCGGCGACGATCGAAACGATTTCGGCTCCCCATCCAAGGACTCGAGGGTTTTCCTCGACCGTAAACAGCCTGCCCGTCTCAGCCACGGAGGCCAGGACGGTCCGGGTATCCATCGGCACGAGCGAACGAAGATCGATCACCGTGCAATCAATCCCGTACTCGGCCTTCAGCCGCTCCGAGGCTGCCATGGCGCGATGCACCATCATTCCGAGCGCGACAATCGTTGCATCGCCCCCATGGCGAAGAACCTTGGCGACCCCCAGCTGGTCGACGATTTCGCCGTCGGGCACCTCGCCTTTCGTCGCGTAAAGGCTCTTGTGCTCCAGGAACATCACCGGATCGGGGTCCCGGATCGCCGCTGCCAGCAGCCCGACAACATCGACGGGCGACGAGGGCGACACCACTTTCAGTCCCGGGAACTGCATGCACCAGTTTTCGACCGACTGACTGTGCTGTGCACCAAATCGGGCACCGCCGCCATTGCCGAGCCGCACCACTAGGGGGCACTTCACCTGCCCGTTGGTCATATAGCGGCTCTTGGGAAATTCGTTGGCGATGTAGTCGTAACAAACGCCCAGAAAGTCCGCGAACATGATTTCGGCGACCGGCTTGAGGCCGGTCATCGCCGCGCCCATCGCAGCCCCAAGGATCGCCTGCTCCGAGATGGGGGTATCGCACACGCGCTCAGGACCAAAGCGGTCGAACAGGCCGACCGTCGCCTTGAACACACCTCCGGCCTTGGCAATATCCTCCCCGATCAAAACCACATCGGGATCGCGCTCCATCTCCTGAGCAAGACCGCGCGAAACCGCGTCACGATAAGTCAGTTCCGCCATGCCCAGCCTCCGTCGGCGTATACATCTGTAAAGAGAATATCGGTCGACGTCGGCGGAGCCGCCTTGCAGGCGTCGGTCGCCTTGTCGACGATGTCGCGAACCTCGTCGTCTATCGACGCGATCTTCTCGCTAGTCACCCCGAACTGCGCGAGCCGATCACGATAAACCAGGATCGGATCGCGCTTCTTCCAATCTTCCAGTTCGCCCTCCGGCCTATATTTGGCCGGGTCAGCGCGGCTGTGCCCGGAATGGCGATAGGTCAGACATTCGATGAGCGACGGACCTTCGCCGGCACGCGCCTTGGCATAGGCCTGGCTCGCGGTCCGATAGACGACATCCGCGTCATTGCCATCGATGAGGATCCTCTCGAGCCCGTACGCTGAGGCACGGTCCGCCGCAGGCTGCGCGACTGCGGTCACTTCCGAGATCGGCGTATATTCCATGTAGAGATTGTTCTCGCACACGAAGACGACCGGCAGTTTCCAGATGACCGCCAGGTTGATTGCTTCATGGAAGGCACCGATGTTCGTCGTTCCATCACCGAAGAAGCACACCGAGACATCGCTGTCGCCCCGGTACTTCGCGCGCCATGCCGCACCTGCTGCGATCGGCAAATGCGCACCGATAATGGCATAAGACCCCATCACGCCGTGTTCGACCGAAGTGAGGTGCATCGAGCCGCCCTTGCCGCGCATCAGCCCGTTGTCGCGCCCCATCAATTCACCCAGCACTTTCTCCGGCTCGACGCCCCGCGCCAGAGTATGCGCGTGTCCGCGATAGGTGCAAAAGCTCAGGTCGCCCGGTTTCATCGCCATCGCGAAGCCAGCGGCAATCGCCTCCTGCCCAAGCGAGAGGTGGCTCGTGCCCTTCACCAGATTCTGGAGAAAGAGATCGTAAGCGCGCTGCTCCGCTTCGCGAATGATCATCTGGGTTCGGTACAAACCCAGGCGAACATCCTCCCCGATGTCGTCGTTCGACGGAATCGCCGCTTCGGCCGGCTTCCTTGGCTTAACAGTCACATCTTGCCTTCCTGAATTTCGTTTTTCTAGACTGTATAAAGTCTAATATCGATAGTAATATTACGGGTCAAGGATAATCGATTTTTTTCGCAAGTCTCGCATTCGCGGTCCGCCTCGCCACCCGGTCGACGAGCTCGATCATTTCCTGCACCTCGGCGCGGGTCATCGTATCGACGATGAACACCAGCCTTGTCCGCTCGTCCGCGGTCGGCCATGCATCGAGCCACGCAAGATTATGGAGCAAATGTTGCGCGCCATGGACGACCGCAGGCCGTCCAGGCTCTTCCAGCACATTGACCAGCCCCTTCACACGCAAGAGACCGGGGCCGAGATTGCGCTCCAGCGCCGTCAGCAGCAGCTGCAGCGCCTCACGCGGGATCGGCTCGTCGCGGACATAGCTGAACGACTCCACCGCAGGACCGTGACGATGGCCTGGCTCTGCATGTTCACCACCGCATGTATCGCGCCCAATCTCGGAGTCGTACCCGGAAAGCTCCAGGTCCAGCCACCGGCGAGCTTCGTCGACGCCGCGCGAAGGATCGGGTTTCGCATCCAGCATCAGAGCAGCAACGTCGGGCACGCTCTCGACCCGCAAAATCTTCGCGGTAGCGTTGAGCCGCCGAAGTGCACTGTCGAGTTGGGCACTCGCGGCAGAGCCGTCGTGGGCCGGCAGCAGGTCACTCTTGGTCACGATGATCACGTCCGCGAGGGCGATCTGCCGCACTGATTCGGTATAGCTTTCGATCGTCGACAGACAGTTCACGGCATCGACCAGAACGATGACGCCGCCGATCCTGTACAGGCCCTCCAGTGTCGGATCGGACAGGAAAGCCTGCAACACCGGGCTTGGATCCACCAGGCCCGATGTCTCAATGACCACGCGGTCGAAATCCGGAATCTCGCCCGCCCTGCGCTGATGGTACGCGCGATTCAGCGTGTTCACCAGGTCACCGAACACCGTGCAGCAGAGACAGCCATTCTCCAGCACCATGATGGTGTCGTCGCTCGATGCAACGAGAGCATGGTCCAGCGAGATGTCGCCAAACTCGTTGATGACAACGAGTGTACGCGCCATCGCGGGATCGCGCATCGCCCTGTTCAAAAGCGTGGTCTTTCCGCTCCCGAGGAACCCGCTCAAGATCATGACGGGCGTCCTCTCCAGAAGCGTGGGCGCTTCGCTGCTCACTGCATCCATGGCGGGCTTTCCTTTTTTAGAATACCGCGCAGCCGGGCAGTCCGCACGAGATCAGCCGGTCGGAAGGGAAATTGGTGATGATTTCACACCCGTCCTTGGTAACGACCACCTCTTCTTCGATTCTGGCGGCACCCGAGCCGTCCTCGGCACCCTTCCAGGTCTCGAGAGCGAACACCATGCCTTCCTTGAGCGGCTTGTTCTGTCCCCGATACCGCTTGGAAATGATCGGGCGCTCCCACAAGGACAGACCGATTCCATGGCCGTATTGCAACAGAAACGCCTCGCCTTCGTCGCGATAGCCAAACTCGTTGGCGTCCGGCCATACCGATGCGACCTCATCGAGCGTCACTCCGGGACGGATCATGTCGATCGAGGCACTGATCCACTTCGACGCGGTCTCATAGGCGTCGATCTGTGCGTTGTTGGGCTCACCACAGATGAACGTCCGGTAGTAGCAGGTACGGTAGCCGTTGAACGAATGCATGATGTCCAGGAAAACCATGTCGCCCGGCTGGATGATGCGATCCGAGAACGTATGAGAATGCGGCCGGCCCCGAGGACCCGACACGGAGTTCACGCACTCCACGCGCTCCGACCCGAGGCGGAACAGACGGTCATTAGCAATGGCGACCAGTTCGTTCTCGCGCGCGCCGGGGCGTATAGCCTTGACGATATCGACATAAGTGGCGTCCACCATCGCCGACGCCATTTTCAGCAACTCGATTTCGTCAGGGGTCTTAATTTCACGGGCGTCCAGCATCGCCTGCTGCCCGTCGACCACTTCGATACCTTCCGCCTCCAGCGCGCGGAGCATCGGAAGTTCCATCAAATCGATACCCAGCGGCTGCTTCTCGATTCCGTAATGGACGAGCGCCTTCTTGATCTGCCGCGCGAAATCGCTCTGGATATTCATCCACGAGGGGAGGCCGCCCTGGAGGGTCGAAATGGGCGCCGCCACATTGTCAGCGATCCAGGGAGACGAAATCCGCTTCGCCGGAGCCGCAGGATCCCACAGGAAAGGTGATCCCTCGGCCGGGCACAGCGCGTAGCGCATCATTTTGTCGCGCGCCCATTCGCCGACATGCGTCGCTGTCAGGTAACGGATATTGTCGAAATTGAAGCACAAGACACCGCCAAGGCCTGCCTGATGGATCGCCTGCTGCGCTCTCTTGAGACGCGCCTTGGCGAGCCGGTCATAATCGATGCCGCGCTCCCAATCCTTGGCTTGCGCGCCGAACGAAGCGGTCGCCTGCGGTTGATTATACTTCACGTGCTTCTCCTACTTGTGCTTGTGGCTCCGCAACAAAGCCGTCCGTGCCTAGAATTGGTCGGCAGCTTTCAGGCGAGGCCGATTTTCAATCCTCAGTCACGATCGCCATCCGGGACCAGCCCGCTTGCGCGAGCCTGTTCCAGCGCCATGGTGGACCAATCATGGTGAGAATGCCCGTGTGCGATCGCACTGAGCAGGCGATCCCGCCAAACATTTCCGCTCGGCAAAGGCACGCCACGCAGCCCCCCCGCCGCCAGGGCGAGATTTGCGTCCTTGAGGCCCAGCGCGGCGGTAAAACCAGGCTGTTCGAAACGTCCGCCCGCGATGAGCCTGGAATATGCGGCGTAAGCGGGTGACGCGAACATTCCGGAGGTAATCACCTGCTCGAAAACGTCAGGCGCGCCACCCCACTTGCGAACGAGCGAGAACGCCTCTCCAAGCGCCTCGATCGCACAGCCCAATACAAAGTTATTGGCTATTTTCATCGTGGCGGCAGTCGCGGGATCGGTTCCTGCGTCGATTATCCGCGCGACGATCGACTCCAGCACCGGACGAACGCGCTCTACCGGTTCAGCGGGACCGCCAACAATCAGCGACGCCTTTCCAGCCGCGACCGCTTCCGGCCGGCCGAGCATTGGCGCGCTCACCAGAATACGCCCTGCGGCCGCGTGCAACTCCGCAGCCTCGTGTACATATCCCGCCGAATGCGTACCCATGGCTACATGGATTCCGCCCACCGGCAAGGATGCGAGCAGGCCGCCTGCACCCTCAATGACCTCGGCCAGCGCCCGGTCATCTGACAGCATGGTGATCACGATGTCGGTTTCGGCACAAAGCGACTGGACACAGTCCGCGACCTGCGCACCCTCCTCCTTGAGAGCGTCCGCCTTTGCGGGCGTTCGATTGAAGACGATCAATTCTTGGCCGCCAGCCAAGATGCGGTGCGCCATCACCACACCCATCTTCCCCAGCCCTATCAACCCAACTTTCACGAAATTCTCCAAAATCGAAAGCGATACTGCCCGTCGCGGCCCAAGCAGCGCCGCCCGATGATCCGCCCATCAATGCGCCAGGTTTATCGATTTATTTCCATTGTAGCAACAGATAATCGATAACGTTGCTAAAGTGCCTTGCATGTTCGACGCAACGAACGTAAGCTCATAAAGTCAACCAGCACATGGCTATGCGGTCGTTGCTGAACGCTTTGGGATACCCATGACTCTTACGCTTTCCACCGCATTGGACGTGCTGCGCATACTTTGTGGATTTTGTTTCATTCCGCACGCCATCGGCAAATTCACCGCGCGCGAGGCGTCCTTCGCCTTTTTCTCCGCAGCCGGTTTTCGCCCTCCCGCCCCCTTCGCCTATATATCGATGACGCTCGAAGTGGCTCTTGCAACTTGCCTGATAGTCGGCGTTGCAGTTAAGCCTGCGGCCTTTATCGCTTGCATCTACCTTCTGATCGCGGCGGCTGCTGTGATCAAGGTGGAAAGGAAGTGGCTGTCGCACATTGGCGGCTGTGAATATCCGGTGTTCTGGGGCATATGCTGTGGGCTTGTGGCGCTTTCTGCCTAAGGCCACAGTTATCTGCTGAAGGTTTAACAGTCCTTCAGGCACCGAAGCCACAACGCAGGAAGTATAATGACGCATTCTCTGTTCTCGCCCTTGACGCTTCGCGATCTGACGATCGAGAACAGGATAGTCGTCTCGCCAATGTGCCAATATGCCTCTGTAGAGGGGTCCGCGACTGACTGGCATCTGATGCATCTGGGATCGCTTGCGATGGGCGCGGCCGGATTGCTGATGGTGGAAATGACCAACGTCACACCGGAAGGGCGTATATCACCTCGTTGCGCAACATTGTGCACCGACGAAAATGAGACCGCCCTGGCGCGTATCGTGGCGTTCTGCCGGACCTACGGGACCGCGAAACTCGGGATGCAGATCGCTCATGCGGGCCGCAAAGGCTCGATGCAGCCTCCTGCTGAAGGGGGAATGCCCCTGACGCCCGAAAAAGGGGGGTGGGAGACCGTAGCCCCTTCGGCCATTCCGTTCATGGAAGGGTGGCCCACACCCCGCGAACTCAGCGTCGAGGACATTCACAAGCTGATCGACGATCATGTCGCATCGGTGATCCGCGCCGACCGGCTGGGCTTCGACCTCGTCGAAATGCATGGCGGGCATGGCTATCTGATCCATCAGTTCCTGTCCCCGCTCAGCAACCGCAGGACCGACCAATATGGTGGATCGCTCGAGAACCGGATGCGCTTCCCCCTGGAGGCTTTTCGCGCCATGCGCGCCGCCCTTTCTCCTTCCAAACCTCTGGGCATTCGCCTGTCGGCGACGGATTGGGTCGATGGCGGCTGGTCTATCGAAGACGCCGTGATCTTCGCACGCGAGCTCAAGGCGATCGGCTGCGATTTTATCGACACCACCACAGGTGGCCTCGATCCGCGGCAGAAGATCCCGCTCGCGCCCGGCTATCAGGTTCCGTTTAGCGCCCGAATCCGCCGTGAGGCGGATATTGTCACCATGACGGTCGGCCTGATCGACAAGCCCGCACAGGCCCAAGCCATCGTCTCGGCTAACGATGCTGATTGCATAATGATCGGACGTGGAGTGCTGTACGATCCGCGCTGGGCGTGGCATGCTGCGGAAGCTCTGAGGGCCGAAACTGCTTACCCCGCGAAATATCGCGTGTGCCAACCCTCATTGCGTCCCGAGCTTTTCCCCCACCCGCTCGAAGATTGAAGAAGACCAGCTTGCAGCAGCCCGTTTCTACTCCGCGGCCCAGATTTTCCTCGGGTCGCGTCTGGACACGGCAAGCAGCTTCAGGGACGTGATGACGGTGTGCTGTCCTTCGATCTCGTAAAGCGCCTCGAACGACTGGTTCTTCGTGGCGTAAGGTTCGAGTGGAGCAAGCGCGGACACATCCATTACCACCTGACTGAGACCGATCAGCGCGAGATCGGCGGTTCCCGCGAGCACAAGGTAACGGTTGCCCCTGCCTCCAGCGAACGAACTGAGCAGCCCGTATTGACGCTGCTGACCCTCGTGCGATTCCGTTGCACTTGTTCCAACGTAGTTCCGATTGGACGCGAAATCCCTGATTTCGCGGGAGTTCTTGCCAAGACGAAAGCGACCGCCCGCAAAAACGGGATCGGTGAGCCGCCCAAGTCCGCTTGTAAGGCCGATATACACAACGTTCTGCATCAGAAGCCGGCCCGGAGTGGTATGAGTCATCATGCTGATTTGCGCATTGGGAAGGCGAGCAATCATGGGAGATAAACGATGCTGCGCAAATGGCACCGAGTACGGAACATAGTTTAGCCCCACGTCGCGGTACACGTCGACCTTGTCGGGATTGCGCACCAGATAGGCATCAAGGTCTTCGCTCGAGTTGATCATCGGATCATGGATCAGGCGCGCGGTTGGGGAATTGGCGCTGGATTCCGCGAACATGTAATAGTTGCCTTCGACGACGACTGCACCGCCAGAGGCATTCAACAGTGACGACCAGACGGCAGAATTGCGAAGATCGACATCCAGATCCCGCTCGCTGAAAATATACACCGCGCCAAGCAGCACCCCGACGATCAGGGCGGCGAAAGTGCTGATCGCGGCGGAAGCCAAAGATAGTCGCCGAGGCCGGCGAGGGATTTCGGGAACGGGCTGAGGTTGCGATTGCGGTATGACTTCCGCCGATCCCTCCTCCGACGATTCATCCTCGGCGAACCCGACCTCAGCCTCCAGCCGATATTGGCCGAGTGGAAAGGTGATACGCACCGGTCGATCGCTGCTCGCATTATGCTCCTTGAGCCGTCCACGCAGCCGGTGAATATAGACGCGGCTGGTGCCGTCCTGAGCGGCGAATTGAGAACCGGCGAACACATCCTGAGCGATCTCGATTTCCCGCGGCGGCGATCCGGCACGCGAGCGCTCAACAAGATAATCGAACAGCGCCTCCAACTGAGCCGAGCGGCCTAAAGCTCCCGATTGCCGGATATGGTCAATCTCCGCATCTATTTCGGCTGCGTAGGTAGCGTCGTTCAGATTCACCAAGTGGCTCATTACTGCTGTCCCAACCTATTGACCGGGGAACATGGCCAATAGCTTTTTGTCACTGCTGTATTTCGTTCTTGCAGACAACATTTCCTCACACTTCGTGATATGTGAGCCTTCGTTGTAAGCCACGTTGCAAGATGAGTTCAAGGGCTGGAGCGTCGCCGGCGACGTCGGTCGGACGAGCGTAAGCGTGCGATGGCGGAGTTGTCGCTCGACCGAATGCAGCGTGGCCATGGTCGCACGCAGCCGCAACATCGAGCCGCCGAGCGCGAGCAGATCCCGGGGGCGCACGCAACCGGGCGCGTAGCATATGGACGATCAAGGAGACCTGTCGCATGAAAGGCGTCGACCCTCTCGCATGGCCCACTGACACAATCGAAAAGCGCGCTCCCCGGTCATGGCGCCGAAACCCTTGCAGCGCTCAGCCCGTGGAACTTCCCGAGCGCCGAAGCCGGACAATCGTTCCCGCAAGACTCGTCGCGACGCTCAATCCGCATGGTGGCATCCGACAAACGCTCACCGTGATGCCCTGCCCAATCGCCAATGTCAGACATCGCTCTGCGGAACGCTCGTCCACAAACCCAGCATGATGCCGAACTGGCTCTATTCGAGCGCGGAAAGCCGGAATTGTTCACGCGCCATGACGGACCAATCCAAATCCTGCTCCCCGCGATCGCAGGCGCTCACCAAATGGTCGCGCCAGACGTTCCCGCTTGGCAATGGTACGCTCGCCGCCTCGGCCGCTTCCAACGCCAGCCGCGCATCCTTCAGCCCGATGGTCGCCGTCGCTCCAACCCGGTCCCATGCTTCCTCGGCGATGACTGAACCATATGCGCGATAAGCAACGCAGTCGAACAACCCTTCGGTCAGGATCCTGTGAAACAACGAAGGATCCACACCATAGCGGCGAGCAAGGGCCATCCCCTCGCCAATCGCCTCGATCGCGCATCCGAGCACGAAGTTGTTGGCAATCTTGGCGGCGGTGGAAGAAACGGGTGTCGCGCCAGCGTTGAACACGCTTTCCCCCAGCACCTCAAATACGGGGGCAAGGCGTGACACCGCTTCGGAAGGGCCGGCAACGACCAGGCCCAGCTTTCCTTCGGCCGCGCGATCAGGTCGGCCGAGAACGGTGCAAGCGACCAGCGTCTGGCCGGCAACATGATGATCCGACGTCAGCTTTTTAATTACCTCGACGCCGTGCGTTCCACAAATCATGTGGATTGCCCCGTCTGGCAGCATTTCCGTCAGACCACCCTGTCCCGATGCGACATTATCGACGATGGAATCTTCCGCGAGCATCGTGATGACGACGTCCCGCCCGCGGCAGACACCGGCCATGTCGCTAGCGACCGGCACGCCCTGTTCGGCAAAGGCCTCCATGGCCGCCGGGAAAGCGTCATACACGACAAGATCGAAACCGATTTGTGACAACCGCGCTGCCATAGCGCGACCCATGCGGCCTAAGCCAACGAATCCGACCTTCAATGCACTTCCCCATAGTTTTCGTATGAATGGACTAAATCAAGCTATTAACTGGCTCTTCACCCAATCCAATTCCATACAGATGTAATCGACGATGTTTCCAGTCTTCAAATTGTCGGGCAGCACATCCCAAGTGTATGTTTCAATCTCCAACTGCGCGCTGAGCGGATTAGCTTTGTGAAAAGCCAGCGCTTCCTCGATCGCAAAACGGGTCGTTTGAAATTGGTCGCCAAGATTCTCAAGGAACACCGGCACATGGAAATGAATCCGCCATTCTCGATCACCGGAGGGATCTGCTTCGAAATCGGCAAATGCGTCTTCCAGGTTCAGGAAGAACTTCAGTTCTCCATCCTTACGCTGAATTGTCTGGGTGAGATACACCGAGTCCGCATATTCGCGTAGGGCGTCGACCGCCTCCGGCGTGACATGAGCGATGCGAACTGCCGCCGCTTCCTGAAGCTTGAAAACCGGCACATCATTATCGACAAGGCTCTGAAGCGAAGCGCTGATATCCTCGAACTCGACCGCCTGATGGCAAATGTCGTAGACCGTACCGATATGACGACGCAGAATGGCACGCGCCGCTTCGCGATCCACGCCGAGTTCGTTCCCCAGCGCGTCCAGCGAGGCGTCCGAGCGGAGGACTTCCGTGAAAAACGAGACTGTTTCGGCGGTCGTCTCAAGGAAGCAAGACGGTTCGGGTTCAAGCGCCAGCGTTACGATACGCCCCGTCTTCTCGTGGAGGCGATGGAGATGCGCGGCGACCTCGCGGACATTCGCAGCAAAAGCCTGCACCACACTGTCGTCGGTCACATTCCCCTTGTAGCCGAGCGGCGGGCTCTGGATCGAAGGATTGACATCCGGCGAGCACACCTCAGCGAGAATATCGGCTACCTTCTTGGTGTAGTCGGTCCGCTGGCGGCTCGCCCAGTCGGGCTCATAGACATCGAGCTTGATGACGCGGTTCTTGAACGGCCCGTAGGGAAACGCGTTGACCGTATACAAATAAAGGTCGTTGTCTGCCAGGAACTGCTTCAGCTTCTGACGCTCCTCGGCAGATTGCGTCAAAGTGTCGGCCGACTCATGCGACAGGCGAAGCGACACGCCAAAGGGATGATCCGGCGAGACACGTGCCTTCACCTGGGGGACATATCTAGTCAGGCTGTCCCACATTTCTTCCCATGTGTCGCCTGGATGAACCAGGGTCGAATAGGTGAGATGGCCGTATTTTCCTAGATCCATGATAATGCTCTCCGTTTTGTCTGTTCACTTGATCGGCTCGAACTGGTTCGAGCGCGCCGCGCGGATGATCGCCTCGGTAACAGCAGCACCGTGGGCCATCTCGTGATGAGAAATCGGATAGGGCGTCCCCTTCAGAACCTCCGCAGCGAAGGCCTCCAGTTCCGCGCGATTGACATCGAACTCTGGCACCGCGATCTCTTCGGGATCGCCCTTCACGGGCTGGATCACATAGCTTCCGAACAGTCCGCTGCGCCGCTGGTGCGATGATTGCCCGGCCACGTGGACGGCACCGCCGAGCAACGCCATGGCCTTCGATCCGTAGATCTGGAACCGGAAGGTTCCCGCGGTCGCCATCATGGTGCCGAGATAAGCGGTGACGCCGGATTTCATCTTGAACAGCACCGAAGTGGTGTCGTCGTTGTCACTGGGCACGGCGCGTCGGTCGCTGAGGCAGAACACACCTTCGACATCGCCGAACAAGTCGATGAACTCGTCTATGGCGTGGACGCCCATCGGGATAAGCCCGCCACAGGGAGCCTCGGAAGCGTGAGCGCGCCATGCGTCGGCCGAGATCAGCAGCCCGTTGGGCCCGCTCATGGTGCATTCGGCATGCAGGATCGTGCCGAGGGCGCCTGATTGCACGCGCTCCTTCAAATCAATCCAGGTCGGGTGGAAACGTCGATTATAACCCAGGCCGATTGTCACGCCCGCCTCACGGACCGCCGCAATAGCCGCAGCCGCCGCATCCCCGCTGAGCGAAAGCGGCTTTTCGCAGAAGACGTGCTTGCCCGCCTGTGCACACTTGATGATCTGATCCGGATGCCCCGACGGAGGCGTCGCAAGGATGACAGCGTCAATCTCGTCGCTGGCGAGCAGCGCATCGATCGTCGGGAACAGCGTCAATCCATGTTTTGCAGCAAGCTCCTGATCCCGCTCGGAGTTTGAGCGACTTGTGGCCGCAGTCACACGAATCGATTCACTGTTCGCAACCGAATCGATCAGGGTTTCACCCCACCAACCCAAGCCTATCAACCCTGCCTTTAGCATTCAGAACACTCCGTCTCATCCATGCGTGCATCATATCGATAATACCCAACTATATTCAATAAAAATCGACAATGTTTCTACAAATTTGCGGATTGCCTAGGATCGGTTCAAATGCTAGATGTTAACCTCAACAGAGGTAGTCCACAGGAAGTCATGACTCAGCGGCGGCAGAAGCGACCTTCACGAACGGCTGTCGAAAGTCCGAAAACCGTTCTCCCGGACAGCCCGAACGTGACCCGCACCACCTCGGTTTATCACCAGTTGCGTGACGAGATTCTCACGGGTCAGCTCATGCCCGGCGAAAAGCTCGCCGCTGAGAATCTCCGTAGCCGCTTCGACATTGGTGGAAGCCCGATCCGAGAAGCGCTGAACCGGCTTCTTGCGGAAAACATCGTCGTGCTGGAGGAACAAAAGGGCTTTCGCGTCGCCCCGGTCAGCGCCGTGGAACTGCGGGAGCTTGTAACGGCGCGCTGCTGGATTGACGGAATTGCGTTGTCGGAGTCCGTCAAGCGATCCGACGAGGCTTGGGAGGAACGGCTGATCCTGGCCTTTCACCGATTGCGGCGATCAGAACGGTCTTCGCCTCCGGCAGACCATGCGGCGAACACGGAATGGGAGGCGCTGCATCGCGATTTTCACATGGCCTTGGTAAGCGGTTGCGGGTCGAGCTGGGTTACCCGCATCAGCGAGCAGCTATTCGACGCTGCCGAAAGGTATCGGGTTCTCAGCGCGCGCTTCGTTCCGGAGCGCAACGAATTCGCTGAACATGCGGCGATCGTCGACGCCTGCCTCGAAGGTAAGCCTGAACTGGCGGTCAATTTACTTGAATCGCATTACGGGCGCACGTTGGACGTGGTCATGAAGCATCTGCCGATGGAAGAAAATTGCGACGTCACGCCCTGACCTTCCTCCGCATGTGAGGATTTGACTGGCGACGAGATACCTCAGTCGGACCTTGCGCAGGCCATAAGCTTTGGCGGCATCTGCCAGTTGCCCGCCATTCGCGTCGGCAACGTTATAGCCGAAAGCCGCGCGGTCTCCATATACCCG
>Ga0105148_100040_pt1 | contig 18880 bp, 18 predicted proteins | sample RS_199metaG_FD_91502 | JGI IMG/M metagenome (GOLD analysis project Ga0105148, IMG submission 91502) | Switchgrass associated microbial communities from Austin, Texas, USA, to study host-microbe interactions - RS_199 metaG | ecosystem: Host-associated > Plants > Roots > Rhizosphere | place: USA... | reverse complement strand
GTTTGACGCCCTCGCGGCGCTGGCCCCAGAACGCTCCGCCAACCCGAGCCTGTACGATCTCATCCAGCAGGCTGTCAGGCACGGCCGCTGCATCGACAACCCCGCTGCTGAGGGCGCTCACCGCCGCGACCGATGGCGCAATGCCGGGAAAGGGCGGCGACCGCAGAAAGGGCAGCGCCTTCATCCTAGGAAGCTCGCGCAACAGGCAGCGGAAAAGCGAATATGCACAAGGATTTCATGGTTGCCCCCGGCAAGGACGTCAAGCGAAGGCGCAAGCCGTCACATCGTCCAGCAGGCGGGTGATGATGTCGAAATAATCGGACCATCGCGGCGCGCGCCATGTTTCGATGCGCGCCATCTGCGCCGCACGCTCTGGCGAATCCGCACGGCGATAGGCATCGATCATCCGCATCCAGCCGAGCCCGTCTAGCGGATCAAGATAGTCCGGTGCCGCGCCGCCGACTTCACGATGGGCGACGATATCGCTGCAGATCACCGGCACGCCGACGGAAAGCGCCTCGATCACCGGGATGCCAAAGCCTTCCTCGAACGATGGCATCAACATCGCTCGCGCACCGGCAACCAGCGCGTGCATCTCCGTGTCAGGCACGCTGCCTGCCTCGATCACATGGCCGCGCAATATCTCGGCGCGTTCCAGCATATCGACGACATTCTCATTTTCCCAACCGCGCCGACCGATCAACACCAGCATCGGCGCATCGTCACCCAGCCGCTCGATCAGCCGCCGCCAGACATTCAGTAGCAGCAGGTGGTTTTTGCGCGGCTCGATGGTCGAGATATAGACGAAATAGGGCCGCGAGGGCACGGCATGGCTCTCGCCACCTACAAGGTCGGGCGGGTCCGCGCCGAAATGGGCGACGCATAGGCTCCGTCCGTCCAGCCCGCGCGTCATATGCGGGGCGAGCGCATCGATGGTCGCCTGGCTGTTGCCGATGATGCCATGCGCATAGCGATCGATCGTCCGCACCCGGCGCAGATGCTCCTCCGCCCCCTGCGGCCGCGCGAATTCAGGGTGGGTGAGCGGGATCACATCATGCACCAGCGTCACGAAGCGCGCGCCTTCCGCCCGCAGGATCGCGCCGACCTGATCGGCATCGTCCAGATGGTGCGGCGACACCTGCAGATAGACGCGGGGGGCTTTCGCGCGTGGCACCGGACGCGGTCGAAGCGCAATCAGGTGGCGGATCACCGCCGCCCTGCTCGCCGCCTCATCCTTCACCTTGCTATTGCGCCAGCGGGCGGCGGTGAAGGCGAGGAACTGGCGGACGGCCGCCTCGTTCAATCGTCCATAATAGCCCCCTGCCGGATGCACCGCCGCGAAGGCGAGCCTTTCCGGCATCCGCGCCAGCAGTTCGCGCGCATAAACATATTCGACCCGGTCGATCCCGGTCGGCGCGGCATGAAAGCTGCGCGACAGCAGGCGCGAGATATCAAGGATGACCTCCGCCCCGCCTTCTCCGGCAGCGAAATATTGGCTGGCAGGCTTGGACCGCAGCGCCAACCGCGCGCCGGGCGCCTTGAACGGCTTCAGCGCCATGTCAAAGCCCCTGCGTTCGCAACTGACCGGTCAGGACTGAAGCAAACAGCTCAGAACTGGGCACGAATCTCTTCCGCCAGCGCCTCAAGAGCCGCCGCGTCGGCGAAATTGCCCTGTGCATGGGCGGAAAAGCCGGTCGGCCCGCCAGCCCATCGCGGCACGATATGGAAATGCAGGTGATAGACGGTCTGCCCGGCCGGTGCCCCATTGAACTGCGCGACATGGATGCCGTCCGGGTCCAGCGCCTTGCGGAGCGCGGCCGCCACCTTCTTCACCGTCGCCATCACCTGCGCCAGCGCCTCATCCTCGACTTCCAGTATATTGCGCGCCTTGGACCATTTGGCAATGACCAAGCTGTGCCCCCTCGACTGCGGCTGGATGTCGAGGAAGGCATATGTATGCTCATCCTCGTACAGCTTGGTCGAAGGGATTTTCCCCTGAAGAATCAGGGCGAAGACATTGGCTTCGTCATAGGTGCCGTCCAGGCTCATGCCGCCATTCCTCAGCTCAGATAGTGAGCCGTAGTCTTAGCGGCCACTTCCTCCGCCGTCACGCCCGGCGCGAGTTCGATGAGCTTGAAGGAGCTGTCATGGTCCGGCCGCTGGAACACGCAAAGGTCCGTGACGATCATGTCCACCACATTCCTGCCCGTCAGCGGCAGTGTGCAGGCCGGGATGAACTTGGGATCGCCATTCTTGGAAGTGTGTTCCATGACGACGATGATCTTCTTCACGCCCGCGACCAGGTCCATCGCGCCGCCCATGCCCTTGATCATCTTGCCCGGAATCATCCAGTTGGCGATATCGCCATTTTCCGCGACTTCCATCGCGCCAAGGACGGTCAGGTCGATATGCCCGCCCCGGATCATGGCGAAGCTGTCGGCGCTGGAAAAATAGACGGTGCTGGGCAGCTCGCTGATCGTCTGCTTGCCCGCATTGATGAGGTCCGCATCCTCCTCGCCCTCATAGGGGAAGGGACCGATCCCCAGCATGCCATTTTCCGACTGGAGCGTCACTTCCACGCCAGCGGGAATATGGTTCGCCACCAGCGTCGGAATGCCGATGCCGAGGTTGACGTAGAAGCCGTCCTGCAATTCCTTGGCCGCCCGCGCAGCCATGTCGTCACGAGTCCAAGGCATCAGGCGGTCTCCCTCTGGCGAACAGTGCGGAATTCGATCTTCTTGTCGTATGGCGCGCCTATGATCATGCGCTTTACGTAAATGCCGGGCAGATGGATGCAGTCGGGGTCAAGGCTGCCGGTCGGCACCACTTCCTCCACCTCTGCCACGCAGACCTTGGCGGCGGTCGCCATCGGCTGGTTGAAATTGCGTGCGGTCTTGCGGAAAATAAGGTTGCCGCTCTCGTCCGCCTTCCAGCCCTTGATGATCGCCACATCAGCAAAGATGCCGCGTTCCAGGATATAGTCCTGCCCGTCGAAATTCTTGACTTCCTTGCCCTCGGCGACCGCCGTGCCGACGCCGGTCTTGGTATAGAAGCCGGGAATGCCAGCGCCCCCAGCGCGGCAGCGTTCGGCCAGCGTCCCCTGGGGTGTAAACTCCACCTCCAGTTCGCCGTTCAGATATTGCCGCTCAAATTCCTTGTTCTCGCCGACATAGGAACTGATCATCTTCTTGACCTGTCGTGTGCGCAGCAGCTTGCCCAGCCCTTCGCCGTCAATGCCGGCATTGTTGGAGGCAATGGTGAGGTCCTTGACCCCCGAATCACGGATCGCGTCAATCAGGCGCTCGGGAATTCCGCAAAGCCCAAAGCCGCCAGCACAGAGATGCATCCCATCGAAGAGAAGACCCTCCAACGCAGACGCAGCATCGGGGTACAGCTTCTTGACCATCGCTTTTCCTCCTCTGAAGGCGTCCAGCCCATAGGGGGAAGCAGCCGGAGGGTCAATTTGCTGCGCGCGCGAAAAATGAAACCACAAGCCCGTTTGCTGCCGGCGCAGTCGGCCTACCCATTTCGTTTCTCAATCGCGCTCGAAACGAACGGCAATCTTGTTCAGATCAACCCGGCAAGCGGGCTCGACGGATCGGCATACATGCGCTTGCCCATTCGCCCGGCGCGATAGGCCATGCGCCCGGCCTCGACGCCAGCCTTCATCGCCGCCGCCATCAGCACCGGGTCCTTGGCCTCCGCAATGGCGGTGTTCATCAGCACGCCCGTGCAGCCCAGTTCCATCGCTTCGGCTGCTTCGGACGCGGTGCCCACGCCCGCATCGACCAGCACGGGGAGCTTCGTGCCCTCGACAATCAGACGGATCGTCACGCGGTTCTGGATGCCAAGGCCGGACCCGATCGGCGCCCCCAGCGGCATGATCGCCACCGCGCCCGCATCCTCCAGCCGCTTGGCCGCGATCGGATCGTCCACGCAATAGACCATCGGCTTAAAGCCTTCCTTGGCCAATATCTCCGTCGCGCGCAGCGTTTCCACCATGTCGGGATAAAGGGTCCGCGCCTCGCCCAGCACCTCCAGCTTGACGAGATCCCATCCACCCGCCTCGCGCGCCAGCCGCAGCGTGCGGATCGCCTCTTCGCCAGTATAGCAGCCCGCCGTATTGGGCAGGTAAGTGATCTTCTTCGGATCGATGAAGTCGGTCAGCATGGGCGCTTTGGGGTCCGATACGTTCACCCGCCGCACAGCCACAGTAACGATCTCCGCGCCCGACGCCTGGACCGCCGCCGCATTCTGCTCGAAATTCTTGTATTTGCCGGTGCCGACGATCAGGCGCGACCGGAAAGTCTTGCCCGCAACCGTCCAGCTGTCGTCATCAACGGTGGAACCATCGCCGCCGCCGACAAAATGCACGATCTCCAACTCGTCGCCATCCTCGACCAGAACCTGCGCCAGCGTCGATCGCGGCACGACCTCCAGATTGCGTTCAACCGCGACCTTTTCGGGCACGAACCCCAATTCGCTCGCCAGTTCGGCCAGCGTAATGCCCGCGCGCACCCTGTGGTGCTCGCCGTTGATGTTGATGGATAGGGTCCCGTCGACGTGCAATGCTCTGTTCCCGGCAAAGAAGGTGTCTCGACTTGGCGCGACACGAAAGGCTAAAGATCACCGCGCATATAGGGGCCGCCACGTCCCCGCCGCAACATGCTAAGGGGGATTGTTATGGCCGACACGCGTAAAATCTATGTGTTGAACGGTCCGAACCTCAACATGCTGGGCACGCGGGAGCCGGAAATCTACGGCTATGACACGCTGGACGACATCGCCGAACGCATGGAGGATGCAGCGCAGCGCGCCCATGTAGAGATAGACTTCCGCCAGTCCAACCATGAAGGACATCTGATCGACTGGCTCCAGGAAGCACATGAAGAAGGCGCTCACGCCGTCATCTTAAATCCCGGCGGGCTCACCCACACCTCCATCGCGCTGCACGACGCGATCAAGGGCATCAGCGTGCCGGTGATCGAGGTTCACCTGTCCAACCCGCACCAGCGCGAGCCTTTCCGGCACAAAAGCTATGTCGGCATGGCGGCGAAGGGCACGATTGCTGGCTTTGGCGCCATGTCCTACATGCTGGCGCTGGAAGCCGCGCTGGAACTTTAACTCGTCGCTCAAAAGTTGCGCTTTGGCCTAAATGCGCATAGGCGCGGGCATCGCATAAGACATTTCACCGTCCAGGGACTTCAAATGAACGACAAGGCTGAAAAGGGCGCAATGCAGGTGGACGTACAACTGGTGCGGGATCTCGCTGCGCTGCTCGACGACACCAACCTGACGGAAATCGAGGTTGAGGACGGCGATCGCAAGATCCGCGTCGCGCGCAAGGCCGGCGGCGGCAATGCCATCGCCTACGCGCCCGCTCCTGTAGCAGCGCCTGCTCCGGCCGCTGCCCCCGTTGCCGCAGCTGCGCCAGCCGAAGCCACCGCGCCCGCCGCCAACGCCGTGCGCTCGCCCATTGTCGGCACCGCCTATCTCGCCGCAGAGCCGGGCGCCGCGCCGTTCGCTCCGATCGGTTCGACCGTGAAGGCGGGCGACACCGTGCTGATCGTCGAAGCGATGAAGGTCATGAACGCCATTACCGCGCCCAACGCGGGCACGGTCAAGGCTGTGCTGGTCGATAACGGCCAGCCGGTCGAATATGACCAGCCGCTGATCGTCATCGAATAAGGGCCGCTTCACACATGGCCATCGAAAAGCTGCTGATCGCGAACCGCGGCGAAATTGCCCTGCGCATCCATCGCGCCTGCCATGAAATGGGCATCAAGACGGTGGCGGTCCATTCGACCGCCGACACCGACGCGATGCACGTCCGCCTCGCCGACGAAGCCGTCTGCATCGGCCCGCCCGCCGCGAAGGACAGCTATCTCAACATCGCCGCGATCATTTCCGCCGCCGAAATCTCCGGCGCGGACGCGATCCATCCCGGCTATGGCTTCCTGTCGGAAAATGCCCAGTTCGCGGAAATCGTGGAGGCGCATAATATCGCCTTCGTCGGTCCCAAGCCCGAACATATCCGCATCATGGGCGACAAGGTAGAGGCGAAGCGCACCGCAGGCGCGCTGGGCCTGCCGCTCGTCCCCGGCTCCGACGGGGCGATCACGAGCGTCGAAGAAGCGAAGGCGGTCGCCGCGAAGATCGGCTATCCGGTCCTCATCAAGGCAGCATCGGGCGGCGGCGGGCGTGGCATGAAGGTAGTGCCATCGGAAGATTTGCTCGAAACCTCAATGAAGCAGGCTGGCAACGAAGCCAAAGCCGCTTTCGGCGACGACACCGTCTACATGGAAAAATATCTGGGCAACCCCCGGCATATTGAATTCCAGGTCTTCGGTGACGGCAACGGCAATGCGATCCACCTTGGCGAGCGCGACTGCTCGCTCCAGCGCCGCCACCAGAAGGTGCTGGAAGAAGCCCCCTCCCCGGTCCTTTCCGCCGCCGAGCGCGACCGGATGGGCGAAGTGGTGCGCAAGGCGATGGCCGACATGGGCTATCGCGGCGCAGGCACGATCGAGTTCCTGTGGGAAAATGGCGAATTCTACTTCATCGAGATGAACACCCGCCTGCAGGTTGAACATCCGGTGACGGAGATGATCACCGGCGTCGATCTGGTCCGCGAACAGATCCGCGTCGCCGAAGGCAAACCGCTATCCGTCGAGCAGAAGGACATCGAGTTTAACGGCCACGCCATCGAATGCCGTATCAATGCCGAAGACCCGCGCACCTTCGCGCCGTCGCCGGGCACCGTCACCAGCTATCATGTGCCGGGCGGCATGCATGTCCGGGTCGATAGCGGCCTCTACCAAGGCTATCGCGTACCGCCTTACTATGACAGCATGATCGGCAAGCTGATCGTCTATGGCCGCACCCGCGAAGGCGCGATCATGCGGCTGAAGCGCGCGCTGGAGGAATATGTGATCGAAGGCATGAAAACCACGATCCCGCTCCACCAGAAGCTGCTGAAAGACCCCGAATTCCTGAACGGCGACTACACCATCAAGTGGCTGGAAGAATGGTTGGCGAAGGACGACGCCGCGTGACGAAGGCGACCATCTGGCACAATCCCCGCTGCTCCAAATCGCGCGCCGCGCTCGCGATCCTCGAAGGCATTCCGGGGGTTGAAGTGGAGGTGGTCGAATATCTCAAGACCCCGCCCAGCCGCGCCGAAATCGAAGCGGTGCTGGCAAAGGCCGGGGTCCGCCCTTCCGAAGCAGTTCGCAAGGGTGAAGCGGTCGTCAAGGAAATCGGCCTGGACGTCAGCGACGACAAGGCTGTTCTCGACGCCATGGCCGCCCACCCGATCCTGATCGAGCGCGCTATCGTCATTACCGAAAAAGGCGCTGTCATCGCTCGTCCCCCGGAACGGGCGAGCGAGGTTCTCAACTAAGAGCCGCCATCCTGGCCTTGATCCGGTATGAAGTGGTCGCGAATGAAGCGATCGCCCCACTACCGCACCCGCCAGCGATAATCCTCCTCCCGCACTTCGGTGACAGCATATCCCTCCGGGTCACGTGCAGGCCGGAAACGGTAGCGCTCCATGATGATGCGGCAGGTCATCGCGTCCACCTCGGCATAGCCGCTCTTCTCGATGATCTCGCAATTATCGACATTGCCTGATGGACCGATGGCATAGCGGACGCCAATCTTCACGCGGCCCACTCCCCGCAGCCAATCCGGAAAGTCCGAATTGCGAAACCGTCCGCCAGTCTGCCTGGCGCGGGAAAAGGAGCCGCCCTTGCCAGCACCCGCGCCAGAACCACTGCCACTGCCCGCCCCACTGCCGCTGCCGCCCGAGCCGCTCCCAGTTCCAACGCCGTCTTCTCCAGTCCCACCCACGCCATCCACGGTCCCCACCGGCAGGGTGGCGGCGGGCAAAATCGGTGCGGGCACGACGATCACCGGAGCGGGTGCGACCACCGCTTTATTCACGACAACATCCTCGACGCCGCGAGGACGCGGGGAAGGAGGCGCAGCGCCGCCCTCGTGACGAGCCACGCGCGCTTGCTCCGGCTTGACGGGTTCAGGCTGCTCCTCGACCGGAGGCTTGAGATTGAAGAGTGTCAACCGCGCCTCATCCACCGCCCGCAACAACGGAGCAGCGCGCAGCCCCATAATCAGCGCATAACCGATGACGAGATTGACAATGAGCGCCGCGATCGCCGGAGCGATCTTACCCCGCCCCGGCCATCGCTGCGCCCAATGACTTTTCATTTCGATAGGGTCCGTGCACCTGGCACGGCGGCCTGTCGTTTAACGGTAAACGCGGTTACCGTTGCGATCGACATAATATTCGCGGCCGCGGCTGTCGCGATACCAACGGCGTTCGCCGTCCGACGTAGCGACACCGACCGCTGCGCCACCAGCCGCGCCGATCGCCGCGCCTTCGGCGACGCCCAGACCAGGAACGATAGCCCCTGCCACGGCACCGCCGACAGCACCGATACCGGCGCCACGCAAGCCATCACGCGTGGTTTCACGCGAACAGCCGCCCACGCTGGCAGCAGCTGCCAGCCCTGCAACAAGCAAAATTACATTCCGCATGGTTCGTCTCCATATAAGTGACTTAGGAAACGATAGAGAAGCCAATTGGTTCGATTATCATTTCAGGGCCATGTGGCTGCTGTGCAACAACCGCACTGGAGCGCCCCCGCATAACCCGCTATCCCCTGCGACCATGCCCCAGAATCATCTCTACCTCGTCGATGGCAGCGGCTATATCTTCCGCGCCTATCACCAGCTTCCCCCGCTCACCAACAAGCATGGCCAGCCAGTGGGCGCAGTCTATGGCTACACCACCATGCTCTGGAAGCTGGCCGAGGAACTGGGCAAGGCGGAAGGCCCGACCCATCTCGCGGTGGTGCTGGACAAGGGCAGCCACACCTTCCGCAACGACATGTACGACCAGTATAAGGCGAACCGCCCGCCCGCGCCGGAGGATCTGGTCCCCCAATTCCCGATGATCCGCGACGCGACGCGCGCCTTCTCGCTCCCCTGTATCGAGGAAGCGGGGTTCGAGGCCGACGACATCATCGCCAGCTACACCAAGGCCGCCGTGGCGGCCGGCTGGCACGTCACTATCGTCAGCTCCGACAAGGACCTGATGCAGCTCATCCAGCCCGGTGTCGACATGTACGACACGATGAAGAATGAACGGCGCGGCGCCGACTATGTGATGACCAAGTTCGGCGTCCAGCCCGAACAGTTGGGCGACGTCCTCGCACTGATGGGCGACAGCGTCGATAATGTCCCCGGCGTTCCCGGCATCGGCCCCAAAACCGCCGCCAAGCTCATCACCGAATATGGCGGCCTGGAAGCAGCGCTAGAAGCTGCCCCTTCGATGAAAAAGTCGAAGATGCAGGAAAATCTGATCGAGCATGCCGACATGGCGCGCCTGTCGCGCAAGCTGGTGGCGCTGCATGACGGCATGGACCTGCCCGAGCCGCTTGAAGAGTTGACGCTGAAGGGCATCCCGCCCGAGCCGCTTCAGAATTTCCTCGAACATCATGGCTTCAAGTCGCTGCTCACCCGGCTGGGTGCGCCCGCTGCTGCTGTGGCGATCGCGACGGCGGCCGCTGCCGTGACAGAGGCGACAGCGCCCGCCGCGCCGACCCTCGAAGAAGAACCGCCGATCGACCGCAGCCTGTATGAAACGGTCGTGACGCAGGAAGCGCTCGACCGCTGGATCGCGGCCGCCCATGCGGAGGGCCTCGTTGCGATCGATACCGAAACCGACATGCTCGATTGCGTATCCTGCGCGCTGGTCGGCGTCAGCCTCGCCGTGGGGCCGAACGCCGCCTGCTACATCCCGGTCGGCCATGGCGGGAAGGACATGTTCGCGGAAAAGCCCGAACAGCTCTCCAAGGAACTCGTCCTCGCGAAGCTAAAGCCGCTGCTCGAAGACGACAGCGTCCTCAAGATCGGCCAGAACCTCAAATATGACCTGACGGTCATGCGCCGCCATGGGATAGAGATCGCGCCTTATGACGACACCATCGTCATGAGCTTCGACCTGGACGCCGGCCAGAGCCTTGCGGGCCACGGCATGGACGAGGCGGCGAAGGTCCATCTCAATCACACATGTATCAGCTTCAAGGATGTTTGCGGGACCGGCAAGAGCCAGATCAGCTTTGCTGAAGTTCCGCTCGACAAGGCCACCGAATATGCTGCCGAGGACGCGGACGTCACGCTGCGCCTGTGGAAAATCTACAAGAACCGCATCGCCAATGAAGGCGCAACCCGCGTCTATGAACTGGTCGACCGCCCGCTTGTCGCCGTCATCGCCAGGATGGAGCATGAAGGCATCAAGGTCGATCGCGAAGCCCTTTCCCGCCTCTCCGCCGAATTCACCGCCGAAATCGCCAAGCTGGAGGGCGAGATACACGCCATCGCCGGCCAGCCCTTCGCCATCGGTTCGACCCAGCAGCTTGGCGCGATCCTGTTCGACAAGATGGGATACAAGGGCGGGAAGAAAGGCAAGTCAGGCGCCTATTCGACCGATGTAACCATTCTGGAACAGCTGAAGGCCCAGGGCGCGGAGATCGCCGGGAAAATCCTCGACTGGCGCCAGCTGTCCAAGCTCAGATCTACCTATACCGACGCGCTTCAGGCTCAGATCAATAAGGATTCAACCCGCGTCCACACCAGCTATTCGCTGTCGGGCGCACAGACCGGCCGCCTGTCCTCGACCGATCCCAACCTCCAGAACATCCCGATCCGCACCGAAGTCGGCCGTCAGATCCGCCATGCCTTCGTCGCTGAGCCGGGCAACGTCATCCTCGCGGCGGACTATAGCCAGATCGAACTGCGCCTCGCCGCCCACATCGCCGACGTGCCCGCGTTGCGCGAAGCCTTCCTCGCGGGTGAGGACATCCACGCGGCGACCGCGCAGCAACTATTCGGAGAGGTGAACCGCGACACGCGCGGCCGGGCAAAGACGATCAACTTCGCCATCCTCTACGGCATCTCCCGCTGGGGCCTCGCCGGGCGGCTGGAAATTACCGCTGACGAAGCGCAGGACATGATCAGCCGTTATTATGAACGCTTCCCCGGCATCAGCCTCTACATCACCGAAACGCTCGAAAAAGCCCGTGCGCGCGGATATACGGAGACGCTATTCGGCCGCAAAACCTGGTTCCCGCGCATCAAGGCGCCGATCCAGCATGAGCGCCAAGGCGCCGAACGCGCGGCGATCAACGCGCCTATTCAGGGCACCAGCGCCGACATCATCAAGCGCGCCATGGTCCGCATGGGGCCCGCCCTCGCGGCAGAAGGGCTGCAGAGCGTGAAGATGCTGCTGCAGGTCCATGACGAGCTGGTCTTCGAACTGCCCGAAAGCCAGGTCGAACATGCCAGCACCGTCATCCGCCGCGTCATGGAAACCGCCGCCGAACCGATCGTGAAGCTGAGCGTGCCGCTAGGGGTAGAGATCGGCCATGGTCCGAGTTGGGGGGCTGCGCACTGACCGGCAATCGTCATCCCAGCGCGAGCTGGGATGACGGGCGACAGCTCGCCTCACCAGATCCCAGCTTGGGCCAGGATGACCGCACCCTCAGTTCCGCGCGTAACGGTCCTCATAGCGGACGATATCGTCCTCGCCCACATAGGAGCCGGTCTGCACCTCGATGAACACCATCGGGATACGCCCCGGATTTTCCATCCGGTGCACCGCGCCTACTGGGACATAAACGGACTGGTTCTCGGACAGCAGTTGAACCTCGTCACCCACCGTCACCTTCGCCGTCCCTTCGACGACGATCCAATGTTCCGACCGGTGGAAATGACTCTGCAGGCTGAGCGACGCGCCCGGCAGCACCGTGATCCGCTTCACCTGAAAACGCGGGCCCACCACCAGGCTCTCATACCAGCCCCACGGCCGGTGATCCTTCGGGAAAGTCTCGGCCTGCGGCGCGCCCTTGCGCTGCAAAGCCTCGACCACCAGCTTGACGTCCTGCGTGCGCGATTTGTCAGCGATCAGCACCGCGTCGTTCATCGCCACCGCCACGATATTGTCGAGCCCCAGCCCGACAATCTCAAGACCCTCGCTCTCCGACCGCAGCAGCGTGTCGCGGCAGTCGATGGCCGTCGCGGCACCGGACAGGGCGACCCCCTTCTCGTCCGGCTGCGAATGACTCCACACCGCGTCCCAACCGCCCAGGTCCGACCATTCCGAATCATAGGGCACGACCGAAAGATTTTCCGCCCGCTCCATGATCGCGTAATCGATCGCGACATTATCGGCCTGGCTCCACGGCTCCGCCGCCAGCCGCAGGAAGCCGAGATCGCTTTCCGCCTGCTCCACCGCCGCCCGCACTGCCGCCAGGATGGCAGGCGCATGGCGTTCGAATGCAGCGACCAGGTCCTTCGCAGCAAAGAGGAAAATGCCCGCGTTCCAAAGATAATTGCCGGTTGCCAGCATCTCCTCCGCGCGCGCGGCATTGGGCTTTTCGACAAAGCTCGCCAGCTTGACCGGCTGCCCGCTCCCGTCGAGCTTGGCCGCGGCCTCCAGATATCCATAGCCGGTTTCCGGCCGCGTCGGTTGAATACCGAAGGTCACCAGATCGCCACCCTGCGCAGCGACCAGACCCTTGCCGACGGACGTATGAAAAGCGGCAATATCCGGCACCACATGGTCGGACGGCGCAACCAGCATGACCGCCTCCGGATCCTTCGCCAGCAGATGCAGTGCCGCCGCTAATATGGCGGGCGCGGTGTTGCGCCCTTCCGGCTCGATCAGGATCGCCGCCGGGTCGATATTTTCCTGCGCCAGTTGCTCGGCGATGATGAAACGGAACAGGGAATTGGTCAGCACGAGCGGCCGGGCGAAGGCGAATTGTTCATTCCCACCGGACAATCTCTGGGCGACGGCGCGAAACAGTGTCGTCTCGCCCAGCAAGGGCACGAACTGCTTGGGATAGGATTTGCGTGACAGCGGCCATAGCCGCGTGCCCGAACCGCCAGCAAGAATAACCGGGGTGATCTGCAAAATGTCAGCGCTGGAAATCGGCATGGTCCTGTTCGTGCAATGGAAACTGACGAACCTCTAGCCGCCCGTAGCGCTTGGCTCCAACAGAAAAAGGACGGCACGGCGGCCGTCCTTCTCTTAATCGAACAGCTCCTCCAGGAAGCTCTTCTTCCGCTTCTTCTGATAATAGCGTCCATCGTCGCGATAGTCGCGATCCGGCCGGTAGTGCGGCTGCTGCTGGGTTGGCGGGGCGGCAGGCGCGGCTCCCTGCGCCGACCGCTCGATGATCTTGTCCAGCTCACCCCGGTCCAGCCACACGCCCCGGCACTGCGGGCAAAAGTCGATCTCCACCCCCTGCCGGTCCGTCATGGAAAGTCCCACATGACAGACCGGGCAGGGCATGGCCGACACGGCTTCAGGCGTGCGCATCATTATTCCCGATCACCAGTCAGGCTGAGCAGCATCTGGAACAGGTTGACGAAGTTCAGGTACAGCGACAGAGCGCCCATCACCTGCATCTTCTCCGCCACTTCATGACCAGCATAGTGGAAATAATCGGACTTGATCCGCTGCACGTCCCAGGCGGTTAAGCCGGTGAAGACCACGACGCCGATGATCGAAATCACCATCTGCATGGCCGAAGAGCCGATGAAGATGTTGATGAGGCTGGCGACCAGGATACCGATCAGGCCCATGATCAGGAACGAGCCCATCTTCGACAGGTCACGCCCCGTCGTATAGCCCCACAGCGCCATCGCCAGGAACATGACGGAGGCCGAGAAGAAGGCCTGGGCGATGCTGCCGCCGGTGAAGACCAGGAAGATGCTGGCCAGCGACACGCCCATGACGGCTGAGAAAGCCCAGAAGGCCATGCGCGCGCCCGCAGTCGTCATCTTTTCGATGCGGAAGCTGAAGAAAAACACAAAGGCCAGCGGCGCGAAGATCGCCACCCACTTCAGCGGCGTGCCGAAGATCGCGGCGGCGAGTACGGGCGTATTGCCGATAAATGCAGCGACCAGGCCAGTGATGACCAGGCCAATCCCCATGTTACGGAAGACGCCCAGCATGTGACTGCGCAGCCCGGCGTCATATTGCGCCGCCTGCGTCGTCCCATAATTCGGTGTACGAACGGGATTGTTCACGGCGTTAAAACTCCATCCTTCAAACTACATTGCTTGGATCGAGTGGCCCGGAGCGGTCTTCGCGAGGCTTTCGAGGGGGGCGCAAAAGCCCACGAACCTGCACCGAGCGCACTCGATGCGGTCCGACATCACGCCCAGCTCCCATAGGAAGCCAGCCGCCAGAGGGGCCCGGCCCGCACGAGCAATATCGGTAAGGAAACGCCCCAGCGCAAGGGTTGGCGCAAAGCGCCGATCCGTCAGCAACAATTTGTTACAAAGGCGAACGACGGGCTTCAACAAGATCACCCACGGTTGACGCCCGCCCCGAACCGCCGCATGGCTCCTCCTCATGAGCGACCAGTTCACCCCCGCCGAGCAGCACGCCGACGCCCCCCTGCGCCTCTTCAACAGCCTGACCCGCGCAGTCGAACCCTTCGCCCCCATCCAGGCGAACCATGCCCGCGTCTATAGCTGCGGCCCGACGGTCTATAACTACGCCCACCTCGGAAACTTGCGCGCCTATGTCTTCACCGACACGTTGCGCCGCACGCTGCTGTGGAAGGGCATGGACGTCACCCACATCATCAACATCACGGATGTCGGCCACCTTACCAGCGACGCCGATGCAGGCGATGACAAGATGGAGGCCGCCGCCCGTGCTCAGGCAAAGAGCATCTGGGACATCGCGGCCCATTATACCGACGCGTTCAAGCGGAATATCGCGGATCTCAACATCATGGCGCCGACCGAATGGACGGTCGCCACCGACTATGTCCCGCAGATGATCGAATTCGCCAGGAAAATCGCGCCCGCGCATTGCTACGAGTTGGACACCGGCCTCTATTTCGACAGCAGCACCGTGCCCGATTATGGCGCACTCGCGGGCGGTCGCGATGACGCCGCCCATGCCCGCATCGATCCGGTCGCGGGCAAGCGCAATCCGTCCGACTTCGCCATCTGGCGCAAATCCCCGCCCGGCGAGCAGCGCCAGATGGAATGGGATTCCCCTTGGGGAAAAGGCGCGCCGGGCTGGCATCTCGAATGTTCGGTGATGAGCGAGGCCCGGCTTGGCCATCCGTTCGACATCCACACCGGCGGCATCGACCATCGCGAAATCCACCACCCCAACGAAATAGCGCAGAACCAGGCCTATTGCGGCTGCCATGACGCCCAGCCCGGCTTCACCGGCGCGCGCTGGTGGATGCACAATAATTTCCTGGTCGATCGTCAGGGCAAGATGAGTAAGTCGAAGGGTGGCTTCACCACGCTCTTCTCGCTAATCGACGCGGGTGTGCACCCGCTCGCCTACCGCCTGCTGTGCCTGGGCGCGCACTATCGCAGCGAGCTGGAATTCAGCGCCGAAAGCGTCGCGGCTGCGCTCACGCGCCTCAAGCGCTTGGTCATGGGCGTGGAGAACCTCAAGAGCCGGGCCGAAGGCGTCACCTGGCAGTCGCCGCGCCTCGACTATCTGCGCGCCAACCTCCATCCCAAGCTGGCGCCCCTGCTGGAGCAGTTCGACGCAGCGCTCAGCGACGATCTCATGACGCCCCGCGCCCTGCCGCTACTGGAGGAGACGATCGCGCTCAAGAAGGTGCCGGTCGATGAAAAGCTCTGTCTGCTGGCCGCCTTCGACCAGGCGCTCGGCCTTAACCTGCTGACGCTGAGCCGCGCCGACCTGCGCGTCCAGCCGAAGGACGTTCAGATCACTCCAGACGAGATCGAGGCCGAACTGGATCGCCGCCAGACCGCGCGTGCCGAAAAGGACTTTGCTCTCTCCGACGAGATCAGAGACGGGCTGATCGCCCGCGGCGTAGAGGTGATGGACGGCGACCCCCTGCGCTGGGACTGGCGCTTGAATATAGGGTAAAAGCCTTATTTACCAGATCGTTACACTTTCGACATAATAAGCTGAACCGTGCCGCCGCTGCGCCGGTTCCGCTGGACAGCCGATCACGAAGAGCGCACGTTCCGCCCATGAAATGGCACATCCCGGCGATCATGAGCGTCCTCGTGGCGGCTGCACCAGCCCCGGCGCAGGCGCAGGTTTTCATGTTCGAAACCGGCACGACCCTGCTCGCCAAATGCCGTAACAAGGCGCCCGAATATGCGCTCGCCTGCACGGCCTATATCGTCGGCGCGGTAGACGGGATAAAGAAGGACGTCTTCATCGGCCGCGCACAACCCACTTGCTGGCCCGACCAGATGCAGGCCGACGAAGTGCGGCGCATCGTGGTCGCCTATCTCGAACGCTATCCCGACCAGCGCAAGGCACCCGCCTCCGTCCTCGTCAGCATCGCGCTGAACGGCCGCTATCCCTGCGAGAAATGAGCCTCCCCTCGCAGGGCTCAGCTTCACCCAGCTATAAACTTGCGTTACCCCCTTCATCAGCGTAGGTGCGGCCCCTATTTTTACGTCTTTTGGGAGACTCACTGTGGCGGCGAAGTGGACGCCGGAAAGCTGGCGGGAGCATAAGGGCATTCAGATGCCCGTCTATCGTGACGCGGAGGCGCTTGCCGCCGTGGAGGGCCAGCTCAGCCAGTTTCCCCCGCTCGTCTTTGCAGGCGAAGCGCGCAACTTGAAGCATGAACTCGCCAAGGTCACCAATGGCGAGGCCTTCCTGCTGCAGGGCGGCGACTGTGCCGAAAGCTTCGCGGAGTTCCACCCGAACAACATTCGCGACACCTTCCGCGTGCTGCTGCAAATGGCGGTGGTGCTGACCTTCGCGTCCAAGCTGCCGATCGTGAAGGTCGGCCGCATGGCGGGCCAGTTCGCCAAGCCGCGCTCGGCCGATACCGAGACGATCGGCGGCGTGGAGCTGCCCAGCTACCGTGGCGACAATGTCAATGACATCGCCTTCACGGCTGAATCGCGCGAGCCCGACGCGGACCGCATGATCCGCGCCTATAACCAGTCAGCGGCGACGCTGAACCTGCTGCGCGCCTTTTCGACGGGCGGCTATGCCAGCCTCGATCGCGTGCATGGCTGGATGCTGGATTTCATGGGTCGCAGCCCGCTGGCCGCGAAGTTCGACGCTGTCGCCGATCAAATCGGCCAGGCGCTCGACTTCATGCGCGCCTGTGGCCTGTCGCCCGAAACCGTGCCCCAGCTTGGCGGGACGAGCTTCTACACCAGCCATGAAGCGCTGCTGCTCCCCTATGAGCAGGCGCTGACGCGGCAGGACTCGCTGACCGGAGATTGGTACGACACGTCCGCGCACATGCTCTGGATCGGCGACCGCACGCGGTTCGAAGGTTCGGCGCATGTGGAATATCTGCGCGGCATCGGCAACCCGATCGGCATGAAGTGCGGCCCGAGCCTTGAGCCCGACGCGCTCATCCGCCTGCTCGACATCCTGAACCCCACGCGCGAGGCAGGGCGTATCACGCTGATCACGCGCTATGGTCATGACAAGATCGAGGCGGGCCTGCCCAAGCTGGTGCGCGCAGTGATGAAGGAAGGCCATCCGGTGGTCTGGTCCTGCGACCCGATGCACGGCAACGTCATCAAGGCGGCCAATGGCTACAAGACGCGCCCCTTCGACCGCATCCTGGCCGAAGTGCGCGGCTTCTTCGCCGTCCACCGCGCCGAGGGCAGCTTCGGCGGCGGTATCCACGCCGAAATGACTGGCCAGAATGTGACGGAATGCACCGGCGGCGCCATCGCCATCACCGATGAGGGCCTGGCCGACCGCTATCACACCCATTGCGACCCGCGCCTCAACGCGGCGCAGAGCCTCGAACTCGCTTTCCTGCTCGCGGAAATGCTGAACGAGGAATTGAAGGAACGCCGGGCGGCCGCCTGATCCTCCGCCACGGACAAAAGATAATCCCGCCGCGCGAATGGCTCGCGGCGGGATTTTTATAGCATGCAGGCCAAGCTCATGGCGCTCGCCATTATAGCCTGATGTACCTGCTGCAAGGCAGCCTCACTTCCGTCGATGGCGCGCTACCGCCCCTGCCCCGTTCGTGCAGCCCGTCACAAGAGCGTAACAATCCCATGATTGGGTCCTTGCTTTTGCGGTGCAGCAATATAGCCTCCGCACATGGCAAAGGAACCGGCATTGGCGACCATCGCCGTTTACAGCCTCAAGGGGGGCGTGGGTAAAACCACCTTCGCGATCAATCTCGCCTGGGCGTCAGCCTGCATTTCGAAAAGGCGGACCCTCCTCTGGGATCTCGATCCCCAGGCCGCATCCAGCTGGCTGATCTCCACCGACAACGAAAGCCGCGACGCCGCGCATGCGATCTTCAGCAAGGATGTTGAGGTCCGCAAGCTGATCCAGCCTTCGACCGTGCCGGGCCTTGACCTGATCGCCGCCGACACCTCCCTGCGCAGCCTCGACCATCTGTTCCGTGAAATGGACAAGAAGAAGCGGCTCGCCAAGCTGATCGAGAGCGTGGGCAAGGATTATGACCGCATCATCCTCGATTGCCCGCCCGGCCTCACCGAAACCAGTGAGCAGGTGCTGCGCGCAGCTGACATGATCATCATCCCGGTCATCCCCTCCCCGCTCGCCCAGCGTGCAATGGGAGAGGTCGCCCGCTATCTCGTCCAACGGGGCGGCAGCCATCCGCCCATCATGCCTGTCTATTCGATGGTCGATCGCCGCCGCGCCCTCCACCGCGCCGCGCTCGAAGCCCAGCCCGGCTGGCCCGCCATCCCCATGGCCAGCGCCGTCGAACAAATGGCAGTCCGTCGCAAGCCGTTGGGTGCTTTCGCCGCCAGTTCACCCCCCGCGCAGGCGTTCGGCAGTCTTTGGACGGGCGTGGAACGGCAACTCCAG
>Ga0105148_100039_pt1 | contig 18891 bp, 15 predicted proteins | sample RS_199metaG_FD_91502 | JGI IMG/M metagenome (GOLD analysis project Ga0105148, IMG submission 91502) | Switchgrass associated microbial communities from Austin, Texas, USA, to study host-microbe interactions - RS_199 metaG | ecosystem: Host-associated > Plants > Roots > Rhizosphere | place: USA... | reverse complement strand
GGGCGAGGCCGGTCAGCGTATAGACGGCCTGCCGCTGGGCCCCGCGATTATGATGATCCACGCGGTAGCCCTGATAGTGGCGGCGAAGAAGCCCGGCGGCGACCATCTCCGATACGGCGCGGCTGAGATTGGTCTTGCCCGAGGCGCGAACTCGCAGCTTCACCTGTTCCTCAACCGCGATGCAGGCCGCTTCGGGATCGGCGGGCAAGTCCCCCTGCCCCGCCAGTTCCGCGCGAACGCGGGCGGCGAGCGCCAGTCGGCGCGGATCACGCCCGCCCATCGGCGTCAGCGCATCGCACAGCCAGTCGCGCAAAGACTGCATCGCCCCATCCTTCACCACGAGCGGCCCGGCGCTGCCGTCCGGACGCGCAACTTCCGCGATCAGGGTCAGCAACATGAAGGCATAGCGCGGGCGCGTGCTGGCGTGGGCAAGCCGATCCAGCAGGGCGGAGAGATCTCCGGCGCCGGGGGAGCGGGGCTTGATCGAACCATGAAACATAACGGGGATGAATCAAGCACAGGTGGGGGCCAATGTGAATCCCCTCCGTGGCAAACAGTTCGCTTTTGTCGCGGATGACACTTTGCCAGAGGGTAAAGTGTCATGGTGGGCACTTTGTGGGCGTGAGCTATTGGGCGGTGCGCCGGTGGGATGGAGTGAGGCGATTGAGGCGAGTTCTTGCCTGGCCGCTATACCCCCCCTTCCTTGGCTGGTCCCCCTCCCCCTCCTCATCTCGCGATGGGGAGGATTTTTGGGCACAAAAAAGCCCGCTGCTTTTGGGGCAGCGGGCTTTCTTTTGCCGGTGGGCTGGCGTGCGCCTTAGTGGAGGCCGCTGCCGCCGCTCAGTTCCTTCGCGATGGAACCGACCATCTCCTTGGCGTCGCCGAACAGCATCTGAGTGTTGCTGTTATAATAAATCGGATTGTCGATCCCGGCGAAGCCCGCGTTCATCGAGCGCTTGATGACGAAGACCGACTTTGCCCGGTCCGCCTCGATGATCGGCATGCCCGCGATCGCGCTCTTGGGATCGTCGCGCGCCGAGGGGTTCACCGTGTCGTTCGCGCCGATGATGACGGCGACGTCCGCCTGCGGCAGTTCCGGGTTGATGTCGTCCAGGTCGACCAGCTGCTCATAGGGCACATTGGCTTCGGCGAGCAGCACGTTCATGTGGCCGGGCATACGGCCCGCCACCGGATGGATCGCGAACTTGACGTCCACGCCCTTCTTGGTGAGCGCCTGATACAGTTCGCTGACCTTGTGCTGCGCCTGGGCGACGGCCATGCCATAGCCGGGGATGATGACGACGCTGCTGGCGTTTTCCAGCTGCATCGCGGCTTCCTCGGCCGAGGCGGAGCGGACGACGCGGTCGTCCTTGCCGCCAGCAGTACCGGCCACGACATTGCCGAAGCCGCCGAACATGACGTTGGCGAAGCTGCGGTTCATCGCCTTGCACATGATGACCGCGAGGATAAAGCCCGATGCACCGTCAAGCGCACCCGCGACGATCAGCAGCTTGTTGCCGAGCGCGAAGCCCATGGCCGAGGCCGCAAGACCGGCATAGCTGTTCAACAGCGCGATGACGGTGGGCATGTCCGCGCCGCCGATCGGGATGACGAGCAGGATACCGAAGAGCAGCGCCAGCGCGACGAAGGCCGGGAACAGCCAGGTCTGCGTCGGGTCGAGCGCAAGCATGATTGCGATGACCAGCGCGCCCAGGGCGACGGCGCCATTGATGATACGCTGGCCCGGGAAGGACACCGGACGGCTGCCCATGATTTCCTGCAGCTTGGCGAAGGCGATGACCGAAGCAGTGCAGGTCAGGAAACCCAGCGCCATTTCGAACATCAGCGCCCACAGCACGAAGCTGCCCGCATATTCGGCATGCGCATGCTTATAATATTCAGCAGCGCCGATCAGGCCGACGGCAAGCGCGCCGAAGGCGTGGGAGATGGCGGTCCGCTGCGGGATGGCTGTCATCGGCATGAGCAGCGCCATCGGGATACCTGCGACCGCGCCTGCAATCATGGCAATGATGATCAGATTATAATCGACGACCTCATGCTGGACGAGGGCGCCGATGATGGCGATGACCATGCCGAGTTCGCCCGCGCGCACACCGCGCCGGGCAGTCGAAGGATGGCTCATCCACATCAGCGAGAGGATGAACAGGGTCGATGCGGCAATCGCCGCGAAAGGAACGAAAGCGTCCATCGGTTACTTCCCCCGCGGCTTGAACATCTTGAGCATGCGATCAGTGATCATGAAGCCGCTGACCAGGTTCACGGTCGCGCAGAACACCGCCACAGAGCCCAGCGTCTTCGCGAGAGGCGTCGCGCCTTCTTCACCCGTGATGGTAATCGCCCCCACGATGACCACAGCCGCAATCGCGTTGGTCAGCGACATCAGCGGCGAGTGCAGCAACGGCGACACCTTCTTGATCAGCTGAAAACCGACAAAAGCCGCCAATATGAAGACGAACAGATAATCTGCGTTAAAAGCGTTCACTTCCTATTTCCCCTGTCCAGGAGCCGCAATCCGGTCGAGACACTGGCGGTCTTCCGATTTCCCCCCGGTCCGGGACATATCGTCCCTGCCATGATCGCTGGTTCCCATCAAACCCCTCCAAATATTATTGGGCCGTCCCATATTGATCCATTTGACTACAGGCAAGCCGGCCGCACCCAAATATCACCCCGTCGATTCGCGCAACGAATTTATTCCGTCCATGCGGCTAAACATCCAGGCCCGCATCCTTCATTTGGAATATGAGGGCCCGGCCTGATTGCCCCTGCGAAACCCCTTCACTGCTCTCACCTCTAATTTCAACCAGGGCGCAGGTTCTACGGCTGTCCTTAAGGGCGCCCTTCCTGCTTTAGAAGCAAGGGCAAACCGGCCGCGACGAACAACACCGTGTCGCAGGCCGCGGCGATATGCTGGTTCAGCAGGCCCGCTTCATCCCTGAACCGCCGGGCCAGGGCATTTTCAGGGACGATGGACAGGCCTACTTCGTTAGCGACGAAGACGATCGGTCCGGCGCATTGATCGACGGCGGCGGCAAGCGCGTGGGTCCAATCGGCTATATCTTCCTCCGCCAGCAGCAGGTTGGAAAGCCAGAGGGTAAGGCAATCGACCAGAATAGCGCCGGAGCCGCTGGCGGCGCGAATGGCCGCAGGCAGATCCACCGGAGCCTCCACGGTTTGCCAGCGCGGGCTGCGACGGGCGCGATGATGGGCGATCCTGTCGGTCATTTCCGCGTCGAACGCCTGAGCCGTGGCAATATAGCTGAGCGTGCCGGGCAAGGCTTCGCACTGCGCCTCGGCGTGGCGGCTCTTGCCCGAGCGCGCACCGCCCAGCACCAGGAGGCGGCGGAAAGCGGTCATAAGCGGACTCCTGAGATCAGGCTGGTGGCCAGCCAAAGCAAGGCGCAGGCGCGGACATAAATGCCAAGCGCCGCGCGGCCGGTGGCCGAAGTAGCGTCCCCGCCCTCCCCGCCGATCCATGGCTTGTCATGGCGGACGCCGTCATAGTGGATCGGCCCGGCAAGCCGGACTTCGAGCGCGCCTGCCATGGCGGCTTCGGGCCAACCCGCGTTCGGCGATGCGTGGCGGGCATGATCGCGCCAGAGAATGCGCCAGCCCCCGCCGCCCGCGATGCAAAGAAAGACAGCGGAAAGGCGCGCGGGAGCGAGGTTGAGCAGGTCGTCGAACCGGGCCGCCGCCCAGCCAAAGGCGGCGAAGGGCTCCTCGCGATGGCCGATCAGGCTGTCGGCGGTGTTGACCGCCTTATAGGCCCAGATGCCCGGCAGGCCGCCGACCATCAGCCAGAAGAGTGGCGCGACGATCCCGTCGCAGAAGCTTTCGGCAAGGCTTTCGATCGCGGCGCGGGCGGTTCCTGCTTCATCGAGAGCGGCGGTGTCTCGGCCGACGATCAGGCTGACCGCCTGGCGCGCTGCGGCGAGATCGCCTGCTTCGAGCGCCCTTATGACCGGCAGAACATGGTCGAAGAGGCTGCGCTGCGCGAGCGCGGGCCAGGCGGCGAGTGCTAGACCTGCCCAGGCCCAGGCGCCGAGCAAGCGGCGAATGACCGTTTCAAGGATCCAACCGCCACCGGCTGCGATGATCAGGAGCAGCAATAATGTCGCAATGCCGCCTAAACGTCTCCACCGGCCTGGCCGGTTCCAGCGGCGTTCGCAGGTCGCGATGATGCTGGCGAACAGGCCAACGGGATGGCCGATACGCGCATGCAGGCGGGCTGGCCAACCGAACGCGGCGTCCAGCATCAAGGCGGCGAGCTCAACCAAGAGCTGCGTCCAGCCGGGCCATGGCCGCGGCATCTGCTGGCAGGCCGAAACGAAGCCAATGGGGTTGGTGTTCGAACGGACGCGTGAGGATTGCCTGGCGGGCGAGCTTGTCGAACAGGGTCGCGGCGTCCGGCGTCTCCACGAGGCGGAAGAGCGGACAATCGCCCTGCGTCGCCAAGCCATGGCGGGCGAGCAGCTGGTCGAGCTGGGCGGCGCGGTCGCGCAAAGTGGCGATCGCCTGTTCGATCCAGCCCCGGTCGCGATAGGCCGCTCGGCCGAAGTCGATGGCTGCAGCCGACAAGGGCCAGTCGCCGAGCATCTGGCGGCACGCGGCGATGATTGCAGGCGGCGCGATCAGGAAGCCGAGGCGCAGGCCGGCCAGGCCGAAGAATTTTCCGAAGGAACGAAGGATGATCAGCCGCCTGCCCCCCGCCACTTGGTCCGCCATGCTGGTTCCCGGAAGACAATCGGCAAAGGCTTCATCGACGACCAACCAGCCATCCCTTGCTTCCTGACGGGCGAGCAGCGCCTGCATGCGCGCCAGAGGGAAGAGGCGACCATCGGGATTGTTGGGGTTGGCGAGAAGCAATGCAGTGCCGGGCGGCGCTTCGTCCGCCATGGAGAGCGGAATGGACTGCGCGAAGGCGGCGGCGTGGGTGCGGTAGGAGGGGATCAGGTGGCAACCGGGCCGGTCCAGCAGCTTGCCGAGCAGGCGGAGGCCGATTTCGCTGCCGGGGAGCGCGCAGACGTGAGCTGCCTCGGTCCCGAAATGGCTGGCGGCGGCGACCTCCAGATCGGCGAGCGCGGACGGATCGGGAAGCGCGTGCCAATCCGGCATGATATCGGCGAAGGCGGGCCAGGGCTCTGGGTTGACGCCTGTCGACAGGTCGATCCATGGCTCAGCGCCTGCGCCATAATGAGCGCGCGCTTCGCCGAGGCGGCCGCCATGCCAGCGAAAAATGTCGCTCATCGTGCCAACACCAGCGCGGCGAGCAGCGCGCTTTCGATCACTTCTATCCCTGCGCCGTGACCGTCGCCCGAAATGCCGCCCATCCGGCTGCGCAGCCACCATGCCCAGAGCGGGATGAGCAGCGCGGCGGACGCCAGGGCAGGCAGGAGTGGGCAGAATGCGAGGGCCAGTGCGGACCATGCGAACAGATGCACTGGCTTTACGCCTTCGCGGAAACGGCTGGCCAGGCCTTCATGCAGCGGCGGGAGCCAGAGCGTCCAGGCAAGCGGGCCGATCCGCGCGATCAAGGCGAGCGGGATCAGGCCCCAAGCCGGGAGCAGATCTGCCCAAAGCCGCAGCAGGACCAATTTGGTCAGCAGTTGAAGGATGATGGCGACGACGCCGAAGCTGCCGATGTGCGGATCGGCGAGCACGGCGGAGAGGCTCGTCCGGTCGCCATGCGCCGCGCCTGCGCCATCGGCAATATCGCCAAGTCCGTCGAGGTGGAGCGCACCCGTCGCGACGACCCAGGCGAGCAGGGCGAACAAGGCAGCCATCCAAGGATCGACGCGCAGGCCCAGCGCCATTGCCGCCGCCGCCGCTCCCCCGACGGCGACACCGGCTGCGGGAAACCAGCGGATCGCAGCAGCAAAATCCATCTCGTCCGCCTTGACCGGGGGCAGCGGCAGGCTGGTCATCAATTGCAGGGCGAGAACCAGCCGCCTCATGTGACGAGCCCTGTGATCTGGGCGTTCAGCGTCTCGCCCCGCCACACGCGGAGGGACAGAAGCGCGGAATAGGGCAGGTCGATCGCCCATGACTGGCGATAGGTGAAGCCGCAGAGCAGCGTCAGCGCGGCGCGCATCGCCCCGGCATGGCTGAGGACCAGCGTGGGTTGGTTGATGTTGACGATGGCGCTCTCGATGCGGAGGCGAAGGTCGGACCAGCGCTCTCCACCGAGCGGCGGGTTTTCGTCGGGTGTTTCCCAGAAGCGGCCGATGTCGGACGGGGGAAGCTTGGCGGGGTCGGCCCCTTCCCATGCGCCGAAATGCAGTTCGCGCCATCGGGGGTCAGCGTGGTGAGGCACATGGCGTTCTGCCGCTATCAGCGCGGCGGGGCTGTGGGCGCGGCTGAGGTCGGAACTGAGGACTTGCGTGAAGTCGATCACGCGGGCGCGGTCGAGGCATGGCTGCATGGCGTCAGGATCGGGCGGCGTATCGATATGACCGAGCAGCAGGCCCGGCGTCTTTGGCGCGCCATGGCGCATCAGATGAAGGGTGAAACTGCTCACAGTGCGCCTGCTACGGCGGCCTCCGCGAAGGTCGCCATCCCGCCATGAGCAGCGAGCGCCGAGCGGACGACCTGCGCCGCGACGGCTGCGCCGCTGCCTTCGCCAAGGCGCATGTCGAGATGCAGCAGTGGCCTCAGTTCAAGCGCGTGGAGCAGCCGCGCATGGCCAGCTTCGGCCGAAGCGTGGGACGCGAGGCAGTGCCCGGTGATAGCGGGATTGTCGCGAGCGAGCGGGGCCACGGCTGCGCAGGATATGAAGCCGTCGAGCAGCATGGGGACGCTCAGGTGGCGCGCGGCGAGTATGGCCCCGGCCATGGCGGCGATCTCCCGCCCGCCAAGGCGGCGGAGCGTTTCGAAGGCGCTGGTGCAATGAGGGCCGTGGAGCGCGAGGGCACGCGCGACCGCGTCAGCCTTGCGCGCCAGGCCCGCTTCGTCGATGCCGGTGCCGCGCCCGATCCAGTCGCTGGCGAGGCCGCCGAAGGACTGGGCGCACAGAGCCGCGGCGGGGGTGGTGTTCGCGATCCCCATCTCGCCGACGAACAGCAAGTCAGTGCCTGGGGTGACGACCGCCGCGCCCGCATTGAGGGCGTGGAGACATTCCGCCTCCGTCATCGCGGGCGCTTCGCATATGTCGGCGGTGGGCCGGTCAAGGTCGAGCGGGACGACGGAAAGATCGGCCCCGCAGGCGGCGGCGAGCGCGTTGATCGCCGCTCCACCCGATCGGAAGTTCTCCACCATCTGCGCGGTGACGGCTGGCGGAAAGGCGCTGACACCGCGCGCCGCCACGCCATGGTTGCCCGCGAAGATGGCGGCGCGGATGCAGTCGGCGCGGGGACGCTCCCGGCGCTGCCAGCCCGCCATGAACAGCGCGATTTCCTCCAAGCGGCCAAGCGATCCGGCAGGTTTGGTGAGTTGCGCCTGGCGTGCGGCGGCGGCTTCGATGGCGCTGGCATCCGGCTCCGGCAGGGTCGCAAGCGCGCGGGTGAAGGCGGCTGCGTCATCGAACCGGATCATGTGCAGACGAAGCCTTCGGGTGGCGTGCGGACGATGAAATGGCCCTTCACGCCCTGCGGCCAGTTGGCATAGCGGACGACGCCTTCCTCACTGGCGGCATGACGGAGCGTGTAGTCCAGGATGGAGCGGGCCGCGTCCGCATCGGGTGTGAAGTCGCCCAGCACATAGCCGACCTTGCCGGGTCCGCGCACATGGACGGTGCAGTGGCGCTGGCAGGCGAAGAGGCAGGGCATGTCCTCTACCGCGATCGCGGCGTAGGCGGGCTCCTGCGCCTGAAGATCGCGCATCGCCTCCGCTAGCATCGCACCGCCGCGACGGCCCCGCTCATCTTCCCGCTGGTCGGGGGACAGGCGGCAGGTCGAGCAGACGACGACCGACGCCCGATTATCGACGGGGCGCAGCATCAGGAGCGTCCTTTCATAACCATATGCACATGAAAGACCTTCATCAGGGCCCTCCCGCTTCTTCGAACCGCAAACAGCCTTTGCCCGGTCACGCCAAGGGCGAACCGGAAAGGCGATGGCCGTCGCTACGCGAGGGAGACCCCGTTCGCCCGGCACACCCTGTCCGGTCGAAGAACGACTGCGGCAGGCAGGTCTCCTGGCTCACGGGTCAGTGCGTTCCGGCCGCCTTCTCGGGGCTATTCTGCCCCAATGGCGCTGTGGCCGGTCCGCTCACCGCTTACAGTTGCAGGGGCAGCGCGGGTATTGCACCCGACTTCCCTCTTAGAGCAGCGCGCATTTAGCTATCCAATTAAGCGCATCGCTCTCGTCCCCTCTCGGGAACCTGTCGCGGGGTTGCTGATAAAGCGGGGGCGGCCTGCTCGCAAGCGGTAGATGGCGGCGGGGACATGTGTATGCTGCGCCTGCAGCAAGGGAGCGTCACCCATGAGCGATTCCGGTCAGCCCTGGTGGAAGGGCGCGGTCATCTACCAAATCTATCCGCGCAGCTTTCAGGATTCGAATGGCGACGGGATCGGCGACCTGCCCGGCATCACGCAGCGGCTGGAACATATCGCCCGGCTGGGCGCGGATGCGATCTGGATTTCGCCCTTCTTCACATCCCCCATGCGCGACTTCGGCTATGACATTGCCGATTATTGCGGGGTCGATCCGATCTTCGGCACTATCGAGGATTTCGACGCGCTGGTGGCGCGGGCGCATGAATTGGGGCTCAAGGTCACGATCGATCAGGTTTATGCCCACACATCGGACCTGCATGACTGGTTTCGCGAAAGCCGGGAGAATAACGGCAATCCCCGGCATGACTGGTATGTCTGGGCCGACCCGAAACCCGACGGCACGCCGCCATGCAATTGGCAGTCCGTGTTCGGCGGCCCGGCCTGGACTTGGGACGCGCGGCGACGGCAATATTATATGCACCAGTTTTTGAGCAGCCAGCCCCAGCTCAATGTCCATAATCCCGAGGTGCAGGACGCGCTACTCGATGCCATGCGCTTCTGGCTGGAGCGGGGCGTGGACGGCTTCCGGCTCGACGCGCTCAATCATGCGATGCACGACCCGATGCTCCGCGACAATCCGCCTGCGCCCGATGATGGCAAGCCCCGCACACGGCCGTTCGACTATCAGATCCGGCGCTACAGTCAGTCGCATCCCGATATGCTGGGCTTTGTCGAGCGCATCCGGGCGCTCACCGACCGATATGGCGCGATCTTCACCATGGCCGAGGTCGGCGGCAATCGCGCAGAGGAGGAGATGAAAGCCTATACAGCCGGAGAAAAGCGGCTGAACAGCGCCTATGGCTTCGATTTTCTCTATGCAGAGGCGTTGACCCCAGCGCTGGTCGCGGAAACCGTGGCGCGGTGGCCGGACGAGCCGGGCATGGGTTGGCCAAGCTGGGCGTTCGAAAATCATGATGCGCCGCGCGCCCTGTCGCGCTGGTGCGCGGCGGAGGACCGGGCCGCCTTTGCGCGGATGAAGATGACGCTGCTGGTGGCGCTGCGCGGCAATGCGATCCTCTATCAGGGGGAAGAACTGGGGATCACCCAGGTCGATATCCCGTTCGAACGGCTTCAGGACCCGGAAGCGATCGCGAACTGGCCGCTGACCCTGTCGCGAGACGGGGCGCGCACGCCTCTGCCATGGGAAGCGAGCGCGAGCGAGGCGGGGTTCAGCACGGCGATGCCCTGGCTGCCGTTAGGGGATGAAAATCTGGCGCGGGCGGTGGATGCGCAGGAGCGCGACCCGGACTCGCTGCTGAACTTCACACGCGCGATGCTGGCGCTGCGCAAGGAGAATGCGGCGCTAAGGCATGGGTCGATGGAACTGCTGCTGGCGGACGACAACAGGCTTGTGTTCCGTAGATCAGCCCAGGGGCAGCGGCTGCTTTGCCTGTTCAATCTGTCGAAGGACGCTGCGGCATGGCCTGAGGGCCTGGCGGTGAGCGGGGACATTCTTCTGGCGCTGAATGGAGCGGCGATGCGGGCGCTGCCGCCACTTTCCGCGTTGTTGATCCGGGAATGACCGAGTTCAGGTCATCGCATTTTCTGTGGCCAGCATCGCGTCCGGCCGTGCCAGCACAATGAGGGGCAGGCCCGCACTTGCGGCTCGTTCCGCGGCCAGTCGGGTCGGGGCTGAGATGGTGACGAGCAGCGGGCAGTCGGCCAGAACAGCCTTTTCCACCAGCTCATAGGAGCAGCGCGAGGACAGCAGCGCGAAACCGCCGTCCCAGGACAGGCCCTGCCGCCGCATGGCCCCGATCAGCTTGTCGAAGGCATTGTGGCGGCCGACATCTTCATAGGCCAGGCGGATCGCGGCATCGGCGCCAACCAGTGCAGCGGCGTGCGTGGCGCCGGTGCGGGCGTTGAGCGGCTGATGGACGGACAATGTTTCGAGGGCGCGGAAGATGGCGGCGCGATCCACCTGCGAACGGGATGTGACGAGCGGCAGCGGCCGGATCGCCTGTTCCAGATTTTCCACGCCGCACAGGCCGCAGGAGGAATCCGACACGCGATGGCGGACGCGGCCGAGCAGGCCCTCCACACGATCGGGCGGCAGAGTGGCGCGCGCGACCACCCCATCAGCCGTTGAGTGGACATCGACGTCGAGCGGCGCGTCCTGGGCACTCACCAGACGTTCGGCCAGCGCGAAGCCCTGCACCAGTTCAGCTATATCAGTAGGGGTAGCCATCAACACGGCGTAGCCCACGCCGTTGAATTCTATGGCTACCGGCGCTTCCTCGGCGAGGTCGCGGGTTATTGCGGCTACCGTGCCCTCGGGCATGATCTGCGTGAAGGAGAAAGGCGACGGCATGCCATCGATCTAGAGGCGCTGGGCACGGGCTGCAATGGACCTTCGTCATCCCGGCTTGGTTCGGGATGACGAAGGCAGGATCGTCGTTCAATAATTCCACTGCACCTGCGTACGGATGAGGTTCCCCTCCGCGCGTCCCACGCGGCGCTCGTCCGCTTCGGTGCGCTTCATCCGGGCATAGGCGAGCGTGATTTCCAGCGCCTTCCACGGCTGCCATTCCATGCCCAGTTCGAATTCGTCGGTCTCCAGGCGCGGCGCACTGGTGGAGCCTTTCCAACCGCCGCGATAACGCTGCCAGCGGGCGTAGGGGATCAGCGAGCCGATCGATTCCGTCGGCGCGCGGTACATCATCTGGACATAGCCGCCGCTGAGCTTTTTCGATTCCACAGACAGGCTGACCGGGTCGAATTGTGGCCCCTTGCCCCAGTTCCACTCGGCCTGAATGCCGAAGGGCTGCGGATAGAGCATGGCGTGGATGCCGGCGCGGTCGTCGTTAACAGGTCCACCGACTGACCCGTTACGCAGTTCAGGCTGGAAATCGTTCATCATCGCCGATCCGCCGATTTCGAACACCTGGCCAGCGAAGCCATCGCCCAGACCGTCGAGTTCAAAGGGCCAGGTGGCGAAGGCGACCTTCATCAGGCCCTTATTCTGTTCCGTCCGGTTGATGCCCTGACCGTTGAAAACGCCAAAGCCAAATGCGCCGTAATTCCCGAACAGCTTCTGCCCGTCATCGCCCAGGCGATCCCAGATTTTCTGCACCGAAGGCGGCGTGTAATAGGCGATGACGCCCATATCGCGTTCGCCCGGAACTGCGCTGTTGATCGCGTCGCTGCGGTCGAGCGTCAGTCGATTGGAAGACGACTGCATATTTTCCCAGCCATAAGGCACCTTGGACTGGCCAAGGCGAAGGCGGAATGTCTTTGCCTTGTCGAGGAAGACGTCGGCAAAGGCATCGCGCAATTGGGCGAAGCCTTCCCGGCGTTCGCTGCCCGCCTGGTTGTTCACGGCGGTGGCAAAGTCCGATTGCAGATAGAGAGAGACCCGGTCGGAGATGTCGCCCTGAACGACCAGGCGCGCGCGGCGCAGGGAGAAGCTGCCGCGGTCGGAAATGGAGCTGTCGTGAACAGAGCGCAGGCGGGACTGCCCGGCAGGGGCCGTGTCGTCGCCCGACAGGAAGGCATTGTACCGCATCTGCGTGTAGCCGCGCAGCGACAACCGCTCATACCAGGCCTTGGACTTCTTCGCAGGCGCTGAGGCCGCCGCAGGGGTGGATGCAGGCGGTTGAGCTGGCGCCGCGGCAATCGCGGTGGGCGCAGACGCTGGGGAGGAGGCGGCGGAGGCCGGAGCGGCAGCGGCAGGCGTAGCGCCCTTGCTGGCGGCGAGCGCATTGGTGAGGGCCTGGACCTGCGCCTTGAGCTCATCGATCTGGCGCTGCAACGCCTCGTTGCTTTGCGCCTGCGCCACCTCCGGCATCAATGCAAGCAAGCTCACCATCAACGCCGTACCGCCCAGTTTGAAACTTCTCACCCCTGTCACTCCTCACATGTCGATGGACGGCGCGGTTATGACCTTTATGTGACTCTAAAATGACAAATATGTCTCTGTTCGATGACAGCTGCGTTCAGTGCAGGATCACACATCACGGGCTTCACATCCGCAGCCACAGCCTCTATGCACAGCCTCGATCGCGCCGGTGCCTCGAAAGAGGCTTAATTTGGGAATGCGGTGCGGACGCTCCAGGGCGTCCTAATCCGCGGCTGTCCCTGCAACTGTAAGCGGTGAGCGAGACATATATCGACCTTCCGTGACGATCGGAGGTCAGCCACTGGGCCGGACGCTAAATCCTGCGAGGCCTGGGAAGGCCATATGTCGAGCGATGACCCGCAAGCCAGGAGACCTGCCGGCGTCTGGTCGCTCTTGCTTTGGTCCAGGGGATGGCCGGGGCACGGTTTTCCGTCTGAGCGACGCGTGCGGCGGGGCCGCACCGGCATAGCGCCGGACGCCGGTAAGGTGTCCGTCCGGCGCACCATGTCGGCCGCGATGCGGAGGTCCCGTCCAGGTTCGCTGACGCCGACGGGAGACTGACCTGCGATGGAAACGAATGTTCCGGCTCTACGCCGGCGCGCCACCGCCATGTTCGCGGGCCTGATCGCGGCCAATATCGGGCTGTGGCTGTGGGCGCTGCTGATATTTTCCGGCAATACGATGATGCTGGGCACCGCGCTGCTCGCCTGGAGCCTGGGGCTGCGCCATGCCGTCGATGCCGATCATATCGCGGCGATCGACAATGTGACCCGCAAGCTGATGCAGGAGGGCCAGCGTCCGCTGACAGTCGGATTCTGGTTCGCGATCGGCCATAGCGGCATCGTCCTTATCGCAGCTGTCGCGATCGCCGTAGCGGCCAGCGCGCTGAGCCGCGTCGAAGCGGTCGGCGAGGTGGGCGGCACGATCGCGACCATCATTTCCGCCACCTTCCTGTTCGCCATAGCGGCGATGAACTTGATCATCCTGCGGTCGGTACTCAAGACCTTCAACCATGTCCGCAGCGGCGGCGCTTATGTCGATGAAGATATGGACATATTGCTGGGGAACAGAGGTTTTCTGGCGCGTATCTTCCGGCCTTTGTTCCGTTTGGTGACACGGAGCTGGCACATGGCTCCGTTGGGTTTCCTGTTCGGGCTCGGGTTCGACACGGCGACCGAAGTGGCAATCCTGGGGCTATCGGCGGGCCAGGCGGCGAGCGGGCTGTCGGTGGCTACCGTGCTCATCTTTCCCCTGCTCTTCGCCGCAGGCATGGCGCTGATCGACACGGCGGACGGCGCGCTGATGATGGGGGCGTATCAATGGGCCTTCGTGAAACCGATCCGTAAGCTTTACTACAACATCACCATCACTTTGGTGTCCGCTTTGGTCGCGATCGTCATCGGCGGGATCGAGGCAGCGGCGCTGCTGGGCGACAAGCTGGGCCTCAGCGGTGGCATCTGGTCGCTTGCCGCAAATCTCGGCGAGCATTTCAACGGCCTCGGCTTCATCATCATCGGTCTGTTCGCCGCCTGCTGGCTGGTGAGCTGGGCCATCTACCGCTGGAAGCGCTTCGACGAGATCGAAGTCCTCATCCCCAACCAAGGATAATGTCATGAGCAAGGTCCCCGCCACTGTCATCACCGGATTCCTGGGCGCCGGGAAAACGACGCTGATCCGCCACCTGATCGAAAATGCGGGCGGCCGCCGGCTTGCCCTCATCATCAACGAATTCGGCGATGTCGGGGTCGATGGATCGCTGGTGAAGGGGTGCGGCGACGAAGCCTGCCCTGACGAGGACATTATAGAGCTGGCCAACGGCTGCATCTGCTGCACCGTAGCGGATGATTTCCTGCCGACCATGCAGCGGCTGCTCGACCGGGATGTGCCGCCTGACCATATCATCATCGAGACGTCGGGGCTCGCGCTGCCCAAGCCGTTGGTGAAGGCGTTCCAGTGGCCCGATATCCGCACGCGCGCGACTGTGGATGGCGTGATCGCGCTGATCGACGCGGACGCGTTGGCGGCAGGGCGCTTCGCCCATGACGAGGCGGCGCTTGCCGCAGCGCGTGCGGCCGATCCGACGCTGGACCATGAAAGCCCGATCGAGGAACTGTTCGAGGATCAGTTGGCCTGCGCTGACCTGGTCCTGCTCAACAAGAGTGATCTGGTCGAGCCCGGCAAGCTCGCGGAGCTGGAGGAAGAGCTGGCGAAGGAAATCCGCCCCGGCGTGCGCATCGTCCGCACGGCGCGGGGGGAGATGGATCCTGCCGTCCTGCTGGGTCTGGACGCGGGCGTGGAGGATCAGATCGACGCCCGCCCCTCCCATCATGATAATGAGGAGGATCATGACCATGAGGATTTCGACAGCTTCGTCGTCGAGCTGGGCGAACAGGGTAATCCTGCGCCGCTGCTGGCTGCGCTCGAACAGGTCATCGCGGCGCATGACATATTGCGGGTGAAGGGGTTCGTGGCAATCGCCGGGCGCCCTGCCCGGCTGGTGATCCAGGCGGTGGGCCCGCGCATCCAGCATCATTATGACCGGCACTGGCAGGCCGATGAAAAGCGCGGTTCACGCCTGGTGGTGATCGGCCAAGCGGGTCTGGACCGCGCCGCGATCGAGCAGGCGCTGTCCCGGCAGATGGCCGCCGCCTGATGCACCTGCTGACCGCCACGCCCGGCACCGTTTCCAATGGAGACGAAGCGATCGACCTTGGCCAGTCGCCGGGGGACATCGTGCTGCTGACCGTGGCGGACAGCGACCTTGCCTGCTTTGCGAGCGCCGCAGCGGCGCTGGGAGATGGCGGACCCACTGTGCGGCTCGCCAACCTGCTTCAGCTGAAGCATCCCTATTCCGTCGATCTCTATGTCGAGAAGGTGATCGCCCGCGCCAAGTTCGTCTGCGTGGTGCTGCTAGGGGGTAAGAGCTACTGGCCCTATGGCATTGACGAGATTGCCAATGTGGCGCGGGAACGGGGCATCGCCTTCGCAGCCATCGCGGACGGGCGGGAGGATGATCCGGACCTGCGCGCCGCCTCTACCCTGCCGCCCGAGACATGCGAGCGGCTGCGCGACTATCTGCGGCAGGGAGGCGTGGCGAACGCCACGGCGTTTCTGAAGACGGCCGCTCGGCTGGCCGGCATGGACGCTGGGGAGCCAGACGCTCCCGTGCCGGTAGCGGACGCGGGACTCTATCTGCCGGGCATCGAACGGCCGGTGCTGGATCAGGTGAAAGCCCGCTGGCGGGACGGCCAGCCCACCGCGATGTTCCTTTTCTACCGCGCGCTGCTGATCGCCGGGACGCTGGAAGCAGTGGACGCCATGATCGCGGGGCTGGAGCATGCGGGCCTCAATGTGCTGCCGGTCCATGTGCGGGCGCTGCGTGAGCCCTTTGCGCGCGACTTTCTCCAGAAGCTGATGGAGGGGACGCGGCCGGACGTCATCCTTAACGCCACCGCCTTTGCCGCATCGGCGCCGGGCGAGCCGCGAACTCCGTCGATATTGGAGCAGGCAGACTGCCCGATCCTGCAGACGATCTTCGCGAGCGCCGAGCAGGGCGTGTGGGAAGCCAGCGCGCGGGGGCTGGGGCCGCGCGACTTAGCCATGCACATCGCGCTACCGGAGGTGGACGGCCGCCTCTTCACGCGCGCCGTCGCTTTCAAGGCTGCCGCGCGGTTCGATCAGCGGACCGAGTGCAGCATCGTGGTGCCGAAGGTGCTGCATGATCGCGTAAGCTTCGTCTCCCAACTGGCTGCAAACTGGGCGAAACTTTGCTCCACTTCCGTGGCGGAAAGGCGCGTGGCGCTGGTCCTTGCCAACTATCCGAACAAGGACGGGCGCATCGGCAATGGCGTTGGTCTGGACACTCCGGCGAGCGCGGCCGCGATCCTCTGCGCGCTTTCCGAGGCAGGCTATGCTACCGCAGACGCCCCCAAGGATGGTGCTACCCTCATTCGTCAATTGACCGAGGGCGTCACCAACTCTCGACCGCTCGGGCTGAGCTTGTCGAAGCCCGGCCCTTGCCTATCGCTGGCAGACTACCAGACGGCCTTCCTCGCCCTTCCGGCTGCAGCCCGTGAGGCGATCACCAGTCGCTGGGGTGATCCCGAATCGGACCCCTTTTTTCAGGCCGGCGCCTTTCACCTCCCCGTCCACCGCTTCGGCAATGTCGCCGTCGCCGTGCAGCCCGCGCGGGGCTATAATATCGATCCCAAGAGCAGCTATCACGACCCGGCACTGCCACCGCCACATGGCTATCTCGCCTTTCACATCTGGCTGAACCGCGAGTTCGGCGCGCATGCGGTCGTGCATGTCGGCAAGCATGGCAATCTGGAATGGTTGCCCGGCAAGGCGATCGCACTGTCGGAAAGTTGCTTCCCCGAAATCTGCGCGGGGCCGGTGCCGCAAATCTATCCGTTCATCGTCAATGATCCGGGAGAAGGCACGCAGGCGAAGCGGCGCATCGGGGCCTGCATCATCGACCATCTGACGCCGCCGCTGACCCGCGCGGAGACCTATGGCCCGCTGAAGGAACTGGAGGCGCTTGTCGATGAATATTATCTGGCCGCCGGGATGGACCCGCGGCGTCTGGAGACGTTGCGCAAGGACATTCTTGCGCTCGCCGCCAGCCAGGGGCTCGACAAGGACGCAGGGGCGCAAGGCAGCGGAGACGATGCCTTAGCAGCGATCGACAACTATCTGTGCGAATTGAAGGAAATGCAGATTCGCGACGGACTGCATGTCTTCACCCAGTCGCCGGAGGGTTCACTGCGCCGCGACCTGCTGCTGGCGCTCGCCCGTTGTCCGCGCGGCATGGATCATGAGGGCCAGCAATCGCTGCTGCGGACGCTGGCCGATGACCTGAAGCTGGGCTTCGATCCGCTTGATTGCACGATGGGGGCGCCGTGGACGGGGCCTAAGCCGGAGTTGCTCCGGAACCTGTCGACTGAACCGTGGCGCACTACCGGCGACATGGTGGAGCGGCTGGAACTCTACGCCATCGATCTGCTCGACGGCGGAGCGCCCGTACCCGGCCCCGCAAGCGCCGCCGTCCTTGACACGATAGCGCAGGACCTCGCGCCCCGCGTCGATGCCTGCGGGGAAGCGGAAAAGGCTGCAATGCTCAAGGCGCTCGACGGCCGCTTCGTGACCCCCGGCCCATCCGGCGCGCCGACGCGGGGCCGGCCCGATGTGCTGCCGACGGGGCGTAATTTCTATTCGGTGGATACGCGCGCGGTGCCCACTGTCGCTGCCTGGAACCTTGGCCAGCGCTCCGCCGAACTGATCGTGCAGGATTACCTCCAGCGCGAGGGCGATTATCCCCGCGCGATCGCTCTGTCCGCCTGGGGCACGGCGAACATGCGCACGGGTGGCGACGACATCGCACAAGCCTTGGCGCTGATGGGGGTGCGGCCGCGCTGGGATTGGGCGTCGGGCCGTGTCACCGGCTTTGAGGTGATGAAGATCGCCGAGCTGAACCGGCCACGCGTCGATGTGACCTTGCGCGTGTCGGGCTTCTTCCGCGACGCCTTCCCGGAGCAGATCGACCTGATCGACAGCGCCGCGCGCGCCGTGATGGCGCTGGACGAGCCGGATGAGGACAATCCCGCCGCCGCCCGCCATCGGGCGGAATGTGCCGCCCTTGCCGCGCAGGGCTTGTCCGAGAAGGACGCCGCTCGCCGCGCGGGGGCCCGCGTCTTCGGATCGAAGCCGGGCGCCTATGGTGCTGGTTTGCAGGCGATGATCGATGAGCGGCTTTGGCACGACCGGGCTGACCTGGCGAACATCTACCTCGACTGGGGCAGCTATGCCTATGGCGGCGGGGTGGAGGGCGACGCAGAACGCGGCCTGTTCGCGGAGCGGCTAACCCAGGCCGACGCCCTCATTCAAAACCAGGATAATCGCGAGCATGACCTGCTCGACAGCGATGACTATTATCAGTTCGAAGGCGGGATCGCCGCCGCCGTCGAACATCTGTCGGGCAAGAAGCCGCTATCCTACCACAACGACCATAGCCGCCCCGAGCGCCCCGTCATCCGCACGCTGGAGGATGAGATCGGCCGCATCGTCCGCGCCCGCGTGACCAATCCCAAATGGATCGCGGGCATGATGCGCCACGGCTACAAGGGCGCGTTCGAGATCGCCGCGTCGGTCGATTATCTCTTCGCCTTCGCCGCCACGACCCATGCGGTGCGCGACCATCATTTCGACGCCGTCCACGCCGCCTTCATGGAGGATGAGGCCGTCCGGGACTTCATGGCGGAGGCGAACCCCGCCGCCCTGCGCGAAACCGCTGCCCGCCTGCACGAAGCTCTCGACCGCGGCCTGTGGAAGCCCCGTTTCAACAGCGCCGCCATGCTCCTTTCCAGCCTGAAGGAAGACCGCTCATGATCGAACGTACGCCCGCACAACATGCCGAAAAGATGAAGAAGAAACAGGCCGCGCATGAAAAGATCATGGCGACCAAGACACAGGAAAAGGGCCTGCTGATCGTCCATACCGGCAAAGGCAAGGGCAAGACGACCGCCGCGCTCGGCATGGTCGT